>Ga0272446_1001851_pt1 | contig 30018 bp, 25 predicted proteins | sample YNPCB0061_FD_194587 | JGI IMG/M metagenome (GOLD analysis project Ga0272446, IMG submission 194587) | Hot spring microbial mat communities from Yellowstone National Park, WY, United States - YNP-CB-006-1 | ecosystem: Environmental > Aquatic > Thermal springs > Hot (42-90C) > Sediment | place...
AAGCCTTAAAAAATACAACGATTGGCAAAACGTATTGGATTATGCCCACAAAAAAGGGTATAAGCAAGCATCATTGGAATATGAACGGTTACTTTCAGATATAGAAGCAATTTTAAAACAAGAAAAACAACGCGCAGAAGAAGAGAAAAAACGTGCAGAAGAAGAGAAAAAACGTGCAGAAGAAAAAGAAAAACTACTAAATGAAGAGAAAAAACGCGCACAAGAGAAAGAAAAACTACTAAATCAAGAGAAAAAACGCGCACAAGAAGAGCATAAAAAACTACTTGAAACGGCGCAATTCTTAAAATCTCTTAATGTGGCTATTGAATTGATTATGGAAAAAACAGGATTAACCCGAGAAGAAATAGAAAAATTACCATAAATGGCAGATAAAACGGTTTGATAACAACATAAAAAAATCTCTCCTTGTACTTCAAGGGAGAGATGTATAGTTTATAAGTTGAGAAAGATTTAGTTTTTATCTCCACCAAAATATTTTTCTTCTACAATATCAGCTGCTTCAGCAACTTCCCATATAATAAGTTTAAGTTCATCATAGCTTGTTGCATTAGCTACAGGGCTGGCTTGTACCACAACTGTTTCGCAGTCTTTACCGTCAGCAGTTTTGTCAGGATAAATGGTAATAGTACTGTATACACCATAACCACATTCTTTAAGAAGTTGGTATGTGTTGATACCAGGGTTATAGATACCGCAACGACTGTTGATTAAGATACAGTCTTGTCCTTTGTATCTTTGTGGCATCATGCGCACGTACACATATTGGTAACGTTTTGAACCATCTTTAAGTACAAAGGGTATGTCTAAAAGGTAAATGCCTTGTGCTACTTCTTTTGGGGCTTGAGCTGCAAGTTCCCCTGCAATTTTTTCTAAGGTTGCTTTTAAGTCCATAAATAGAATGAATTTTGCGAACAAAAGTAGAAAGATATTCTTATAAACCAAAACAAACAAAAACTATTTATCCATAAAAAACAGAAAGTAAAACATTGGTTTCAACCTACATCTTAAAAAAATATACCCCAATATTTAAACCTTTTTAGAGGAACTTTCGTACAAGTAATCAGTTTTACAAAAAATCATTTGTACAATCCAAAAAAAGAAATTAAATTTACGACCTTAATAAATGATAACTTATATGAAAACTATACAAAAATTCTTTTTCCTTGCCTTGTTACTTGTGTTAAGCACGTCCTTGTCCGCACAAGAAGTGTTTTCTGTATTGGCAACGAAAGGTGATGTTCAACTTCAGAGAAAAGGTGAAGGTGCTTGGGTAAAAGTATTCACGGGAGCAAAGCTGAATAAAAATGACAACGTGAAAGTTGCCGACGGTGCTTACTTAGGTTTAGTACACATTAAATCGGGAAAAGCAAAAGAAATCCGTAATGCAAGTACAATTTCTTTATCCGATTTGGATAAACAAATGAGCAGTGTTTCATCTGTAGGTAGCAAAGTAGCCGCTTATGTAACCCAAGATATAACAGGTTCTTCCAATAAATTTCAGGATTACCGCAAATCTATGGCTAACTTAGGCTCTATTGAGCGTGCTACCAAAGGTACAGTAACACCTGAGCTTCCTCGTAAAACAAGTTTTATCGACAGTACAGTTACTTTCAACTGGGTTACTGATAAGAGAGCAAAGGAATCCGCAAAACAAACAGGATATGTATTTGAAATTTCAAATCGTATGGGTACCCCTATCTATACAAAAGATACCAAAGACACTTTTGTTGTAATGAACATTGAAAAACTTAACTTAAAACATGGAGAGCATTATTACTGGAAAGTTAGCCTGAAAGATAATCCTACAGGTGAGGAAGATGCACAACCCTTTACTATATTGGATAATAACACCCGCAAAGGTATTCAGCATGACTTAAAGTCTTTCAGTGAAGAAGAAAATAATCCTCTTAACAAAATTATGCTTGCTCGTTACTATGAAGGTAAAGACTTGATTATCGACGCTATGAAGGCTTATCAAGAAGCTATCAATATGGCACCAGATGTGATAGAATACCGCGAATTATATGCTATGTTCTTGGACAGACATGAAATGTCTTTCTTAGCAAATAAAGTTCGTCAGGAAGCTGTTGCAAGCCTGAACAAATAAACGAGCTATCTTTTTCTAGAAACACCTCCGTTTATAGGGGGTGTTTTTTTTTCAGTTTTGAATAACGTTAGTCAAAATTCTGTTATTCTGGTATATATTTTGTTTATTTTTGCACCATAATTTGAAATTTATGAAAAAACTATCAATTTTTCTTGTAGCCCTTCTCGCTTTATGGGTAAATGTATTTTCTCAAACTTTTGAAGGTATTCTTGTCATGGATATGACAGCACAAGGCATGAATATTACTCAAGAATACAAAGTAAAAGGAGATAAAGCACTCATAGAATTAAAAATGGGCGGTATCCCCGTGCAAAAAATGTATATGAACGGTGAGAAAAAAGAAATGTATATGCTTATGGAAAAAGACCAAAAAATAGCTATGAAACTCAAATCAGATGACATTAATGGGAAAAATGACGATAAAAAACAACCCAAAGTAACCGTTACCAAAGAAACCAAAGAAATTCTTGGATACAAATGCACCAAAATCATTGTAGAAGATGATAAAAAATCTACCATAGCTTGGGTAACCAAAGACCTTAACCTGGATTTTTCTAAAATAGCAGGAGGAGGTAAAAAAGGAGGAAACAACGTTGTTCTGTCAAAACACGGCTTTCCTTTGGAATTAGAAGGCAAAGATGAACAAGGCACAGTAACCATGAAAGCTACCAAAGTAGAAAAAACTTCGATTGACAGCAGTGTATTCCCCGATTTATCTCAATATCAAGTACAGGAAATGCCTTCCATGATGGGTAAATAACTATGCGGTTCTGGCTTTGGTTCTGGGGTTTTATGGTAGTATGGATTTCTATCTCTACTATGGTGTTCTTGTACCTCGATAAAGGATATTCCAAAAACTCCTATCCAATGTATGTTGCACTGATTATAGCCAGCCTTATGTACCAATGGACGTATCACCAACACTTGAAGTGGAAAATCCGAAAAGAGCATAAACTCAAAGAACTTTCCAGAGAAGAAGAAAATACACTGATAGACAATTTTTAATCACAGTAAAAGGCTTTGTATCCACAAAGTCTTTTTTTGCTTTATGCTCTGATATTTTTTTATGAGTGTGCCCCTTCGCTGCGCTTCGGGTCGGGCTATACGCTGGTAGAGACGTGGCATGCCACGCCTGTACTTCATTCGCTGCGCTCATTGCGGGCTTTTCGCTGCTATCCCTCACGCGGATGGTGTATTCAAATGTATGATAGGTGATTTTGGTTAGCCCAGACGAGTATTTTATATAATTTAAAATTTTTCCATCAAGAACAAATACTCATAATGTTTTCGGTCGCTGTTTATCCATTCATTTGTCCATCGCATTGAAGCCATTACATTGTGTTTGTAATCAACTTCAAGTGCTTTGAGTAATTTACCGGTTGAAGTAATAATGTCCATAAGTTCTTCTTTCGTTGCTCGTCCGCCAGAACTGTATGAAAGCAGAATATATTTTGAGTTTGTTTTTTCTATTAACTTTTTTATTGCCTGCATTGCAATAAATTTTCCATCGCGGTCTTTTCTAAATTCCTCAAACACTGAAGAAGCAATTTGGTCACGGGTATCCTCTCTTCTATTAACCTTGCCAAACAATTTCGGCTTATCATTTAGAATTACTGTTGTCCAAATGTGATAGTATGAAGAATAACGCACTCGGCTTGGAGGCATCTTATCATTGTTTGAACCATAAGGCGGGTCAAAATATACCAAGTCAAATTCATGATTTTCTATAGTTTCAAAAATATCGCCTCTAATTACATTGTTCTGTCCAGTTGAAACAAATAAATTCGGAACTGATAAAATCAAATCATTGTAAGAGCGAGGCGACCATTCAGATAGATAAGCAGCGTAGTGTCCTAATGTGCTGTCAACAGAGTCAAGGGCAAGAATTAAACTGGTAAGTGCCACTGCTTTTTCAATCTCATTTAAATTTAGTTTATCTATTTCATCTCTGATTGCATCTAATTTTTGTGTGTTTTTTCGCTGGAATGGTTTTTTCCCGCATTCATTTTTATCGCCACCATAATGTTGAGTGAACCAACCATCATAACCTTTCAAAGAATTTAAATGAGCTATTAATTCCTGATAATACTTTTTCGGTTTGTCATTTAAAAGATAACATTTTCCAAATGTTTCTGACCAAATTGCAATGTCATTTGAAGTTGTATCAAATCCGAGTTTGGCAAACAGCTGACTTACTCTTGTTGTACCACTGAAACCGTCCAACACCTTTTTAATTTCAAGTTCAGAAATGATTTCAAGAATATACGGTAGTATTTTGAGTTTAGAACCGGCATATTTAATTCCCTCTGTGTAGGGGACTTCCAATTTCGTGTTGCCAAAAATATCTATTTGCATATACTACATCTTTCTGCAAGGTCACCCATGAGTTTTGTTTCCAATCAACCTCATTGTAAAAATGTTTGAAAGCGTAGTAACGGCTAAATGCTTGTTCTTGCTTACAAGCAGTTTGAATCTTTTTTGAAAATCTTTGTATGCTGTCATACTGCAAAGTTAGTTTTTGTTTTCATTGGTAGTGTATCTATTCGCGGTCGTCAATGGGGTCGTTTGTTAATTGCCGCTAACTCTCTAATTGTCGTAATTCAAATGTATGTAAATTTATTTTAACAGACAAATTTTATTGAAAATTCTTTAAACGTCTTATCGTAAATAGATTAAGCAGTGAACGGATATATTTGCAGTATAAAGTACTGCAATACGTTTTTTTGGATAGTTTTGTTATATTGCTTGTGCGCAATATTTTTCTACAATACAAGATACGCAGTATATTTTTTATTTGGCTTCAATGTGTTACTCACAATAATTACAATTTATCCAAAAGATTTGTAATATCTTTTTAGTATCATGCGCTCGTCCCCTGCGCTTGTATTTCGGGGGCTTTTCGCTGCTATTTCTCACGCGGGTGTGCGTACATACACGCTACGTACACGCGTTAGGCATGCGGAGGGCATGCGTGCTTGCACGCATGGTGCAACGCACCGAAGCGATAGCGTAGCCCGTAGCACGCCGACTGCGCCGCGCAGCAAGCAGGAACGCCCAAAAATGATTGACTTACACCTATTTTAATTGGGATACGCAATTACTTCTTATTTTAGCAATTACAAATATGAAAGACAAAAAAATAGGACTATATTTTGGTTCGTTTAACCCTATTCATATAGGACATCAGATTATTGCAGAAACAATACGCACAAATGCACAGTTAGATGCGGTCTGGTTTATGGTTAGCCCACAAAACCCTTTCAAATCAAGTCATAATCTTTTGCATGAATTTGACCGTTTTGATATGGTAGAAGCCGCTTTGTCAGGAAACCCTAAACTTGTTCCCTGTGATGTAGAATTTCATTTGCCAAAACCTTCCTACACCATTGATACCTTGCAGTTTCTTCAACAAAAATATCCTACCTATCTCTTTTACCTCATTATGGGAGAGGATAACCTCAATGGTTTTGAAAAATGGAAACGCTATCAGGATATTTTGGAAAATTACAGTATATTAGTATTCCCACGTCCAAACTGCGAAAAAACCGTTTTTCATACGCACCCCAAAGTACAATTTGTGGAAGCACCTGATATGAATATTTCCTCTACCTATATCCGTAACAGGGTCAAAGAAAGAAAAAGCATACGCTATCTTGTTCATGATGCCGTGTATGATATTATTGAAAAAAATGGGTATTATCTGTAAAGCGTAAAAAATTTTGAACCTCACATTTTTATTTTAATTTTGTACGCATGGCATTAAAATTTTCGGAATATCCTTACGCAAGACCTGATATGCAAGTATTACAAGAGCAATTTTTTGCTCTTTTGAATACATTCAGACAAACCAAAAATTTTTCTGATGCACTTTCTTGCATACAGCAAATTACGCAACTAAGAAAAAACTTTGATACTCTTTCTTCTATTGCTTCTGTACGTTATACATTAGATACCCAAAATGCACATTATCAACAGGAACAAGATTTTTTTGACGCAGAATTTCCCGTGTATCAGGGTTGGATTACAGAATTTTACAAGGTTTTATTAGAACACCCTCTGGCTGATGACCTTAAAAAACACTATGGAGAACAGATATTCAAACTCGCTCAAGCCGCTATCAAAACGTTTAATGAAAATATCGTGCAGGAGTTACAAAGAGAAAATACACTTGTCAGTGAATACACCAAACTCATTGGTTCTGCACAAATAGAATTTGAAGGTAAAATCTATAATCTGGCGGGTTTAGCCCCTTTTATGCAGGATACAGACAGAAACAGACGTATAACTGCACACAAAGCCTATTTTTCGTTCTTTCAGCAAAATGAAGAAAAATTAGATGAACTATTTGATGAACTTGTAAAAGTACGCACTCTTATTGCCAAAAAATTAGGGTTTCAAAATTTTGTGGAATTAGCATATTTAAGGCTTTCACGCGTGGATTATACGCATAAAGAAGTGGCACAATATCGTGAGTACATTCATAAATATGTAATTCCATTAGTCGTAGATTTACAGGAACGCAAACGCAAAAGACTTGGTCTGGATACGTTGTATTTTTATGATGAAAAACTTAAATTCAAATCTGGAAATCCAAAGCCTAAGGGCGACCCCGAATGGATTTTACAACAAGGTAAAGCAATGTATCAGGAGTTATCCAAAGAAACAGGGGAGTTTTTTGATTTTATGCAAACGCATGAACTCATGGACGTAACCAATCGTAAAGGTAAAGCATCAGGAGGATATTGTACGTATTTTAGTTTGTATAATGCTCCTTATATTTTTTCCAATTTTAATGGTACTACCCATGATGTAGAAGTCCTTACTCATGAAGCAGGGCATGCGTTTCAGGTATATTGCAGTCAACACCAACCGTTGCCTGAATACTATTTTCCTACCTATGAAGCCTGCGAAATTCATTCTATGAGTATGGAATTTATTACATGGAAATGGATGGAACTCTTTTTCAAAGAAGATACTACAAAATTCAAATTTGACCACATCAGCGGAGCGCTTACTTTTTTGCCCTATGGCGCAATGGTAGATGAATTTCAGCATATTATTTACGAAAATCCTGAACTTACTCCCAAGGAACGTAAACAAAAATGGCAATCCTTGGAAAAAAAATACCTTCCTTACCGCAATTATGACAACATGCCTTTTGCCAGCGAAGGAGGTATATGGCAATCACAAAGCCATATTTATGCGAATCCGTTTTATTACATAGACTACACATTAGCACAAATCTGTGCTTTGCAGTATTGGCAATGGTATCAAGAAAATCCTCAACAAGCATGGCAAAGTTACCTCAATTTGTGCAAGCAGGGAGGAAGTAAATCCTTTTTGGAATTAGTAAATTTAGCGGGTTTATCTTCTCCGTTTAATGAGCAAGTGATGCGTGATATTGTCATGTACGCGCATCAATGGCTAAACAGCATACCTGATGGAAATTTGTGAGTTGCTGTATCAGTTATTGATTTTTTGGGCGTTCCTGCTTGCTGCGCGGCGCAGTCGGCGTGCTACGGGCTACGCTATCGCTTCGGTGCTGGACGCACCATGCTAACGCATGCCCTCCGCATGCCTAACGCAGGTACGTAGCGTGTATGTACGCGCGCACGCGTGAGGGATAGCAGCGGAAAGCCCGAAATGAGCGTAGCGAATGAAGTACAGGCGTGGCATGCCACGTCTCTACCAGCGCATAGCCCGACCCGCAGCGTTAGCGGAGGGACACGCCCAAAAATTAGTAAATAGTTATTTTATCTGTTCTACCTGTACTTTGAGAACCTGTATTGGTCTTTGATTTGCGTTTCAAAAAACTCAATCTTGGAAGGTGCTTCCAAGAAACTGGTATATATTTCTTGAGGTACTTCAAAATAACGATACATAGACTCACTTTTGAAGCCAATTTCTAAGGTAGAAGTATTTTCTTCGTATTTGATGTATTTTACCTTTTCGCAGGTAACAAACACTTTATTTGCCATATCAAAAAACAATTTCAATACAATGTTAACACATTATTAACAAAAAAGCAAATTTTTATACATCATATTTTTTTAACTGTTTCAGAATAACCTCAAAATCTTTTGGATACGGTGCAGAAACTTCATATTTGCCCAAAGAATTTTCAAAACGGATACGTTGTGCATGGAGTTGAAAGCGTTTGTTCAGAGGTTTTTCCTCTTCCATAGCGGAGAGCTTGTAATTCTTCCGTTTGATTTGAGAAAGAAATATATCTTCGCCTCCGTACAAGGCATCACCAATGATGGGTGTGCCATAATATGCTAAATGAACCCGAATTTGGTGCGTTCTGCCCGTGATAGGTTTACATTCCAACAAAGTATAATGCTTGAAATGTTCAATACTGATGATAGCCGTAATGGCTTCTACCCCATTTTGTTTATCTACTTTGGTTTTAGTGGGGTTATCTGTATTCAAAGGTAGGTCTATGACTATGGGTTCAGCAATATGATGTACCCCCTTAACCAAAGCATGATAGTATTTATTGACTAAGCGTTCATGAAAAAGATAAGAAAGTTCTCGGTGTGCGTCTGCATGTTTTGCTGCAACCAGAACACCACTGGTTTCTTTATCTAATCTGTGGCATAAATTGGCATCGGGATAGTTTTCTTTCAGCCATTGTTGTATGCTGGGCGCAGAAGGATTGCCGCGTTCAGGCACGGAAGCTATACCTGCAGGTTTGTGTATGAATACATAGTGGTCATCCTGAAATAAATCGCTTATTTCTACTTTATGGTTTGCCATTTTGAAAAAGGTGTTATTTAATAGGTTAATACTTTTTGAATACCTTCTTTCAAGCGGGATTTTGCCAAAAACTGCTGTTCTAATTGGATATTAAAAGGCACAGGCGTATCTAATGAAGTTACACGTGTAATAGGTGCATCTAAATAGGTAAAGGCTTTTTCTGCCATAGTAGCGGCGATTTCTCCCCCTATACCGCCTGTATGGGTATCTTCATGCAAAACAAGCAGGCGATTCGTTTTTTTGACAGAATTTTCAATGGTTTCGTAATCAATAGGGGCAAGACTGCGCAGGTCTATGATTTCTATACTGTTACTATCAAAATGTTGAGAGGCTTCTATTGCCCAATGTACGCCTGCGCCATACGTTACAATGGTTAAGTCTGTCCCTTGCTGAATTATATTCGCTTTACCTATGGGTAAGGCATACATGGCTTGGAGAACGTCATTTTCTATGCTACGATACAACGCTTTGTGTTCAAAGAACATCACGGGAGAAGGGTCTAAAAGGGAAGCTATCAATAAACCTTTGGCATCAAAAGCATTAGAAGGATACACTACTTTTAATCCTGCGACATGCGTAAACCATGCTTCATTGCTTTGCGAATGAAAAGGTCCCGCACCTACTCCTGCGCCTGTGGGCATACGTACTGTTACATTTGGGGAATGCCCCCAACGGTAGTAATTTTTAGCCAGGTTATTCACAATTTGATTAAAACCGCAGGTTACAAAATCTGCAAACTGCATTTCTACCATTACGTCATAACCTTTCAACGTTAAGCCCAATGCCGCACCAATCGCCCCCGATTCAATAATAGGCGTGTTACGCACACGGGATTTTCCAAATTTTTCTACAAATCCTTGTGTAATTTTGAATACACCGCCATACTCCGCAATATCCTGCCCCATTAAAATCAGTTTGGGATTATATTCCATTACTTGTTGCAAGCCCTCGCTGATAGCATCAATCATGCGTTTTTTGTGGGTAGGTTCTGTGGAATAAGTGTAAAATCCTTTTACACGGCTGTCATCATGGAGATATACTGCGTTGAGTTCTTTTTCAAGGTTGGGAGTAATATCAGGTTCGTTGAACATAAAATTGAGGGCTTCTTCCATTTCCTTTTTTATCTCATCATAAAACTGATGTTTGACCTCTTCGGTAAGTATTTCCTGTTCAAAAAGGTACTGCTCGTAGTTACTGATAGGGTCTTTTTGTTTCCATTCTTCAAAAAGATGTTGGGGTACGTATTTTGTACCTGAGGCTTCTTCATGCCCGCGCATACGGAAGGTCATAGCTTCTACAATGACAGGTCTTGGTTTTACCCGCATGCTGTCTACAAGTTCTTTTATGGTATGGTATACTTCAAGAATGTTGTTGCCATCAATTCTTACGCCTTCTATGCCGTAACCTGGGGCTTTGTCCACAAAACTTTTAAATCGGTATTGTTCATTAACAGGAGTGGAAAGCGCGTAACCGTTGTTTTCTATCAAAAAAATGACGGGCAAATCCCATACGGCGGCAAGATTTACGGCTTCATGAAAATCTCCCTCGGAAGCACCGCCATCTCCACAAAATGCCAGTGAAATATTTTTATCACCGTCTAATAAATTGCCCAAAGCAACGCCATCAGCAACGCTTAACATCGCCGCTAAATGCGAAATCATGCCTATAATTTTATATTCAGGGATACCAAAATGGAAGGAACGTTCTCTACCTTTGGAAAACCCATATTCTTTACCTTGCCACTGACAGAATAAACGCTTTAAATCTACTCTACGGGCTGTAAATACCCCCAAATTTCTATGCAGAGGAAAAATAAAATCATTTTTATGCAAGGCTAAGGTACTACCTACCGCAATAGCTTCCTGTCCAATGCCTGAAAACCATTTTGAAATACGATTCTGCCGTAAAAGAATAAGCATTTTTTCTTCTATGATGCGGGGTGTAACTAATTCTCTATAAATAGCGAGTAAGGCTTCATTGCTTAAAGATTTTCTATCAAATTTCATAGAATTGTATATTTATGCCACAATATTAACAAAAAACGAATTACTTTCAGTCTGATTTTTTTGAACAGAAGTTTTATATATTTCAACTATGACGTATTGTGGAGTTATACTCAAAAATAATTGGTTTTGCACATTTCTGTACGTTTCGGCTGCGCTCAACATACAGAAATGCAGTTTTTTTCAAGAAAATTTTTAAAGACCACTTTTGAGTGAGTATAATATCAGCACATGATTTTAGTGGTGTGCTATTATCAGTTTATGCAAATCAACTTATCTGAAACGGTTGCGGGCTGATGCATAAAATAAAAATGACAAGGGTTATCCAACCCAGAACGCTGCGGTTTTTGCTTAAAGGGCTATCTTCTGGGGCTACGGGGTGTTGTATGCCGAGAAAACGAACAATAATAGTAGCAAACATCATGTATCCACTGTATCCTTTGAGGTTTGGGAATAATAATGTAAAAGTGAGGTGAAAGGCTATAATGCTTAATGCTATGGGTAACCAGCGGTTTACTTTTTTTAATCCATACAATTTTGTTACAATCATCAGTAAAAGCAACAAATAGATGCCACTGTTGAGGGCAATTTCTTCTATGCTTCCGACATCTTTAAAGTTCAGAAAATCTATACCCCCGTATAAAATCATGGTAAAAACAATAATTCTGCTCACCCAATAATGCCCCTTAGCGCCTAACAATCCATATACTACGTGTCCCCCGTCTAACTGACCCACGGGAATAAGGTTCAGTGCCGTAAAAAATAACGCCAGCCACGCTGTAAAAAGATACGGATAATGCATCATTTCTTGCGGAGGAGGGACAGCCGTATTTGCAGGTACAAACCATTCTGCTACTTTAAATAGTAACGGTTTTCCTAATTTAAGCGCATAAGGGATATTCTGATATTCTTGCGGTGTAGGAAATCCACCATATTTTACATATTCGGGGTGGATTAAAAAAATATGACTTTCGGGGGGAAGGGTACTGTATCCGTATATCATTAAAGCAACTCCTATAACCAACCCTGCAAGAGGACCTGCTATACCAATGTCAAAGAATTGCGTTCGTGTTTGGCAAGGTTCTTTCAGGCGTATTACGGCACCCATAGAACCTATACTCATTGTACCGATATACATAGGAATATAATACGGTAAAGTTGCCTGAATACCATATCTCCTGCTCATAAAATAATGACCAAATTCATGTACGGTAAGAAAAGTTAAAAACCCGAAGGCATAAGGAATACCTTGTGCAAAGCGGTTGGAAAGAGGTTCGCTGCCGTTAAAAAACACTTTGCCTGTTGTCCATTCATAGCCGGCTATCAATGTAGTAACTACGGTAATTAAAAACAGAAAAATATGCAAAAAAATACGGTTTTTCATCAGTTATGATAAAGATGAGTATAAATTATAGGATTTTAGTTTTTTCTTTGTAGCAGGTAACAGCAACCATTCCAAAAACTTGTTGGCTGAAATTTTTTGTGTATTTATAATGCTGTAACAGGAGTACGAGAGAGGATATTGGCTGTTCAATATATTTTCTTCATTGGGAGGTACAGGAACATTATTGACCATTACAGGTACTATATTGCCTTTTATTTTGAAACTTTGTGCGGTATACCCAATAGTATAGTGGCTAAGGTTCAACTTGTTTTGCAGTTGTTCATTACTCTCAACTACCAATGCACTGATAGAATAGTATTCTTTGTTCCACACATTTTTGTACAGTTGTAAAGTAAAATCATGTCCCAGCGGGTAAGCAATTGTCAGAATTTTTTCATTTTTACCGTTAATTCCAGACCAGTCGTGGGTTTTTTCGGTGTATATTTCATGAATTTGAGAGAGCGTTAAACCTTTTGTATTATTTTTGTTTGAGGTGTAAAATACAATCGCATCTTTGGCAAACTCTTGTTCTTTATAGGAGAAGCCGATTTTTTTCTTATCTGTTTCAGAGAGGCTTTGGGTGGTAAGGGCTACATCTACACCTTGCAAAATAAAATCTGACAAAGCATGGGGGGTGTTATCCATAGATACAAACTTGACCACACAGTTGGGATTGGTTGCATAAAAGTCAGGTAGTACTCCTTGAATAATATCACAAAGATATTTTGTACCACTTATTTTAAGCGTATCCACCTGCGCATGTATGGGAAAACATATATACACATACATAAAAACAAAAACGCTCACTATAACCTTACGCATGTATAAGCAAAGATAAGATATTTTATTCCTTGTTAGCAAATTTATTTTGAGTAAAACGATTGGTCATATACCAAACCATGAGAATTGTGCCTGCGGTTAAGAAAACAGACATAATAATTTCCCATACGGTTAGCTTTTGATTTCTGGGGTCATCTACATTCATACCCATTAAATCCTGATTAAAATACACCATCAATACCTGCATGCCGTTGTTGAAGGTATGAGCAAGCATACTGGGTAGAATGCTTCCTGTATAATACGCCAGATAGCCCAGATATGCACCGAGTATCATTCTGGGAATAAATCCCATGAATTGAAAATGCACCGCTGAAAACAAAGCCGCTGTCAGCCATACAGCCACATGAGGATTAACCATTCGCAGAAACGTTTTCTGTACAAAACCCCTGAAAAATAACTCTTCTCCTACTCCGGGAACAACTGCAATAATAAATAAATTGACAAATAAAATCCACACCGTTTCGCATTTCAGGAATAATGCGGTAAGGGCTTCTGCTTCTTTTTCCATACGGATTAAACTTTGCGGCAAGGGGATTTTTGCGTTGAGTTGGGCAGTCCAAGCTACAAGAACTTGAATAGTCAAGATGCCTGCTAATCCCAATATCCATACGATATACGGTTTGGGCAAACGAAGGTCAAGGTAATGCATCGGGTCTGTGATGTACAAACGCACAATCAGCCATACAGAAGCAAAAAACCAGCCTATCTGGGTAAAAAGTTGTACAAAACGTGTCGCATTGATATATTTTGGGTTTTTGGTAAAAGAAGCAACCTCTCCTATTGGGATATGAAAAACAGGCATAACTATACCCAAAGCAATACTTTGAAAAACAATTACCATGCCTATGGATATAAATATCCCCGCAATAACCAGCAATAAAGGAGAAAGTTCTGTTTTTTTATTCATGCTATAAAGTAAGTGTTTTTATTGTTTTTAAGTTCTGATTGGGTTGTTTTTCATACACAATGCACTCTTTTTCAGATATGGTTACAGCAATTACTGTATTTTTGGCTTGTATAGCCGTTTGGATAGTATTGGGCAGATTATGTTTTTTATGGTCTTGTTCATTAAGCAGGCTACACTTACCCTCATAAATGCCAATTTTATGTTGCTTTTCATTGATGATAATAAATACATTGGTATAGGGAACATTATTTTGGGTAAACTCCTCAAACTGCCATGTGAATTCTGTATTTTTAGGCAGTTCGTTTGTTTCAATCATTTGGTTGTTTTGTAAAACAATGGTTTTAAGCACAGTGCCTTCTTTTTTTATATCTTGTTGAGAACTGCATGCATACAAAGTGATTTGTCCGCTTTCCTTACATGCATAAATGACCTTTGCGGTGTCATTACTCATTTCTTTCAAGGCAATAAAAGCATTTTCGGGCAAGCGTTGGAAAAAAGGATGTTTATTGTCAATAGGGGTGTATCTGCCTTTGAATCTGCCCAAAGGATACACATTTTCATTAAGTTGAAAAGCTACGTCAGTATATTTTTCAGGAGAAAAAGGCAAACTGTATTCTAATTTCCATGTAGCCGTATAGGTAGTTTGTGCTATAGATTGAATACTGAAAATAATGAATGTAACAAGATACAAGTATTTCATCAGGGAGCAAAGATAAAAAAAATTATGTCTGTATCCAACTTCTTCTTATGGATACGCAAAGTAAAGAAACGTGTTCAAGATTTTCATAAGTAGTGGACAATTTGAAGGTTATGTTTTTGTAAAGTATTTTTTGTAAGAATTTGGTTATGTGAGGTAACGAAATTTTTTTATCCCTATTTATTAAACCATCTCTGCTTCACACCCCCTCATGCAGAATACACTATTTTACCCATTTTAGCATAATGAAATGGCTATTCCGAAATTTTGGTTGCTATTTTTTTGTTTTTTTTTCTGTTTTTATACATTTTATGCCTATAAATATAGCGTCTTTTGTTTTGATTTTTTGTATTTTTGCGGCATGAAAAAAACAAGCCATAACCCGATAGTAACGGAGATGTATGCAGACTGGTTTATTGATTATGCGTCTTATGTGATATTGGAACGGGCAGTACCCAATATAGAAGATGGACTAAAACCCGTTCAACGCAGAATTTTGCATGCTATGTACGAAATGGAAGACGGGAGATACAACAAAGTGGCTAATATAATTGGGCAAACCATGCAATACCACCCTCACGGTGATGCTTCTATCAGTGAGGCAATGGTGAACATGGGACAAAAAAACTTACTGATTGATACACAAGGCAATTGGGGAGATTTCAGGACAGGTGACAGTGCCGCCGCTTCCCGTTATATTGAAGCAAGGCTGTCTAAATTTGCACAAGAGGTAGTGTTCAGTGAAACCGTTACTGCATGGCAAACGTCTTATGATGGCAGAAAACGCGAACCTGTTACATTACCTGTTAAATTTCCACTACTATTAGCTATGGGCGTGGAAGGTATTGCTGTTGGATTAAGTACAAAGATTCTCCCTCATAATTTTACAGAGCTTTTACAAGCCTCCATAGATATTCTCAAAAACAAACCTGTTACGCTTTACCCTGATTTTCCCACAGGAGGTATTATAGATGTTTCTCAATATAATGACGGCAGACGGGGTGGAAAAATAAAAATCCGTGCCAAAATGGAAGTTACGGACAACAACAAAACAATTCTTATCAAAGAAATTCCTTACGGCACCACTACCGCTTCACTGATGGAAAGCATTGTCAAAGCCAATGAAGCAGGACACATCAAAATTAAAAAAGTGGTAGACAACACGGCAAAAAATGTAGAGATTGCTGTTCATTTAATTCCTGGTACCTCTGCTGATGTAACCCTTGATGCTTTGTATGCTTTTACAGATTGTGAAGTATCTGTTTCTCCCAACGCCTGCGTAATTATGAATGAGAAACCCGTTTTTATTGGGGTTACGGATATTCTCAAATACAACACCGAAAAAACTGTACACATTATAGAAAAAGAACTTTTGTATGAAAAACAGCAATTGGAAGAAAAATGGCATCATGCAGTATTGGAACAGATTTTTATTCAGGAAAAAATTTACCGCCAAATTGAGCAATCCGAAAGCTGGGAAGCTACTTTAGCTATTATAGAAACATGCCTCAAACCCTTTGAACATAAACTTAAAAAACCAATTTCTGCTGAAGATGTTCTCAAATTGACAGAAATTAAAATCAAACGCATCTCTAAATATGATATTTCTGAAATGGAAAAACACATTCAGGAAATTGAACAAAAAATACAGGCAGTAGAGCATAAACTTGCAAATCTCACAGAAACTACTATTGAGTACTTCAAGGGGTTACTCAAAAAATATGGCAAAAACCAGGAGCGAAAAACCCAGATTGGTGTTTTTGAAACGATTGAAGTTGCACAGGTAGCAATGGCAAACCAAAAATTGTATGTAAACAGAAGCGAGGGTTTTGTAGGCTATGGCATAAAAAAAGAAGAATATGTATGTGATTGTTCAGAATTAGACGATATTATCGTTTTCCGCAAAGACGGCAAATGTGTAGTCAGTAAAGTATCCGAAAAGGCGTTTCTCGGTAAAGATATTATTCATGTGGCTGTGTGGAAAAAAGGTGATAACCGCACTACTTACAATGTCGCCTATACAGACGGTATTTCAGGGTGGAGTTTTGTAAAACGGTTTCAGATTACGGCTATCACACGGGATAAAGAGTATGACATCATAAAAGGAAACAAAAACTCCGTTTTACATTATTTTTCAGTCAATCCTAACGGCGAAGCAGAAGTCTTACAAGTAGATTTGCACCCTTTGTGTAAAGCAAAAAACAAAACTTTTGAATACGATTTTGCACAATTGGCTATCAAAGGCAGAGAAGCACAAGGAAATCTTCTGACAAAATACCCTGTAAAACAAATTACAAAAAAATCATCAGGAAACTCTACTCTAGGAGGCATAGAAATATGGTACAATCCCCAAACGGGCAGATTAAACCATCAGAAGCAAGGGCAACTATTGGGTACATTTGAAGCAGACCAGAAAGTTATTGTATTCTATAAAAATGGCATTTATGAACTCACTAATTTTGACCTTTCCAACCGTTTTGACCCTGAACAGGTTTTATTGATAGAAAAATTTAATCCAAATGCAGTTTTCAGTGCTGTTTATTTTGACGGGGACAGTCAGCAATATTATGTAAAACGTTTTCAGATAGAAACCCTGACACTCAATAAAGGCTTTTCCTGTATTCAGGAACACGAAAAATCTAAATTGATGTATATCAGTTCACAAATACAACCTGTCTTGAAAATACAAGTCAGTCCGTTCAAAGGTGCGGCAAAACAGGAAGAAACGTTAAAACTGCATTATCTGGTAGAAGTAAGAAACTGGAAAGCTGTGGGACAAAAACTTGGATATGCACAAATCCATGAAATACACGAAGTGGTACAAAACCCTGCCACAGATGAACCTTTATACTATATGCCTTCTGATGCAGAACAAATGCAACTGTTTGAAGATAAAAAATAACGCTCTTATTGAGCTGGTAGAAACGCGGCATGCCACGTCTCTACTTTCCGCTGCTATCCCTCACGCGGATACGCGTACATACACACACGCATACGCGTTAGGCATGCGGAGGGCATGCGTGCTTGCACGCATGGTGCGTCCAGCACCGAAGCGAAGCGTAGCCCGTAGCACGCCGACTGCGCAGCAGGAACGCCCAAATAAAACATTCATCAATACTGTCTTGATGCATCACCCTAAAAGTGGAATAGAGCGAAAAATAAGTATTTACTTTGTATGATGGTGTATGAATATATGTATTTTGCATGAGGGACGTGTAGCAAACTTGCGCAAGCAAGTTGTGCGCAGCACCGAAGCGATAGCGTAGTGCGCAACGCACCGACCCGCAGCGTTGCGAAGGGGCATGCCCACAAAAAAAACAAGAAACCTAAATAATCACCTCGTTTTTTAGCTATTTTTGTCGCGTGAAGCACAATGCAAAACTGCTTTTATGGATACTTATTTTACCTTTTGTGGCATCAGCACAAAAAGACAGTGTAGAATTTACCACAAAAAAAGATACCCTTAAAGTAGGCAATGATGACGATTTCAAAACCAAAGTAACCTACAAGGCAAAAGATTCCATTATTTTTGATGTAACCCATAAAACTATCCATCTATACAAGCAGGTTATTGTTAAATATGATGATGTAGAATTGAAATCCGATTTTGTGGTCATAAACTATGGTGAAAATACTGTAACCGCAGAAGGTATGGCGGATTCTACAGGTAAAATTCAAGGTAAACCTGAAATGAAAGACGGCAATCAAACCTATTATGCGGATAAAATTGTTTACAATTTCAAATCTCAGCGGGGCAAGGTGTATCGGGTACGCACACAATTAAACCAAGACCAATATATACAAGCCGAAGCCCTCAAACGGAGTAATGAAAACAAAGGCGTGTATTACATTCAGAATGGGAAATTTACCACCTGCAACGCTCCTGAACCGCATTATTACTTTTTATCCAAAAAGATGAAAGTTATCCCTGATGACAAAGTAGTTACGGGTCCTATACAAGCCCATGTGGAAGATATTCCTCTGCCGATTGTGTTGCCTTTTGCGTATTTTCCCAATAAACCCGGAGGTAAATCAGGAATTTTATTTCCTACGTATGGAGAGAGCGTACAAAGAGGCTTCTTTTTGCGTGATGGAGGCTATTACTTTGCAATATCCCCCAAAATGGACGCATCTGTACGTGGAGATATATATTCCAAAGGTGGATTTGGCTTGCGTGCTACAACCAATTACAAAATTATCCAAAAATTAGACGGTAGCTTTACCGCAGATTATCAGTATGTACCCAAAAGTAAACCCGAAGATGCGGTACAAACAGGCGAATTCAAATCTTTTACAGTAAGATGGAATCATACCCAGCCGTTTAGCCCAACTGCAAGGTTTACTGCCAATGTAAACGCAGGTTCTACAAATTATAATCAAACTGCAAACAATCCCGAAGTGAACTTGGTCAATACCTTACAGTCTTCCGTTTCGTTTTCAAAATCATGGAACGGTAAACCGTATACTTTTTCTGCCAATTTAACCCATTCTCAAAACAATGCTACCAAAAACGTTACGCTTGGGCTTCCTGATATTAACTTCTCACACAGTCGTGTCAATCCGTTTAAGTCTAAAAACAGTGTAAAAAGTCATTGGTACGACAATATCGGGATAGCTTACAATACTTCTTTGCGCAATCAGATTTCGGGTGCGGATAGTGTGGTATTTTCTTCCCGCGCACCACAACTTTTTCAGCATGGTGTAAATCACAGCATTCCTGTTGATGCCAACTTCAAACTCTTGAAATATTTCACTTTGAACCCTAATTTCAGTTATCAGGAAAGGTGGTACACACAAAAATTTATTCAAAGCTATGATTCTGTTGCAAACAAAGTGGTTACAGATACCTTGCGGGGGTTTTATATGTTACGCAGCTTTAATACAGGAATATCCCTCAATACAGCACTCTACGGCACAAAACTCTTTCAGAAAGGTCGCTTGATGGGTATACGACATGTTATTCTTCCGAGTGTATCGTTTACACTCTCCCCTGATTATGCAAATAGTTTTTGGAATTATTACGGCAGATATAAAAATGCGGCAGGTACAGAAGTGAAATATCCCCGATACAATGGAATATTCGGCACAGTAGGCAGTGGCAGACAGCAAAACCTGAACTTCAACCTCAATAACACCTTGGATATGAAGGTAAAACAAAGAATTATACAAAATGGGGATACTACCTATAAACCTAAAAACATTCCATTATTGGAGTCCCTTTCTATGGGTGCGAGCTATAATTTCGCGGCGGATTCTCTCCGTTTATCTCCCATTGGTACATCTGTAAGAACGCGTGTACTGAATATCATTAACCTCGCCGCCAATGCCAGTTTTGACCCCTATCAGGCAGACACCTCAGGCAGGATACGTTACAACAGGTTAGAAATAGAAAATTTTGGCTGGCAGAAAGGAAAAGCGGCACGTTTGGTGAATGCAGGTTTAGCGTTGGGTATTGCTCTCAATGCAGATTTATTTAAAGGACAAAACAAAAATACACTCAATACCGAAGCACAGTACTTTTACACTACCCGCTATGTAGATTTTGAAGTTCCATGGACATTTACCGCCAATTACACCATGCAGTATACGCAGGCAGGTGCGCCTTACACAAGCAGAGTTACCCATCAACTTAATTTTTCAGGAGATATTAACCTTACCCCAAAATGGAAAATAGCAGGTAATTCAGGATTTGACTTTACTCAAAAACGACTTTCTTATACCAATCTCTCTTTTATACGAGACTTGCATTGCTGGGAACTTCGCTTTAACTGGATACCTCTCGGAATTTACCAAAGCTATACCTTAGAGTTCAACATCAAATCTTCCCTGCTTAGAGATGTAAAAGTAAGTCGTAAACGCAACTGGTTGGATAATTACAGACCGTAGAATAGTGCTTATACAAATGGTTTAACTCTACAGAAACAATATATATCAAATTCGTAAAGGCTTCTATCCAAAATAAATAACCGGAAATGCAGTTTAAGGACACAACTACATAAGATTGAATAATCTAAATAATTACAAACATTTTTATCTATAAAGTTTGTATTTTACTTTTTGCTGTTTCAAATTCTGTTATGAGATTTTCTACAATGGTTTGAGCGGGGAGTATTTCTTTGATTAAGCCTGATATTTGTCCGATTTCCAATTCACCTTCTACCAAATCGCCTTCAAAAATTCCTTTTTTAGAGCGTCCTTTGCCTAAAATTTGCCTTAATTCTTCCACACTGGCGTTGTTTTCTTCGGCTTGTTTTATGGTTTCGTAAAAAGCATTTTTTATCAATCGTACAGGGGTAAGTTTTTTAAGTGTAAGAATGGTGGCATCTTCTGTGGCTTCTACTACTGTTTGTTTAAATTTCTCATGGGCAGAAGACTCCAAAGACGCGGCAAAACGTGTACCTACCTGCACGCCTTCTGCACCTAAGACCATCATGGCGAGCATGGCTTCACCTGTGGCTATGCCTCCTGCGGCAATAACGGGTATATCTACGGCTTTTACCACTTGCGGAATTAAACACAAGGTTGTAATTTCTTCTCTGCCGTTATGCCCACCTGCTTCAAACCCTTCGGCAACTATCATATCCACCCCAGCATCTTGTGCTTTTAAGGCAAATTTTACATTGGAAACTACATGCACTACGGTAATACCGTTTTCTTTAAGGATTTTTGTCCATGTCTTGGGATTACCCGCAGAGGTAAAAACAATTTTAACCCCGTGTTTCAAAATCAAGTCAATATGTTTGTCAATATCAGGATAAAGCAGGGGTAAATTTACGCCAAAAGAGTTATTAGTATTATCTTTGCATTTTATGATATGTTCCTCCAATACTTCGGGATACATAGAACCTGCGCCAATCAGTCCAAGTCCGCCTGCATTGCTGACTGCACTGGCTAATTTCCATCCACTGCACCACACCATTCCTGCTTGAATAATTGGGTATGGAATGGATAATAATTTACATACTCGGTTTTGTTTAAACATGAGAAAAAATTATTGCAATTTGACTAATTCAATTTCGTAGTATAAAGGGGTATTGGGAGGTATAATATCATATCCCTGACTGCCATAGCACAATTCAGGGGGGAGTAAAAAATTACCTTTACCCCCTTCTTTGAGTAACATTACAGCTTCTTCTATACCAGGTATAACGACACTGTTTTTTGCCCCAAGTCTGAACCAGAAAGGTTCTTTATTTTGGCTAGTATGAATAATTTGGTCGTCAAGAAATTTGCCTGTGTAGTGTATGTAAGCCTTTTTTCCTTTAGTTGGAACGGTTATGCCTTCCTGAACAATCGTGTACGCTATGCCTGAGGGTGTTTTTTGTGCTTTCTCTTTATCAAAACCTATTTTATACTCATCATGCCTTTTGACAGTAGTTTCTTTTTTTGTGGAGTCTTTTTTGTTATCTGATTTTTTTGTGGATTTTCCACAATTTGTAAACAACAGAACAGCTAGAACTACCCAAGCATACCCAATAACCTTTTTAGCTTTCCGTACCATACTTTTATTTAGTTTGATTCCTTAAAGTCAAATGTTTCAAGGAATTTGGTAGAGAAATTACCTTTTTTGAAATTCTCATTGCGCATCAGTTTAAGATGAAAAGGTATGGTGGTTTTAATACCATCTATAATAAACTCTTGTAACGCACGTTCCATTTTGACGATAGCTTCTTCACGGGTGAATGCGGATACAATAAGTTTGGCAATCATGGAATCATAATTGGGAGGAATAACGTATCCTGCGTATACGTGTGTATCTACGCGTACACCATGACCACCAGGAACGTGAAATGTAGTAATTTTACCCGGTGAAGGTCTGAAATCATTAAAGGGGTCTTCTGCATTGATGCGGCATTCCATAGCCACACGATTTTTCGGTGGGTAGTACAGTTTGCCTGATACTTTTTCACCTGCGGCAACTAATATCTGCTCTTTGATAAGGTCAAAATCAAAGACTTCTTCAGTAACGGGGTGTTCTACCTGAATGCGCGTGTTCATTTCCATAAAATAGAAATTATTGTACTTATCTACTAAAAATTCAATTGTACCTGCGCCTTCATACTTTACATATTTTGCTCCTTTTATAGCGGCTTCCCCCATTTTTTTACGAAGTTCGGCAGAGATATAAGGAGAAGGACATTCTTCCAATAGTTTTTGATGCCTGCGTTGGATAGAGCATTCTCGCTCGCTTAAATGAGAAACATTTCCATACTGGTCGCCAACCACTTGAATTTCTATATGGCGGGGTTCTTCAAGGTATTTTTCCATGTATACGCCATCATTGCCGAAAGCGGCACCTGCTTCCATACGGCATTTTTCCCATGCATCAGCTAAATCTTCCTCTTTCCATACTATACGCATACCTTTGCCTCCTCCGCCTGCGGTAGCTTTTAAGATAACAGGGTATCCGATTTTTTTGGCAATTTTTTTGGCTTCAGAGATGTTTTCCAACAAGCCATCAGAACCGGGGACTACGGGTACGCCTGCGGCACGCATGGTTTCTTTGGCTGTGGCTTTATCGCCCATAGCTGTAATAACATCGGGAGGAGAACCAATAAATTTGATTTTATGTTCCGCACAAATACGGGAAAATTCTGCATTCTCGCTTAAAAATCCATATCCAGGGTGAATAGCGTCTGCATTGGTGATTTCTGCGGCGGCAATGATATTCGGTATGTTGAGATAACTTTCTTTACTGATAGCAGGACCTATACATACAGCTTCATCTGCAAACTTTACATGTAGGCTATCTCTGTCCGCAGTAGAATATACAGCAACCGTAGCTATGCCCATTTCTTTACAAGTGCGTATAACGCGTAAGGCTATCTCTCCACGATTAGCAATTAGTATTTTGTTAAATAGTTTTACCATGTTTTTGAAATAATAAAAGCGATTTTGATTTGGTAAGTGTGCAAAAATACAAAAATGTTGTCTACTTGTATGTAGCTTCTCATAAAAACAACAGTTGATATAACAATAAACCTCAGAACAGTATTGTTCCAAGGTCGTCTGGTAAAAGCGTTAAAAAGTTCTGTATAGAGTTCTTGATTTACTCCATGCTCAGTTTTACTTTCTGGTGTTCTATAATACTGTCTAAAATGGCTTCCAAATCATAGCGTATTTTGAATCCTATGGTTTTGATGAGTTTTTCTATGTTTGGGGTGCGTCTTTGCATATCTTCAAACCCTGCGCCATACGCTTCCTGATAAGAAACCAATTTAACTTTTGAACAAGAGTTAGTTTTTTCTATAATTCGTTCTGCCAGCTGCTTTATACTGATTTCAAAAGGATTACCTACATTATAGACTTGACCTACCGCATGTTCTGTAATCATAAGTTCTGTAATGGCTTGTATAGCATCAAAAACATGCAGAAAACTGCGGGTTTGACTACCATTACCGTATACTGTAATGTCTTCTCCCCTTAATGCCTGATTTACGAAGTTTGGAATAACCATACCATATTGTGAACTTTGTCTGGGACCAACAGTATTAAAAAAGCGGATAATGACGCACTTTAACCCATATTGTTTATAGTAAGCGAGGGATAAAAATTCATCTAATGCTTTGGTATTGGCATACGCCCAGCGGTGGTTTTGAGTACTGCCTTCAATACGATAATCTTCTTCACTCAAACTGCGTTTACATTCAGGGTCTAGAAAATCTAAACTTTTACCATATACTTCGGAGGTAGAAGCTACCAAAACCTTTTTATTGTATTGGTGGGCGAGTTCTAATACATTATCTATACCGCGTACATTGTCTAAAATAGTATGTACGGGATTATTCATAATAAATTTTACCCCCACAGGTGCGGCAAGTTGGTATATGTGGTCTGCCCATTCTACATGTGGACGTAAAAATTCTTTGTCTGTAACACTACCTTTCGCAAAAGAAAAACGAGGGTGTATTTTGTAAAAACCTCTCATATTTTCTTTGCTACCTGTGATAAAATTATCCAAGCCACGTACTTCGTTTTCTTCATCTTTGAGTAATAACTCGCATAAATGAGAACCTATAAATCCTGCGGCACCGGTTACTAATATTTTCATAGCATTATTTATCTTGTTTTGGTTTTCTGTTTTGATAATTATTTTGACCTTGATTTTGGTTAGTATTTTCTATAAGTGCTTTTCTGCTTAACTTATACTTGCCTGTTTTGGCGTCCACATCTATCAGTTTGACGGTAATTTTCTGACCTGTTTCTAAACCTGTATCCTGCATGGTAGGAAAACGTTTATGGTCTATTTCAGAGATATGAAGCAAACCTTGGCAATTAGGCAAGAACTCTACAAAAGCGCCAAAATCTACAATAGAAACAATTTTACCTTCATATATCTCTCCTAATGTAGGTTTGGTAACGATGTTTTTTATCCAAGTAACAGCGGCTTGCAAAGACTCCTGATTGGTTGCGGCAACATATACCAAACCTTTGTTGTCTTTTTCTTCAATGGTAATTTTTGCACCTGTAACTTTGGTAATTTCCTGAATTACTTTACCGCCTGTACCAATTACTGCGCCAATATCAGAAGATTGAATGATAAGTTTTTCCATACGTGGGGCATAGGGAGAATATTCGGCACGAGGTTCGCTGAGGGTTTTAAGCATTTCATTAAGAATATGCAAACGCCCTCTTTTGGCTTGTTCAAGGGCTTTTTCCATAGTTTCGAACGAAATACCTGTAACTTTCAAGTCCATTTGACAGGCAGTAATACCTTCTGCGGTGCCGCACACTTTAAAGTCCATATCGCCGAGATGGTCTTCATCACCCAGAATATCGCTTAATACAGCAAATCTACCTGTTTTTACATCAGAAATTAAACCCATAGCAATACCAGATACAGGGGCTTTGATTTTTACCCCCGCATCCATGAGTGCAAGCGTACCCGCACATACGGTAGCCATAGAACTTGAACCGTTGGATTCCAAAATGTCTGATACAATTCTTATGGTATAAGGGTTAGTTTCTTCATCAGAAGATACTACTACCTTCAAAGCTCTTTCCGCAAGATTTCCATGACCGATTTCACGTCTGCCAGGGGCGCGGTTAGGTTTTACCTCACCTGTACTGTATCCGGGGAAGTTATAATGCAGGATAAACCGTTTTGAACCTGTAATCAAAGCACCGTCAATTTCTTGTTCATCATCTTTTGTGCCTAAGGTGCAGGTGCTTAAAGATTGTGTTTCTCCTCGGGTAAATACGGCTGAACCATGTGCGCGGGGTAGTAAACCTACTTCGCACCAGATAGGGCGAATATCTTCCAACCCTCTGCCATCAAGACGTTTTGCTTTGGTTAACGCATACTCTCGGGTGAGATGTTTATGAATTTCATGATAGTAAAATGCTATTTTATTAGCTTTTTCTTCGGCTTCTTCTTCGGTAAGTCCTTCGGTAAGTTTAGCAATACATTCGTCTTCTATAGCACCAAATTCTTTTTTACGTTCATCTTTTCCTAAGGCTTGTTCAATAATTGTCTGAATCCTTTGGGAACAAAAAGTTTCCACTTCTTTCCACAAAACCTCATCAATAACTGTTTTTTCATATTCCATGAGGGGTTTGTTTACTTTTTGGGCAAAACTTCGCAAACTGTTACATATTGTTTCTATACCTCTTGCAGCAAATTTGATAGCACCTAGCATAGTTTTTTCGGCAACTTCGTTCATTTCACCTTCTACCATGAGTACAGAATTGTCTTTTCCTGCCACGATTAACTCTAAATTGGCATTTTGTAAATCAGATAAAGAAGGATTGAGGACAAATGTATCATTTATCATTGCTACTCGTAGTTCCCCCATAGGTCCATCAAAAGGGATTCCTGATATAGCTAAGGCAGCAGATGCGGCTACACCTGCCAGAGACTCAGGGGGATTGTTGTCGTCCGCAGAGAACACGATTACGTTTACTTGTACATCATGGTGAAAATCTTCAGGGAATAAAGGGCGTAATGCTCTGTCCACTAAACGTGATACCAAAACTTCATAATCGCTTAACTTACCTTCTCTTTTCATAAAACCGCCAGGAAATCTACCTGTTCCTGAAAATTTTTCTTGATAGTCTACGGATAAAGGCAGAAAATCTGTTCCCGGTTTTACTTTTTTGGAAACAACTACGGTAGATAAAATTACGGTATCGCCGCATCGCAAAAGCACCGCACCGTCTGCTTGTTTTGCTAATTTACCTGTTTCTAATGTAATGGGTTTCCCATTACCAATGTCTATGGTTTCTGTAATAACATTCATTGTTTTTTTTATTTAATTTTGGATTTGTGCAACACACAATTTTTCACAAAAAAACAAAAAAATACACCTATATCAAAACATAAAAAATAAAAAGCAAGATTATGGTTCAAAAACAGGTTGTATTTCTATATCGTCTATGTAAGCAGTACCCCCTTCATAAGCATTAAAATAACACCTCAATTCGTCATGAGGATTTTGAATATTAGGTATCTTTACCTCCATAGTAACATACTGCCATTGGTCATATTTGGAGTAATCTATATTTGCACTTTGCCATAAATACTGCTTGTTTGATGTATCTATAAAAGACACGACAAAATTTCCTTTGGTATAAGGTTCCAAATAAATCCATGCAGAAACTTTTAGTTTGCCTTTCTTACCCTGCAATAATCCTACTCTGCCTTGAATACCTTCGCTATACTTTACGGTCTTATAATTGGAATACGCACTGAAATTACCACTTTTTACTTTTTTAGCGGTAATATTTTTATGTTCCACACTATTTTCAAACGAAGTAAATAACACACTTTGTTTAGGACTTGCCCATAAAGTATTAGGGCTGCGGTATATGCTTAATCCTGCACCCTGAGCAACTATTTTCTTTTCCATGATAAAATTGTTTTTTAACCATGCGGAAACTTTATGATGTGGGTCTATGATTTCACTGTGTAATTGTACATATACAATTTTATGCCATTGTGGCATGTTGTATACTTTTTCTATATCTGAAGGTGTTGAGATAAAAACCCCGTTCATTTTTTTTATATCCTGTATGTTTTTTTCTTTTTCACCAACATAGGTATTGTACTGATTAAAATAATAAGCAAAAACATATTTCATATAATCTGTGTTAATGACCAACAATGTACCCGGTTCCTTGACCTCTTCTGCAATAACAGGCATAATTTGTCTTACTTGCACATCCACAATAGGATTAAGGTTTAAATTTTTCATAGAAAAAAACATAACTATTCCAATAAGTCCAAACTTTACAAGTCTGTAATTCAGCAATGAGCTTTGATATGCAAACAATAAAATTGCACCAGGTATAAGGTACAGCATATAGCGGTTTACCCAAAAAGGTTGAAATAAAATAGAAATAAGACTTAATCCCAAAACAGGTAGAATGGCGATAAGTAGTGGGACAAGTGTTTTATGGGTTTGAACATTTTTTTTCCACACGTTATATACAAATACAAGTATGACTACAATTAGAAATAAAACAGCTATCCATTCGCCTCCTAAAAAATATATGTATAAGTTTTTAACATTTTTCCAACTTGCCTTTTCCATCCATGCGTCTGCCTGTGCGTTGGCGAGCATATAGGGTATCCATGGTAAAAAAAGCAATACGCTTGCTATTTGTGTAATAACATATTGAAAAAATGCTTTTTTATTTTTAAAGTACTCAAAAAACGCCATAATAAACTGTGCCATCAACCCAAAAACAATGATGTAATGGGTATAAATAAGTGCAGTATCTATAAGAATGAGCAGGGAAAACAGAAGCCACCTTATTTTTTTATGCTCAAAATTCAGAAAAAACAGATAGGTAATATACAAAGACAACATAAAAAGAAAAGTTATCATAGTATAGGCACTTACATTGTGAGCATACACCACCTGCACGGGATTAAAAGAGAATATCAATGAAGCCGCGGCACCCGTAGTATAGTTGAAATAGGATTTTCCAAAAGCAAAAATAAGTACAGTTGTCAGAACACTGAAAATCAAGGAAAGATAACGGGAATGAACTTCATTTGTATGATTCCCATTGAGTTTATACCATGTATGCAACACCCATAAATATACAGGAGGGTTCAGTTCTTGTTTGGACATTTTCAGAATATCTGTATAAGTGCGTTTTCCCCAGGTTATTCTGTACACTTCGTCTGTATGCATTGAGTTTTCATATAAATTGTATGACTTGACCACAAGATTGATAATGATTAAAAACAGGATAAATGCAATGGTATTTTGCTTTATTGCAGAAGAAATAAGATGTAATATGTTTTCAGTTTTTTTGAGGTATTGTGCTATCATTATAACTGACAAAAATAAACAATAAGTCAAAAAACAACATATTTAACAAAAATTTAACCTGAATAACCCTAAAAATGGTATATTTTGATATTTTTGCAAGTTCTATGATAGAAAACAACGAGAATACAAAGAAAAAAAGCCATTTTTCCAAACATTGGACGGAAATTAAAGTAGTAGATACATGGCAGGTATTCAAAATTATTGCAGAATTTGTGGAAGGTTTTGAAAAAATGTCTAAAATAGGACCTTGTGTATCTATTTTTGGTTCTGCAAGAATAAAACCTAATACTAAATATTATGAACTTGCTACCCAAATTGCGCGCTTATTGAGCGAGAAAGGCTATGGCATCATTACAGGCGGAGGACCAGGCATCATGGAAGCGGCTAATAAAGGAGCATACGAAACAAAAGGTATATCCGTAGGCTTGAATATTGAACTTCCTTTTGAACAGCATATCAATCCGTATGTAGACAGGGATAAATCTATCAATTTTGATTATTTCTTTGTACGCAAGGTGATGTTTGTAAAATATGCACAGGGTTTTATAGCTTTACCCGGAGGATTTGGTACATTAGATGAACTTTTTGAGTCTCTTACACTCATTCAAACGCTTAAAATAGACCGCTTTCCTATTGTACTTGTCGGTTCAGAATTCTGGAATCCTATGGTAGACTGGCTTCAAAAAACGTTATTGGAGGAGTTCAGCAATATAAGTCCCGAAGATATGCACCTGTTTAAGGTATTAGACGACCCCCAAGATGTAGTAGACCATATTGACGATTTCTATAAAAAAGAAATGCTCAAACCCAACTTTTAAGCGTTTTTTAGTAACTGATGCTGCGCATGATAAAAAAATTCAGGGCGTGTCCCCTTCGCTATCGCTTCGGGGTCGGGCTATCCGCAGTAATGTTAAGTTCTTTTTTTGAAACATATTTTTTGAAAATCAGAAGAGAATAGTATTCGGCTATGTGTTATCGTTTGTTTATATTGAGTAATAAGAAAATTAAGTACTATGGT
>Ga0272446_1001852_pt1 | contig 30018 bp, 24 predicted proteins | sample YNPCB0061_FD_194587 | JGI IMG/M metagenome (GOLD analysis project Ga0272446, IMG submission 194587) | Hot spring microbial mat communities from Yellowstone National Park, WY, United States - YNP-CB-006-1 | ecosystem: Environmental > Aquatic > Thermal springs > Hot (42-90C) > Sediment | place...
AGCACGCTGCGGTCGTGCAGCCCCTGGGCCAGCACCTCGGGCACAAAGCGGCTTTCCTGCAGCGCCACCCGCAGAAGCGCCACGGCCCCCTCGGCGGCGTAGAACAGGCTGTGCAGGGGCTCGAGCACCGCCGGGCCGTGGTCGTTGACGTCGCCAAAGGGGGTGCTGTAGTTGAGGTGGCCCAGGGTGGTGGGGCCGCCCATTAGCTCGGCCAGGAAGCCGCGCACGTGCTCCAAAACCACCGGATTCACCTTCTGCGGCATGATCGAAGAGCCCTGGCTGATTTTTTCGGCTACCAGGAACCCCCCCTGCTCGGCCCAGAACAGAAGGTCGGCCACCAGGCGCGACAAACTGGTGGCCATGCCTGCCAGAGCATAGGCGATCTCTAAAGCCCAGTCGCCCGCGGCAATGGCGTCGTAGGTGTGCTCGAGGGTTCCGCCAAAACCCAGCCAGTGTGCCAGGGCTTTGCGGTCTACCGGGTAGGGGCTGCCGGCCAGGGTCGAGGCCCCCAAAGGGCACTTGTCGGTGGTCAGGAAAGCCGAGCGCAAGCGCTGATAATCGCGCGAGAGCAGGTTTTCCACTCCCGTGAGGTAGTGCCCCAGGGTGGTGGGCTGGGCCGGGCGGTGGTGGGTATAGGCAGTCAGCAGGGTCTGGCGGTGGTTCTGGCCCAGGCCCAGCAGCTCCCGCCGCAGGTCGGACAAAGCGGTCAAAACGCGCAAGAGCCGCTCGCAAGCATACGCGCGGAACACCGTCAGGTCGAGGTCGTTGCGCGAGAGGCCCCGCCTTAGCGCACCGGCCACCTCGGGGCCAAAGCGTTCGCGCAGGTGGAAGTCTACGGTAAAAAAAATGTCCTCGAGCTGCCCGCTAAAGCCCGGAATGGGGTCTTTGCGCAACTCGCTCAAGGCCCAGGCGGCCTCCTTGGCCTCGAGGATGCCGAGCTTGCCCAGGCCCAGGGCATAAGCCGTGAGGGCATCGAAAAAATAATCACCCAGATGCTCTTTTGCAAAGCGAAAATGCCTTTGCAACACCCAGCGGCTATATAGCTTGTGCCAGCGCATTGCTCTCACCCTTATTCAAGGCTACACCCAGCCCCGGTTTGGGAGTGTGATTGTTTTTGGCTGTGCCGATGATGTGGTTCGTGCCACCGATGCAAGCGTGGACTGCAAACTCAACCTGGCCTGTCGAGCGTAAAGCCGGGCTCCTGCAAAACGCTGAGGCGTCGCTCTTTTGCTGCATACATGCGCTCATCTGCCATCCGCAGCAAAGTTTCCTTGTCGGAGCCATCCAGGGGGTAAGTGGCCACGCCAATGTTTACCCCCAGGGTACAGCCTCTGATGCCGATTTCCTGGATGGCCCTGGCGTAGCGTTGGGCAGCATGAAGGGCTTGTTCTTCTGTGGCATAAGGCAATACGGCGGCAAACTCATCCCCGCCAAAGCGGAATAAGCCGTCCGATTCGCGGCATGTCCTTTTTAGGGCCTCGGCCACCCTTACCAGGGCTTCGTCGCCCAGGGCATGCCCTAGCTGGTCATTTATGGCTTTGAAGCCTTGCAGATCCATCAGCAGCAGCGAAAATGGATGCCGATACCGCTTTGCCAAAGCCAATTCCTCGTCGAAAAAGGCATTAAAGGCCCGACGGTTGGCAAGGCCCGTCAAGGAATCGGTCAGGGCGGCTTCTGCCAGGCTTTGACGGGTGTGCGCCTGGTGAAGCAGCGTTGCCACAGGGGTAACAAAAAAGCGAGCGACCGCTAAAGAATCCTGGCCGAAGGCCCGTGTGTCGTGGAAGCTGTCCAGATTGAGCAGGGCCAGCACATGCCCTTGATAAAGCACCGGAATGGCCAGGTTGGACTGGATACGCCTGGTATAAGCGGCCAGGCCTGCCTCAGCCGAGGAGCTTTTAACACTGTGTGCCTCGATGGACGCCCATTCGTTGGATAGGATGCGTGGTTCGCCCCTATACCACCCCTCGAGGTTGGCTCCGTACCACTGCTGGTGGTCTTGCTCAGTAAAGGTGATGTCTTTGAGGTACTCGAGGTCGTAGCCCACCGCAGCCTTAAAGTGGAAGCGCTCCCCCTGGCGCACCAGCAGACTGCCTGCTTCTGCACCTGGAATGAGCTCCACTGCCGAATTCAACACCTGCTGGTAGAGGCTCTCCGAGTTATCGAGGGCGGCCTGGTGCGATAGATCGAGCACGGTTTCCAGGCGTTGCCGGGCCAGGGCGCCCTCCAGCGCCAGGCCAATAGAGCGGCAGGCCAGGTTCAGCAGGTTTTGTTCAGAAGGTTCCCATCGGTGGGGCTGTGGGTGGGCCAGGCCCAGCAGTACGCGGGCTCGAGGCATGTTGGGCAAGGTAATGGGATGAACTGCGAGGCTCCCGTGATGGTCGGCTAGGGGGCTGCCCTCCTGGGCCAGGTTGTCCACAAAAACAGCTTGCCCGGTATGGTAAACCTTCCAGAACAGGCGCTCGCTGGCGGATGTGGGGGGACTCCAGGCTGCACCCGGGGTTTGCACTGCCTGGTATTGAGCTAAAGTGCGTAACTGCTGGCCCTGTTGTTGCAAGATGACGCCGTGTGGTGCGTTTAGGCCCGAGGCCAGCAGCACCAGTGCCCGCTCGGCAAGCTCCTTTACCGAACCAGCAGCGGCCAATGAAATGGAAAGCTGATGAAGCAGCCGGGCTTCTGCTTGCTCGGCAATCCAGGTAAGGCGGTTGCTTACGGTTTTGGCGAAGCGATCGAAGCAGACCTGTTCTCGAGGCTGAAAATCGCGGCGGCGCTTCAGGCATACCACAGCAGCAACCTCATCGTGCTCGAAGAGGGGAATGGCCATACAACGGCTGGGGGGTTGCCGGTCTGGTGGGGTTTGTCTACCTGGGCCGGGCGTAATTCTGGCAAGCACCCGCTGTAGCCAGCGAGGCCTGCGGGGGGTGTTTGGCATCTGCGAAAACCCTTCGGTTTCCTCCTCATACACGATGGAACCCTGCACATAGGCCCGCTGAGCTACGCTCTGCTCGAGGGTACTGGCTGCCGACGGGGTGCTGGAATAATACAACTGCAATCGGTCTATTTGCGGCAGCCATACCGTGATGCGCTCTGCTTGCTGCTCGAGCAATTCGGGCATGGCCCTGAGCACCTGATCGCGACTGGGAAGGGTCGACAGCACCTGCAAGGCGCTGACCAGCAGGGCCAGCTGATTGGAGGTTTCCTTCTGGCCCCAAAGCAGCTGCTGCCAAACCTGCCTGCTCCAGGAGAGGAAAGCTGTACTGCCCAGCACCAGCCAGATCCACAGAGGCGAAGCCAGGAAGGAGTGGTGCCAGAGCAGCAGAACCGCCGCCACTGCTGCCAGCAGCGATACAGCCAGCAGGCCCCTGTGCGGCTTTTTGGCTTGATAGGGCCGGGTTTTCCCAGAGAGGGGTTTGGTGTTGGGAAGATCTCCAGGTTTCATAGGAGAACCCCTTCAAAGCAGTTACCTGGATGTCTGAGCTCGGTAAGCCGAAATAGCCTGATTTAGATTCTGAATCTGTAGGTAGCTCGCTACCGGAACAACGCATATAGCCAGTCCAACCGCTAGCGGACAAAAGCCTGAACGAAACCATGACCTGATGGGCATTGGAACCTCACGCAAACTGGGTTAGAAAGACGCTGGGCATGGCCTCGAGCCTGCCCGGGGGAGGAGCCTGGATGGAGTAGTCTTCAAATTTCTGGGCCTGAGATTTTAGGGCTGGGGTTTGCACCAGGTTGAACAATTCCCTGGAGGGGATAGGCTCGGCTTGTTTGGCCTGGTGGGTAAAGACCCACAAGCCCCGCATGGATGTTTCGATAGGCCAGCTCGAGGCATCTGGTGTAAACACCCTGGATAGTCCTTTCCAGAGCTGTTCCAAATCCGATGCGCTTACACCGTTTTGCTTCCCGGCGGTGGGGGTGTAGTATCCGTGCATGCGGTAAAGCCCATAGGCTGCATTGCGGCCCGAGGTGAGCGGGAAGATAGGATCAACCGAGCGGGCCAGCGAAAAGCGAACTGGGCCCGGAATCAGGGTGTGCCCTGCGGGGTGGACGAGGCCAAACATCCGCAGGTTGTAAAACCCTGCACACAGGGCCTTAGCCCCCTTAGTGGCGTAGGCTTGCTCAATGGCCGGCCACTTTCTGAGCACGGGCAAAGACTCTTTCTCAAAGTACAGGTTTAGCGCTTTCTTGATTGCCTCATCGAACACCAGCCCATAGCGCACATCCTGGGCGAGCTGGTGGGGGCTGCTCAGAAAGGACAGGTCGAGCGGGCTGGCGTTTTTGATCTCAAACAGCAGCACAAACTTGTGATGTAGATCTGGGTTGCAGATCATGGCTACTCCTTAGGAAAACAGGCGGTGTTGTGGGGATCCACCACCTTGACCACGTCCACGAGGCCGTAGCCGGTTTGGCTGTTCCAGGCCGAAGCGTTTTGCCCAGCGCTTTTCAAGCAGTTGCGTACCTGGGTCAGCCGGTCTGTGTGAGATTTGCCAAGCTGCTGCTGCTGTAGGAGATACAGGCCGATGGCGCTGCTGATGAAAGGTGCAGAGGCGGAAGTGCCATAGGCCAGGGCGTAGTCGTCCTTGCTGGGCCCGTAGGCTACTGGTACACCGCTGCCAGGGGCAACAAACTCGAGCTCGGCGCCATAGTTGGATGCATAGCCGCTAAACCATTTTGCCCGGGCTTGGTTGATGTCGGTGGCGCCTACTGCGATGACGTAAGGCGAGGATGCGGGGTAGCCCACCGAGGGCAGGTCTGCGTTGCCGCTCGAGGCCACCACCACCACACCCTGCTGGGTAACCTGCTCGAGTACCTGCTCGAGGTAGGGGTCGCGGAAACCCGGTTTGGAGATGGAAAGCGATAAGTTGACAACCTGAGCCGGGGTGGGGTTGATGAAAACCTGCCCGGCGATTTGGGTTGCCCCAGCGGCGTACTCCAGCGCCTGGGCCACTTGCAGCGTACCGGCCTGCCGCTTGGCATCGAAAACCTTGATAGGCAGTACGCGCAGCAGGTTATAGGCAGTGCCAGCCAGGGCCGAGCCGTCGTTGGTGGTGGCCGCGATGATGCTCGCCACCTGGGTTCCGTGGTTGGCGCCGGCGCCGGGTTTTGGTTCTACTGCACCTCGGACGGGGCGGGGGTTTTCGATCTCGTCTCCCACTACGTCCAACCAGCTATTTTGGGGAGTCAAATTGGGCGCCAGGTCGCCCCGCTGGGTATAAAACCCGGTGTCGGCCACGGCGACTACCGGTGCATCGCACCCCGGTTTCACTTCATCTAGCTTTTGCCAGGCCTGCTCGAGGTTCATAAGCCTAAACAGGGGCGCTTGTTCTAGCTGGTAGCTGCGGTTATGGGGGGGCACGGCCAGGCTGTCGGGCTGGTAGAGGTACTCGGGCTGCACGTACTGGCCCAGCCCGTGCTGATACAGACTTTGGGCCACCTTAGCCTCTTGGCCGGGCTGGGTGCGGTACAGGTTCCAGCCACCCCCCAGATCCCGCACCCACTGGGCCCCCAGGCTTTGGGCGCTGGCGATTTGGCTTTGCAGGCTTAAGCCGCTCTTGTGATAGACGATCAGGCGTCCTGCCACGTGCGGTACGTCAAAGTGGCCCAACCCTGTCGCTTTTAGCACCGATTTGGCCGCAGGAAGCTGCGCTTGCGATTTGATGCTGCTGGAGCAGACCGACCTGCCCTCTACGCGCAGGTTGACGATGAGGCGCTCGAGGCCTTTGGGGGTATTGGCCTCAATAATTACCCGATAACTTTTAGGGTCGGGGCTCTGGTTGCCCTCGAGCTGGAGGCTGACAGAAGAGCTGGTGGTGATAAGGGGCAGGCCGGGCAGCGGGGGCTCGCTACGAAGCGTATAAAACTGGGCCCCCTCTATATTCCAGCTAAGATTTACCTGCCCCCCCACATAAGGTACGGCTTGAGGCGTAACTTCAATGCCTACCTGACTTTGATTCGATGAGCACGCGGTTAAGGTTATTGCAGCCAGAACCATCAGTGCTAATCCAAGGAGCTTCTGTTGTATAGGGGCTATCCAGTGCGCAGCAGTAACGCCATAGCGTTCGGCCGGTTGCACCACTGGCTCCCCGTTTCCCTTGGTGCCCAGATTGGGAATCACGGATCATCACCTCCGAACTTAGCTTTTCGAACGAGATATTGAGTCCGGCGGAATAAAGCCCTTTCGCTTTAGCCGGACTGCTTCTCAGGCTCCGACTGTCCTCAATATCCCGCAGAACAGTCTTCATAGCCGCCTCGGTCAACCCTGTACCCCTGCACCTTGACACCCGTATGGGGTGGGACTTGGTCTGGTTTGAGTGTGCAAGCGTTTGCAAAGCTGACCACCTGTCATGAGCTTAGGCAGGCCGGGTCGGGCGGTTTGGTTCAGATAGCACACACTTGAAGCGGGGGCCATAAACCCCGTGCCACACTATATTTGCACCAACGTGCCCCACCGCAGCCAAGCCATAGGGGCTGTCCGCGAATCCCAAAAAACTCGCCCAGCACGCACTTATCTACAAACGGGCTTCCTAAAGTGCAAATAACCCACATTATTTTGCCAAGCCTGGTATACTCCACAAATTACCCATAAGCAATGGCCCCCTTGGTTGAATTTGCCCACGTTTTTTTTGCAGGCACTAAGGTAAGTGTCGGGGGATTTGTTTTGGCCATGAAGGATGGAACCATGCAATTAGAAGACATGACCGTTTTTATTGTGGATGATGAGCCGACAAACGTGGCTTTGTTGCAAAGAACCCTCGAGCGTGTGGGGTTTTCCCGCATTTACGCCACCACGGATCCAACCCGCTTTGAAGAGTGTTTGAGCAGATTTCAGCCCGACGTGATTCTGCTGGATTTGCACATGCCCAAACGGAATGGCTTTGAAATACTCAAGTACCTGCAGGAGCGCCAGGTGGACGGTGAATACCTGCCGGTGCTTGTGCTTACCGCCGACCCCACAGCCGAAGCCAAGCGCCGAGCCCTGAAGCTTGGGGCTGAAGATTTTTTGCAAAAACCCTTTGACTTACTCGAGGTTGCCTTACGGGTGCGTCGCTTGCTCCAGACCCGTTACCTGCACCTGCAGCTGAAAGATGAGAATTCGCGCCTGGAGGCAGCCGTGCGGGCCCGTACCCAGGAATTGCACGAAGCGCATCTGGATGTGCTTCGACGCCTGGCGCACGCCGCCGAATTTCGCGATGACGATACGGGTGAGCACGTGCACAGGGTTGCCGAAAACGCCTGCAAAATTGCGCAGGGCCTGGGCCTGGAGTCCGCTGTGGTGGAAGCGCTTCGTCAGGCGGCTCCCCTGCACGACATAGGTAAGATTGCAATACCGGACGCCATACTCCGCAAAACTTCCCGGCTTACCCCAGAAGAGTATGAGTTCATGAAGAGCCATACTGTGGTGGGTGCTTCGCTGCTTGAGGGGGGTAAGTCGGTTTACTTACAAATGGCCAGCCGCATTGCGCGCTCGCACCACGAACACTTCGATGGTGGAGGCTACCCAGACGGCCTCAAAGGCGAAGCCATTCCCCTGGAGGCCCGAATTGTAGCAGTAGTAGATGTCTTTGACGCCCTGGTGTGTAGACGCCCGTACAAACAGGCCTGGCCTGTGCCACAGGCTGTTGCAGAAATTAAGCGCCAGGCGGGTTTTCAATTCGACCCCGATGTGGTCAGGGTATTTTTACAGTGTGTCCACGAAGGGGCCTTCCTGTTGCCTGCGCCGCTGGCGCAAAGCTGAGCAGGCACCAGGAGCGGCGGCGGGCTAGAAGCATGTATTGGCACGGGAAAGCTGTGGCGCTATTTTCGAAAACTCCAAAAAAACAAAAGTGCGATGCAAACACCCGTACGGGAGTTTTGGTATAGTACCCTGATGTTGTTTGGCTATTGCTGGACAGGGATGAAACATGGGTCGCAATAACGCTTTCTGGTTCGCACTCCCAGCAGTTGCTTTGCTGGGGCTGTTTTTGCTGTACCCATTTTTGGATGTGCTGCGCTTTTCAACCTGGGACTGGTCGGGCTTGTCGGAGCCTACACCCATTGGCCTTGAAAACTACCAAAACATTCTGCGCGACCCGGATTTTTACAACAGCCTGCGCATCACCTTGATTTTTGCATTCATGACCCTGATTCCTTTTGTCTTGCTTTCGCTGCTGCTGGCCTTAGCCCTGGATGGCCAGCCCTACGAGCGCCCCATCAAGGCCCTGCTCTTCTTGCCAGGGCTGGTCACGCTAGGTGGTGCTGCGGTGGCCTGGTACACCCTGTTTTCGCCCGAGTACGGCGCACTGGCTTCGCTGGTTCCGGTGCCACGCTGGGATCAGAGTCCGTTTTGGGCCCTGGTGCTCATTATGCTTTTTACCATCTGGCGGCATATTGGCTACGGGGTGCTGGTGGTCTCGGCGCGCTTGAAGGCCATTCCCAAGACCTTGCTCGAGGCCGCCGCCGTAGATGGGGCGACCCCGGCCCAGGCCTTCCGCTTTATCACCCTGCCCCTTTTGCGCCCGGCCATTACCTTTTTGGTGGTGATTGGCACTGTTTTGACCCTGCAAGGCTATACAGCGGTGTTCCTGCTGACCCGGGGGGGGCCGTTTGGTGGTACCGAGGTGCTGGGTTACTACCTCTACAAGACCGGTTTTGAAGCGGGCCGCCTTGGTTATGCGGCTGCCCTCACGGTAATCATTTTGTTGTTGACGCTGTCTTTTGCCCTGGCCCAGGCCCGGCTTTTGCGGGAGGAGAAATGAAGGGGAAAGTTATGCGGCTTGCGTACTCTGAACCGCACATTTCCCCTGGGCTCGAGCCCAGCTGGGTTGGACAGACTTTCTGCGCTACCCCGCCCTTCTGCCTGGAGGTGTGTTTGTGCGCTGGTTAGGGCATTTGCTGGTTTGGACGGTGGCCTTCCTGGTGGCCCTGCCCTTTGTCTGGATGGCTTATGCAGCCTTCATCCCACCAGAAGCGGTCTTTAGCGGCGACATTTTCGGGAAACCGGGCTTTAGCCTGGCCAACTTCGAGGTGCTGGGCCGCGAAGGATTCTGGGAAGGCTTTTGGGGCCGCCTGGTGTTCTCGGTGCTCCTGACCGGGAGCGTAACCCTGCTTCAGCTCACCACCGGCTTTTTGGCGGCCTACGCCATTAAGGAAGGTGCCAGGATTCTGCCGTTCTTTCTGGTGCTTTTGGCTATTCCCGTTGAGTTGTTGCTGGTTCCCCTGTATGGCCTGCTGGTAGGGCTCAAGATTTTAGACACCATCTGGGCGCTGGTGCTGCCTTTTGCTGCCAGCCCCTTCATCGTGTACCTGCTTTTCCAGGGGATGCGTACGGTTCCAGAAGAACTGCTCGAGGCCGCCCGGCTCGATGGGGCCGGCCATCGCGTTTTGCTGAGCCGCATTCTGCTGCCACTCTTGCGCCCTCAGCTGATCGCGGCGGGGGTGCTGGCCTTTGCTGCCCACTGGAACCTGGTGCTCTACCCGCGAATTGTGGCTGGCAGCAAAGAGCTCAAAACGGTACAGACCTGGATCACCGATTTGCAGCGCCAGAACCCCGCCGACTGGGGGCCCTTGTCGGCGGCGGCCCTGGCTGCAACCCTGCCGCTGGTCATCATCTATTTGCTCTACGAGCGGAGAATCGTGGAAACCTTTGAGGAAGGCCTTAAAGGGTAAGCCAGCCGCTCTTGGTTGGATCGAACTTTTTTCTCATCCAGGGTGTGGCAAACTAGGACGGGGTTTGCCCAGCAGCAAACCCCGGAGGGTGAAGCAGATGCGTTTTTTGATTGTGCTGTTGGTTGCGCTGGGATGGTCCTTGGCTCAGCGCCCGGTAGATATCCCTTTCTGGCACACTGCGGGTCCTCCGGGCCAGGAGCCTTTGGAGGAGATGATCCGCGAGTTCAACGCTCGACAACGGGACTACCGGATTGTGCCCAGCTTTGTGGGAGACTACCGTGAGGGGGGCCTGAAGCTACTGGCCGCACTGCGTTCTGGGGGCGCGCCAGCGCTGTTTCACGCCGAAATTTCCTTTCTGGGGCGGATGGCTCAGGACAATGTGGCCCTGCCTTTAGACGAATACCTGGGGAACCTGCCGGGCGATTTTTATCCTGGATTTTTGGAGACCGGCAAGCTGCGGGGCCGTACCTACGGGCTGCCCATCGGCCTATCGATTCCGGTGCTTTTTTATAATGCCGACCAGTTCGCCTCCAAAGGGCTGGGTGCCCCACGCACCTGGGACGATGTAGCCACCGCTGCCCAACGCCTGACCACCCGCGCGGCAAAAGGCTATACGATCTCGAGCGACATCTACAGCTTTGTGGTGTTGGTGATGAGCCGAGGGGGGTCTATCGTCAACAGCCAGGGCCGCCCCGACTTTACCAACCCCAAAGTGGTGGAGAGCCTGGAGTTCCTGCAAGACCTGGTTCGAAAGAACGTAGCCCAGAGCCGCAACATTGCTGAGGCCCAGTTCTCCGTAGCCGACTTTTTGCGCACCAAGACCTTTATGGGCATTGCACCCATTACCCTGTGGCCGCTGATTGAAAACCGTGCACCCATTCCCTTCAGGCTCGGCGTGGCAGCAGTTCCCCGCTCGGAGGGCGGGAAGGTGCCCCTGGCTGGCGGTACCTTGGTGGTGCTCCGCGGGGCCAGCGAGCAGCAAGCCCGTGGCGCAGTAGCCTTCTGGCGCTTCCTGATGGAGCCCGCCAACATTGCCCGATGGGTCAAGGCCACCTACTACATGCCCATGCGCCGCTCGGCCCAGCCCCTCCTGGAGGACTTCTACAAGGAAGACCCCCGCCGCCGGGTGGCTTTTGGCCAGGTAGAACACGCCGACGTTTGGTTGCAAGACCCCGAGTTTACCATCTGGTACAGCTTTTTAGAAGATGCCCTCGAGCGGGCTCTGAAGGGCAACGCCAACGCCAGGCAGGTACTGGAAGAAGCCCAGCGCCGCGCCAACAGCGTTGAACGCCGCTAGTACAACTTGAGCCGACACCCAGTACATGTACTGGTGCGCTGCAATGGTTGGGAGCCGCGAGGGGGCATTGGGCGCCTATTGCGCGCAGAGATGATTGATTTCGCGCAATAGGCCAAACGAGACAAAGATTCCTCACAACGCTAATGCCCGACCTGGGCATCATTAGCTGGTCTTATTGCTGGACTGCCAGCCTTGACAGCCCCAGCAGAGCACGGGTACACTTCCCCCAGGATGATCTTAAGTGCAAAAAAATCCAGTGCCGGGGGGCTGGTCTGAGCTAGCCCGCGCAACTGCGTATCCCGGCCCGCACACTGCTTGCGGGCGGTTTTTTTTATGAAGGAGGTTATGGCAGCACTCACCTCAACACACCGTATCGAAATCGTGGACACCACCTTTCGCGATGGCCAGCAGTCGCCGCTGCTCTTTGACACCGAGAAGTACCGCTTTACGCTGGAAGAGAAGAAGGTGCTGATGGCTGGCTTGATAGAGCTAGGGGTAACCCATTTCGAGTTTTTTTCGCCGGTGGTCGGGGTGGCCGAGGCGCAGGATGTGCAGGAGCTGATAGCTCATGCCAGGGCCCTCACCCAGAAGCCCCTGATGTTTTTGGCCCACTGCCGCTGCCACCTGGATGATATCGAGCGGGCCCTCGAGACAGGCTGCAACGGCCTGAACCTCTACCTGGGGGTTTCGCCCCTGGCCCAGCAGCACAACGCCCAAAAATCCCTGGAAGAATCGGTTCGGCTGGCCCAGGAGGTGATTGGGACAACCCGTAAGGCCCACCCCGACCTTTACCTGCGCTTTAGCGCCGAGGACGCCTTCCGCACCCCGCTCGAGGACATCTTTTGCCTGTACGATGCTGTTTATCCCTATGTGAACACCCTGGGCATGCCCGATACCGTGGGGGTAGCGGAGCCCGAAGATGTGAGTGCGGTGGTGGCCCAGCTGCGCCAGCGCTACCCCAACGCCGCCCTGGAGTGCCACTTTCACAACGACCGGGGCCTGGCCCTAGCCAACGTAATTGCGGCGGTACGGGCGGGGGTGCGTTATGTGGATGCTTCCATCTGGGGCCTGGCGGAGCGCTCCGGCATTCCTTCGGTTACGGGTGTGCTGTTTAACCTTTCCAAGCGCTATCCCGAAATTGCAAGGCAGTACAACTTGAGCCAGTGTTATCCGCTTAATGTTCTTATGGCCTCCATTCTGGGTACGCTGGTGCCCTATACCGAGCCGGTCTCGCTGACCAACCGCACGCATACCGCCGGAGTACACCAGAAAGCAGTTTTGAACGAGAAAAAAGTTTACGAGGCGCACAATCTGCACGACTTTGGGGTGGACAAAAACCAGCTACTTCTGGGCCCCCTATCGGGCTGGAACCTGATTTACTACTACCTGAAGGAAGTGGAGAACTTTATCATCAGCAAAGAACAGGCTAGGCAGGTGACGCAGGAGTTCAAAAGCCGCACCGCTGAAATTGGGCGCAGCAAGAAACCCGAGGAACTTTTGCTGGAAATCGCAGAAGCCCACGGCCTTTTGCGCCACGCCTTGCCTGAGGAGGTGCCGACTGCCCGGCTGGAGAACCTGGACTGAGGGTTTATTAGAACACGTTTTGATGGGGGATGCGATGGGGCTAACTTTAGCGGAAAAAATTCTTTCCAAGCGAGCGGGCCGCGAGGTCAGGGCGGGGGAGCTGGTGGTGGTCGAGGTAGACCAGGTGATGGTGGTGGACTCCATTGCCGGGAGCTTTTTCAAGCGCCTGGAGCAGCTCGAGGCCACCCCGCGTTTCCCTGAAAAGGTGACCATCGTGATTGACCATGTGGCCCCCGCCGCCAACGTCGAGGTGGCCAAGGCCCAGAAGGAAATCCGGGCCTGGGGCCAGCGGTATGGCTGCCGGGTGTTCGATGTGGGGCGGGGTATCTGCCACCAGGTGCTCATCGAGGAGCGGCTGGCCCTGCCGGGGGGCATCGTGCTGGGCTCGGACAGCCACTCCACCACCTATGGGGGTATCGGCTGCTTTGGTAGCGGGATGGGGGCTACCGACATCGCACTGGCCGCCGCCTCGGGGCGTACCTGGTTGCGCGTGCCAGAAACGGTCAAGGTAACTTTTCGGGGACAGCTTGCACCCAGCGCGACGGCCAAGGATGCGGCTTTGGAGATGGTTCGGCTGCTCACTGCCGATGGGGCTACCTACATGAGCATCGAGATGCACCTGGTGGATGGGGCCGAGTCCCTGACCCGCAGCCAGCGCCTGACCCTGGCCAACCTGACCGTGGAGGCCGGGGCCAAGTGCGGGCTGGTGGTGCCCAGCGGGGAGATTTTGCAGATGTATGACCTGCCCGGCTGGCTGTCGCCCGATCCCGACGCGGTGTATGCCAGGGAAGTCGAGATTGACCTCTCTAACCTTACCCCACGGGTTGCGGTGCCGTTTTACGTGGACAACGTGGAAGAGGTAGAAAAGGTAAGGGGCAAAAAGGTAGACCAGGTGTTTGTGGGCACCTGTACCAATGGGCGGCTGGACGACTTACACCAGGTGGCCGAAATTCTGAAGGGCCGTAAGGTGGCGCCGGGGGTACGGCTGCTCGTCATTCCGGCCTCGTCGCAGGTGCTCGAGCAGGCCACCGCCGACGGCACCCTGCTCACCTTGCTGCAAGCCGGGGCTACGCTGGGAACCCCTGGCTGCGGGCCTTGTATGGGACGGCACCAGGGCGTGCTGGCACCGGGCGAGGTGTGCGTGAGCACCTCCAACCGCAACTTTAGGGGACGGATGGGCGCAGCCGACGCCGAGATTTACCTGGCCTCGCCCCGGGTGGCCGCCGCAACTGCGGTAGCCGGCTACATCACCACCCCGGAGGCTTTGGAGGAGGCAACTTATGCCTAGAGTCTGGAAGTTTGGCGATGCCATCAACACCGATGACATTCTGCCGGGCAAGTATGCGCCCTTTATGGTGGGCGAGGACAGGTTTCATACCTACGCCTTTGCCCACCTTCGCCCCGATTTTGCATCCAACTACCAGCCAGGCGACATCCTGGTCTGCGGCAAGAATACAGGCCTGGGCTCCTCGCGGGAGTATGCCCCGGAAGCCCTGCGCAAGCTGGGCCTCAAGGCCATTATCGCCAAAAGCTATGCCCGCATCTTCTACCGCAACCTGGTTAACCTGGGCATTGTGCCTTTCGAGGCGCCAGAGGTGGTAGATGCTTTGCAGGACGGCGATGAGGTGGAGCTGGATTTAGAGCAGGGCATTCTGCGGCGGGGGGCCGAAACCTTCCTGCTAAAGCCCCCACCGGCTTTTTTGTTGGAAGCCCTCAAGGAAGGCAGCATTCTGGAGTATTACCGCAAGTACGGGCGTTTCCCTGGCGAGCGCACCGGCGGGTAAACTGAAGGGGTTGAGGTTTTTATGGAAGACCTGGAAGTGATCTGTCCGGAATGCGGTGAAGCCAACTACCTCCTTGCCGAAGACCTCGAGGAGCTCACCCCCGACGACTTTTTCGAGTGTGAGTCCTGCGGGGCCTACCTGCAGATTCTATCCACCGACCCGCTGGAAGTGGTGGTTATCGAAGACGGCGAGGAGGGACTTTTTGTAGACTGCCCGGAGTGCGGTCTAACTGTCGAGGTGGATAGCCAAGACGAGGTGGTCTGCCCGGAGTGTGGCCACCGCTTTACGCCCGACTGGTCGGATATTGAAGAGGACGAGGAAGACCTGGCCTGAGCTAACAGCCAATGGCCGGTGGCCGGCGGCTTGAAGCATAGCAATGTGAGGAAAGGAGAGACCATGACAGCCGAATGTGTGGAATGCGGAAGCCCGATTGAGCTGGAGAACCCCGAACTGGGGGAGCTGGTGGTTTGCGAAACCTGCGGTGCGGAGCTCGAGGTGGTGGGGTTGGAGCCCCTCAAACTACAAGCCGCCCCCGAAGAAGCGGAGGACTGGGGCGAGTAAGGTTGGGCCTGGAGGGCAGGCCGGGAGGTAAGCCCCAGACCCTGCCCTCCAACGACCCGCCCCTTTGCGTATGCTAGCGATTCTGTACGACCGCATCCGCCCCGACGAGGAGATGCTCTTCAAAGCCGCTGAGGGGCTGGGCATTCCTTTCAAGAAAATCTATGCCAAACAGATGCCCATGCGCCTGGGGGAGCGTCCACCGGAGCTCGAGGGTGTTACCTGTGCGGTGGAGCGCCTGGTCTCACAGAGCAAGGGCCTGGCGGTCTCGCGCTATCTCAAGAGTCTGGGGATTCCGGTGGTCAATGCCCCGGAGGTCATCGAGGTTTGCGGGGACAAGTGGGCCACCAGCTGCGCTTTAGCAGCACATGGGGTTCCCCAGCCCAAGACCGCCCTGGCTACCGAAGCCGAGGAAGCCCTGAAGCTCATCGAGCAGATGGGCTATCCGGTGGTGATGAAGCCGGTGGTGGGGAGCTGGGGCCGTCTGCTCTCGCTCATCCGCGACCGCGATGCCGCCGAAACGGTGCTCGAGCACAAGGAGGTGCTGGGCGGCTACCAGCACCAGCTCTATTACATACAAGAGCTGGTGGAAAAAGGAGGCCGGGACATCCGGGCTTTTGTGGTAGGGGATAGCTGCATTGCGGCCATCTACCGCAGTTCGGACCACTGGATTACCAACACCGCCCGTGGGGGCAAGGCCTCCAACTGCCCCCTGACGCCCCAACTGGCTGAGCTGGCGGTAAAGGCGGCCAGAGCGGTGGGGGGTGGGGTGGTGGCTATTGACCTGTTCGAGTCCCCTCGAGGCTTGCTGGTAAATGAGGTCAACCACACCATGGAGTTCAAAAACTCTGTAAGCACCACTGGGGTGGACATTCCGGCCAAGATACTGGAGTACGCCTGGAGCATCCGTCGCTAGAGCTGTGAGTGGGGTTGCCGGCAGGCGAACCGCACGCAAAGGCTCGAGGATGCTTTAGGGCATCGCAAAATGCTGGATTGGGAGAAATCAGGGCGCAACTCCCCAAAAGCTTTTTCGATAGAGCCTTTTTCTAGGCGCAAGTTATCGATCTTATGAGCGAGAAGAAAACCGTTTCGATTGTGGGAGGCTCGGGCTATGCCGGGGGCGAGTTTTTGCGGCTGGCCCTGCAACATCCTTACCTCGAGGTCAAGCAGGTAACCTCGCGCCGGATGATGGGCGACCCCGTAACGCTGGTACACCCCAACCTGCGGGGCCGCACCAGCCTGAAGTTTGTGGATCCCGCCAGCCTCGAGCCCTGCGACATTCTGGTGCTCTCCATGCCCCACGGGGTGGCGGCCAAAGAGTTCGACAAATACCAGCATCTGGCCCCGGTCATCCTGGATCTCTCGGCGGACTTTCGCCTGAAGAACCTGGAGCTCTACAAGAAGTACTATGCTGAGGATCACCCCCGCCCCGACCTACTGGGCCAGTGGGTGTATGGCAACCCCGAGCTCTACCGCGAGGCCCTCAAAACCGCCAACCGCATCGCCTGCTGTGGCTGCAACGCCACGGCCACCATTCTGGGCCTTTATCCCTTGCTGCGAGAGGGCCTGCTGGCTCCAGGGCCCATCTTCGCCACCCTGATGATTTCCACCAGTGCCGCTGGCGCGGAGCCCAGCCTGGCCTCGCACCACCCCGAGCGCGCGGGCAGCATCCGGGCCTACAAGCCTACCGGCCACCGCCACACCGCCGAAATTCGGGAGAACCTGCCGGGCCAGCCTGAGCTTTACCTGACGGCCATCGCCACCGACCGGGTGCGGGGCATCCTGATGACCGCCCAGACCTTCTTGCGGCAGGGCCTGAGCGAGAAGGACGTCTGGGGGGCCTACCGCAAGGTGTACGGGGCGGAGCCTTTTATCCGCCTGGTCAAGCTCAAGAAGGGTATTCACCGCTACCCCGATCCCAAGGTGGTGGAGGGCACCAACTACTGCGAGGTGGGCTTCGAGCTGGAGGAAGACACCGGGCGCTTGGTGGTGATCTCGGCCATCGACAACCTGGTCAAAGGTACGGCAGGCCATGCCATCCAGAGCCTCAACGTGCGGATGGGCTGGCCCGAAACCCTGGGCCTCGAGTTTACCGGACTGCACCCTTAGGCCATGGTGGTTGTCGGCTCTACCAATCCGGCCAAGCTCGAACCCGTGCGCCTGGTGTTTGCGGAGCTGTTTCCGGGGCTGCAAGTAAGCGGCGTGGAGGTGCCCAGCGGGGTGCGTGTGCAGCCCATCGGCTACGAGGAAACCCGCCTGGGGGCGGAAAACCGCGCCAGGGCGGCCCTGGCCCAGCCCGGCGCCACCTGGGGGCTGGGCCTGGAAGCCGGGGTGGAGTTCAACGCCTACGGGAGCTGGCTTTTCAACATCGCGGTGATCCTGCGCGCCGACGGACGCCGGGGCATGGCTCGAGGGGGCTCGGTCTTGCTGCCGCCGGTGGTGGGTGAGCGGCTGCGCCAAGGCGAGGAATTGGGCCCCATTATGGACGACCTGGTGGGCCAAAAAGACACCAAGAAGGCCCTGGGGGCGGTGGGCATCCTGACCCTCTCCCGCGTCGAGCGGGTGGAGTTCTGGCGGCACACCATCGAGCTGGCCCTGCCACCGTTTTTGCGCCCGGAGCTCTATCCAGAGTAGAGCCTTACCCAATATGATGGCAGGCTAGAGGTTGGCCGATGATTGTAGTCAAGGTAGGCGGTTCGGAAGGCATCAACTACGAGGCAGTGGCTAAAGATGCCGCTTCGCTTTGGAAGTCGGGTCAAAAGCTCATCGTTGTGCACGGGGGCAGCAGCGAGACCAACCGGATTGCCGAGGCGTTGGGCCACCCGCCGCAGTTTCTCACCCACCCCGGCGGCCTGACCAGCCGCCTCACCGACCGCAGAACCCTGGAAATCTTCGAGATGGTCTACTGCGGCCTGGTGAACAAGCGCATCGTAGAGCTTTTGCAGCGCGAGGGTGTGAACGCGGTGGGCCTTTCGGGGCTGGATGGCCGCATCTTCGAGGGTAAGCGCAAAGATGCCGTCAAGTACATTGAAAACGGCAAAATAAAAATTCACCGGGGCGACTACACGGGCTCGGTGGAAAAGGTCAACACGGGCTTGCTGACCCTGTTGATGGACGCGGGCCATCTACCGGTGCTCACCCCGCCGGCGGTGTCCTACCAGGGCGAGGCCATCAACACCGACGGCGATACGGCGGCGGCCATGCTGGCGAGGGCCTTCCGGGCCGAGGCGCTGTTGCTCCTTTCCAATGTTCCGGGCTTGTTGGCGGACTTTCCGGATGAGTCGAGCCTGATCCGCGAAATTCCAGCGGCCCAGGTGGGCGACCCCCAGTACATGAGCGTGGCCCAGGGCCGCATGAAGAAAAAGGTGCTGGGCGCAGTAGAGGCGGTGCAGGGCGGGGTGGGCCGGGTGGTGTTTGGCGATGCCCGCATCGAGAACCCGATTTCGGCTGCGCTGGCCGGGGCCGGTACGGTGGTGCGCTAAACCCCCAGGGAAGGATGGGCGGTAAAATTGCGCCATTATGGACAAGCTCATCTCCCGGCGCGACCTCGAGTTCCTGCTTTACGAAGTGCTGGATGTCGAATCCCTGACCCAGCGCGAACGCTACCGCGACCACAGCCGCGCGACCTTCAAGGACATCCTGGATGTGGCCTACAAGATTGCGCTGGAACACTTTGCCACCCATAACAAGAAAAACGACCAGCAAGAGCCTTACTTCGATGGCGAAAAAGTCTATACCAACCCCGAGGTCAAGGCGGCGCTCGAGGCCTACCGCCAGGCAGGCTTGTTTGCGGCTACCCACGACTACGCGCTGGGCGGCATCCAATTGCCCTACGTGATTTCCACGGCTTATGGCGCCTTCTTTAAGGCGGCCAACATCGCTACCTCCAGCTTTGCTTTGCTGACCGCTGGCAACGCCAATGTGCTTCGTAAATACGCTTCCGCGGCCCAGCAAAAAAAATACCTGCTGCCCCAGCTGGAGGGCCGTTTCTTTGGCACCATGTGCCTTTCCGAGCCCCACGCCGGTTCCTCCTGACCGATATCCTGACCCGGGCCGAGCCCCAGCCCGATGGCACCTACCGGCTCAACGGCTCCAAGATGTGGATTTCTGGCGGCGACCACGAGATTGCGGAGAACATCGTGCACCTGGTGCTGGCTAAAATTCCCGGCGGGCCTCCTGGGGTCAAGGGGATTTCGCTTTTTATCGTGCCCAAGTACCGGGTCAACGACGATGGCAGCCTGGGGCCGCGCAACGGGGTCAAGGTGGCGGGCCTCAACCACAAGATGGGCTACCGGGGGATTCCCAACTGCCTGCTGAGCCTCGAGGACGCGGTGGGTGAGCTGGTGGGAGCGCCGCACCAGGGCCTCTCCTACATGTTCACCATGATGAACGAGGCCCGCATTGGGGTGGGCATGGGTGCCATGGCGCTGGCCTACACGGGCTACCTGCACGCCCTGGAATACGCCCAGGAGCGCACCCAGGGCCGTCGGCTGCACGATAAAAACCCGGCTAACCCCGCTGTCCCGATCATCCAGCACCCCGACGTGCGCCGCATGTTGCTGATGCAAAAAGCTTACGCCGAGGGCTGCCTGCACCTGTGCTTGTATGCGGCCCGGCTGGTAGACGAGGAGCGCACCGCCCCCACCCCGGAGGCCGCCCGGCAGGCCAACCTGCTGCTCGAGGTGCTCACCCCGGTGGTGAAGGGCTGGTCGAGTGAGCTGGGTATGCGGGCCAACGAGCTGGCCATTCAGGTTCACGGGGGCTATGGCTATACCCGCGACTACAACGTGGAGCAGTTCTACCGCGACAACCGCCTGAACGCCATTCACGAGGGAACCAATGGGATTCAAGCGCTCGACCTTTTGGCGCGCAAGGTGGGGATGCAGGGCGGACTGGGCTTCCGGCTGTGGGCACAGCAAATCGAGCAGACGGTTCGGGCTTGCCAGGAGGACACGGGCCTGCCCGCCGACCTGCGCCGCTATGCTGAACAGCTCGAGCAGGCCCTCAAGACCACCACCGAAGTAACCCAGCACCTGCTGAGCAAAGCCGCCCAGGGTGAAGTGGAACGGGCTTTTGCCAACTCCTTTGCCTATCTGGAGCTTTTTGGCACCCTGACGCTGGCCTGGCTGTGGTTGCAGCAGGCGCAGAAGTCGGTGGGGAAGGAAGAGGCTTTTTACCGGGGCAAGCTCGAGGCAGCCCGCTACTTTTTCCACTACGAACTCGACAAGGTGCCCTTGTTGGCCGCACGGCTCATGCGGCTCGATGATGTGTTCTTGTGCCCCGAGCAGGACTGGCTGGCCGCAGGCTGATGTGGGGAAACGCCGGGTGCCAGGGCATCCTGGTTTTTTGCAGAGCGACAAAAATAGGGGAGACTGCCACAGGACTTGAAGCAAAAAGGCCGATTGAGCCTTTACCCATCTTTGGGTTACGAATATGGTTTGAAATAGAGCTATGCTGCGTTGGTGGATGTTTGCGGTGCTACTCTGGAGTGCGGCCTATGGGCAAACCCCCCCCACCTCGGTGCGAATGCTTCCAGCCGATAAACTGGGGCTGAGCGTAACCCAGGAGAACGGGGCCATCACCTTTCGCAAAGCCGAGCTGAGTTTTACCTACGTGGAAGGCATCGGCTGGACACCTCCGCTGGAGCCCGGCCTGCCCCCACCCCAGGGAACGCTGCTGCCCCTCGAGGTGATCCGGGCGGTGGGCCTGGTGAGCGCGCCGGAAGCCAGGGTGCGCTTTTCCGCCGACGCCAGCCGGTTGCGCCTGGTGCTGGATCTGCCCGAGAACGACGCGGTGCAGCCCGCGCCTTCGGGCCTGGCCCCCTATCCGGGCCGCCTGGAACTCAGCCTGCCCTACTTTGTGCCGGGCCTCGAGGGGCTGCGGGTTGCAGGAGTTGAGGTGGAGGCCCGCTATGAGCCGCAAAGCACCCTGCTCACGCTGCAAGCCCCGCCGGGTCGCTTTTACCGCTACCGTACATTTTTGCTTTCCAACCCCAGCCGCTATGTGCTAGACGTGTACTACCTCGAGCCCGAGCGCGAAGAGGCCCTAGAGCCGGGGTTCCGCTACCGCGAGCTGTGGGCCTGGACACCCGAGCCGGTGCGGATGTACTGGCTCGAGGCCTCTCCGGGCCGCTGGCGCATGGAGCCGGTGGGCCGTCCGGGTGAGCGGAGGCTCCTGCCGGAGATGGCCCCCGGCGCCCTGGCCATCCTGAATGGCGGCTATTTTGATGGGCCCACCGGAACGCCCATTGGCCTTTGGGTGCGCTCCGGGGTGCCCCTTAGCTTTCCCTTTGGGCGCAGTGCTCTGTTCTGGCAGGACGACACGGTATTTGCCGGACGTCCCCGTTTTACCGCCTCGGTGCAGCTGATGGACGGGCGCAGCCTGCGGGTGGGGCTCAACCTGGCCCGGGCCCGCTATACGGTGCACACCCTGCCGGGGCTGGTGGGCAGGGCGGGCGAAAATGTACACCTGGTGCGGGGCGAACAGATTATCGCCACCTATCCTGCACCCTACCAACTCCCCGAGGGGCTGTGGGCCCTTACCTTTCCTGCCGAAGAGCCCGTGGCCCGCACCGGCGAGACCCTGCGGCTGGTGGTGAGCCTTGAGCCGCCGGCAAACCATGCGCTCGAGGCCGGCCCCCTGCTGCTCCAGGCGGGGGTGAACGTCTTTGACCCCAACGCCGAGCCCTTCCGCGACCGGGCCCCGGTAGAGGCAGTAGCGGCCCAGTCGGCGGTGGCCTGGTCACAGGAAGGAGCCCTCTTCTTTATTGTGACCGAGCCCATGCGCCCCGAGGCCCTGGCCCGGGTGCTGCAAGAACAGGGCTTGTGGGGCGCCATTCGTATGGACGGGGGCGGCTCGGCCCAGCTATGGGTACAGGGCCGCCTGCGCAACCCAGGCAACGGCCTGCTGGGGGCGCGCCCGGTGGTGAGCGGACTGGCGCTGTACCCCAGGCCCTAACCTGCCAGGCGGCTGGTCCCCTTTGAGCGCAAGGCGTTGTAGACCCTTTTGCTATGGGTTGCCACAAACAGATACTCCTGGTTTTCGGTGTGCGAGACCTGCCCCACTTTCTGGCCCTGGGGGTTGTAGATGCCGATGCGCGCACCTACGTAGCGGCGGTGGGTCTGGCTCATCCGCACCACATAGCCCCACTCCTTCAGCATGGCCTCAATTTCTTCGGCGCGGAAAAAGCCCTCGTTGTTGAACGACAGCACCAGGTGTTTGGCCTTTAGACTCCCCAACAGTTTTTCCATAGCGCCTCTGGCCTCGCGTTTGGAGTTGAAAGGGCTTTTGCGCTTTTGTACCTCGGTGCGTTTGCGGGCGACGCCATAGGTTTGGGGCCTGTCCCAGCGAACCAGGGTTTCCCAGAGGTGGTAGTTACCCAGGTAAGAGTGTTGGTTGTAGGGTGGGTCGAGGTAGATGAGGTCAGCCTGCAGGTGGGGGGCGATTTCCAGGGCGTCGGCCTGGAGGGCCAGTCCATCGCCTGCCAGCAGGGGTGGGTATTCCAGGCGCAAGGAGTTGAACGAGCGGGGGGCCCAGCGCTTAAGGTAGGCCATCTGGATGCCGGTGGTGGAGTCTACTTTGTCGGCAGCAACCATCAGGCTAAAGAGCAGAATGGCCCACAGGGTTTGGTCTGTGGCAGCCTCGAGCTCGATACGCTCGCGGATGGCCTCGATTTTGGCCCCATTGTGGGGCTGAATATAGCGGGACTCCTGGCAGTAGGTGCGGGTAAACCAGCCAGGCCGGCCTTTTAGCCGTTGTAGCCGCTTCAAGATGGGTTGGATGCGCTCAGGGGGATACTGGTTCCGGTTGGCCTGTACCAGCGTCTGGGCCAGCACCCAGGCGTAGGTATGGAGGTCGTTGGCGGTTACAAAAAACCCCATGTTTTTGAGTGCGTGCCCCACCCGGGCGCTGCCGGAGAACAAATCCACAGCGTCTTTGATGGGGCTGATGCCATCGATTTGCCCTACCACCCCGGTAATCCAGGGCAAAAGCGCGCGTTTGGAGCCAATATATTTGACCACTGCGAAAATTCTACACGCAAGCATGGCGAATGGCGCAATATACGCAGGTAAACCCGGTAAGCCCTTGGGTGTGCAGCAGCTTTTTTGCACGGGCATGCTGGCGGAGCGGGCGGGTTTTCTTAAGGCCGCCTCACGGGAAGCCTTAATACTTAAATAGGCCAGGAACGGGATGCCTACAAAACCAGAATATGCCGAGGCATGGGGATGTGTTGACCCTTGCTCCTGGCAAAAGCGCGTCCCGAGCGGCCTTCTCCTCTAGGTTCATTATGAGAAACTGCCCCAACAGGGCTTTAGTCAATTTCTCACCTCTAAACCTTAGGCTGGACTTGCCCTCAAGAGGTGAGCCTTGCATCTGAAAATGTGCTGACTTGGCACATGCAGGATGAAGACACCGCTTTAGCGGGCGTTGCTGATGTGAGCTTGAGCTAACCCAAACAGGAGGTTACATGAATATAGCCATTCTTTGCCATGCCAGCGCCGGAGGTTCGGGTGTGGTGGCTACCGAGCTGGCCCTGGCCCTGGCCGGGCTGGGGCACAAGGTACACGTGGTGGCTACCGAACGGCCCTTTCGTCTCACCGAAGAACGGCTCAGCCAGCTTGGCCTGAGCAGTAACCTGCTGGGGGGACGGCCTGTCTCGACGGGTCAAGACCCTGTGGGTGGGCTAGGCCGCATTTTTCGGGCTTCCAGGCAGAGTGTGGCCCGCTGGCTGGCTCTGCTCAAAAAACCGCTGCAAACAGGTTCGTTGCACTTCCACCAGATCCTGAGCGCCGATTACCCCTTGTTCCAGGAACCACTTACCCCCCTGACTGCGGCCAACTCTATCGCCGAGCTAATCGAGCGCTACAAAATCGAGCTGGTGCATGCCCACTACGCCATTCCCCACGCCACCAGCGCCATTCTGGCCCGCGAAATGGGCCTGGACATCAAGGTTGTAACCACTCTGCACGGCACCGACGTGACCCTGGTGGGGCTCGAGCCAGCTTTTGCCAAAACTACCCAACACGCGGTGCGTACCTCCGATGCGGTGACGGCGGTCTCGCACTCGCTGGCCCAGGATGCCCGCAGCAAGCTGGGGGTGGAGCGCGAGATTGAGGTTATCTACAATTGGGTGGATCCTGAGCGTTTCAAGCCCAACCGCGACCCGGTCTACCGGGCCCGCTTTGCCCAGCCCGAGGAGGCTATCGTGCTGCACGTGTCCAACTTTCGCACGGTCAAGCGCCCCCTGGATGCGCTGCGGGTGTTTGCCGGCATTCTCGAGCGGATGCCGGCCCGCATGCTCATGATTGGCGATGGGCCGTTGCGCCAGGAATGTGTAGAGCTAGCCCACGAGTTAGAAATTGCCGGACGGGTGCAGTTTTTGGAGTCTACGCCCAGCATCGAGAAGTTTATGAGTGTGGCCGACCTGTTTTTGCTGCCCTCCGAGCAAGAGTCCTTCGGACTGGTGGCATTAGAGGCCATGGCCAGTGGGGTTCCGGTGGTGGCCAGCCGGGTGGGAGGGCTGCCCGAACTGGTGGAGGAGGGCAAAACCGGCTTCTTGCGCCCGATGGGGGACATACCGGGGATGCTCGAGGCCAGCCTGGAAATCCTCGCCAACCGCACCCGCCGCCGCAACATGGGCGAGGCGGCCCGCGCGCGGGCCATCGAACGCTTCCGGCCCGAGGTGGTGCTGCCCAAATACCTGGAGGTCTACGAAAAGACCCTCGAGGGGGCCCTGGTTGGGAAGTAGTGCAAAGGCTACCCCCGACACCCCAACCCATACAATGCAAGTATGGGCAGCGAGATCGAGCGTAAATTCCTGGTGCGCTCAGAAGACTGGAAGCCTGGTGCAGTGGGCGTGCCATACCGCCAGGGCTACCTGTGCCGCCAGGCCGCCCGTACCGTGCGGGTACGGGTTGCAGGCGGGCAGGCCTACCTGACCATCAAGGGTCAGGCCCAGGGCATTACCCGCCTGGAGTACGAGTACCCCATCCCCTTGGCCGATGCCCAGGACTTGCTCGAGCAGCTTTGTTTGAAGCCCCTGATCGAGAAAACCCGCTACCGCCTTGAGTTTGGTGGGCGGGTGTGGGAGGTGGACGAGTTTGCCGGGGAGAACCAGGGCTTGGTGGTGGCGGAAGTGGAGCTCGAGTGGCCTGACCAGCCCCTCGAGCTGCCGGACTGGGTGGGGGAGGAGGTCACCCACGACCCCCGCTACCTGAACGCCAACCTGGTGGAGCAACCGTTCTCCAGGTGGGGAAAACCCTGACTCCGGCACATTGTTTTGCTAAATCTAAATGCTTTGATTTGTTCATTTTCTGGGGCCCCCGCCTGAAGCGCGGGCAGCATTAGCTCGAAATACCAGGGTGCTATGACAATCCCGAACGTAACGATTCATGCGGGGTTCATATCGTATGCGCGATACAATCACCACATGGCAGTTCGACTCGAGCACATCCAGGCCGCCCGCGAGGTGATTCGCAGCGTTATCGCTACTACGCCCACCCTGCCCGACCCCCTTGCTTCCGACGAGCTGGGGGCGCGGGTCTTCGTCAAGGCCGAGTGCCTGCAAAAAAGCGGCTCCTTCAAGATTCGCGGGGCCTACCACAAAATTGCCGCCCTCACTCCCGAGGAAAAAGCCCGGGGCGTGATTGCCCCATCGGCGGGCAACCACGCCCAGGGGGTGGCCCTGGCAGCCGCTATGCAGGGCATTCGCTCGGTGATTGTGATGCCCCAGCACGCCCCCCTCACCAAGGTGGTGGCCACCCGCCGCCTGGGGGCTGAGGTGGTGCTCCATGGAACTAGCTTCGACGATGCCGTAGCCCACGCCCACGAACTCCAGCAGCAGCACGGCTACACCTACGTGCACGCCTTCAACGACGAAAAAATTATCGCTGGCCAGGGCACCATCGGCCTCGAGCTGCTGGAGGATTTGCCCGAGCTGGATGTGCTGGTGGTGCCCATCGGCGGCGGCGGCCTGATTGGGGGCATTGCCATTGCGGTTAAGAGCCTGCGCCCTAAGACCCGCATCGTGGGGGTACAGGCGGTGGGCTGTGCGCCGGTCAACCTCTCGCTCAAGGTCGGGAAACCCGTAAGCGTGCCGGTGGCCCAGACCATCGCCGATGGTATTGCGGTCAAGCGTCCCGGGGAACTCACCCTGCCCCTCATCCAGCAGTACGTGGACCAGGTGGTCGAGGTCACCGACGACGAAATCGCCCGGGGCATTGCCCACTGCGTCCAGAACCTCAAGCTGGTGGTGGAGGGGGCCGGGGCTGCCGGAATGGGAGCCATTCTGGCAGGTAAAGTGCCGGTGCAGCCGGGCCAGACGGTGGCTACCGTACTGTGCGGGGGCAATATCGACGGCAACCTGCTCTCGCGCGTGATCGAACAGGTAATGGTGCGGCAGGGTCGCTACCTCTTACTCAAGCTGGCGGTGGTAGACCGTCCGGGGGCCCTGGCGCGGGTGGTGGATCATGTGGCCGCTGCAGGGGCCAACATCATTGATATCTTCCACCGGCGGGCGCTCTGGCTGGCCCCGCTGGGCAAGGTGGGGGTGGAGCTGGTGCTGGAGGTACGCGATGCCCAGCATGGCAGCGAGGTGGTAGCTGGCCTCGAGCAGGCCGGTTATGTCGTTGAACGTGAAAACGTGGGCGACTGGCCCGATTGAAGCTCTGGCGAAGCGGCCTTGCTGAGGTGCTAAACCCTTGCCGGTTCCGCTGTCGGCTGGTTTTCCACAGGCTTATCCACAATCCCAAAGTCCTTCGCAATGAGCCGCGCGGTCATCTTGGCCGACATCATCACACTGGGGGTTCCGGCCCCTGGCTGAACGCCGGCCCCCACCAGGTACAGGTTGGCAATGTCCTCGCTTTTGTTGTGGGGCCGGAAGAAGGCCGACTGGGCCAAGATGGGCTCGGGGCCGAAGGCGTTGCCCAGGTAGCTATTCAGGGAGTGCTCGAAGTAGTCGGGGGTGATAAAGCTCTTGTGCACCAGGCGCTCCATCAGGCCCGGCAGGTAGCCGCGCTCGTCCAGGAAGCGGAGCACCTTGTTCACGAAAGGTTCGCCCAGCAAGTCCCAGTCGAGCTTGCTGCCATTGTGGGGTACGGGAATCAGGGTATAGGCCGCATGGTGGCCCGGAGGAGCCAGCGAGGGGTCGGTTAGGGTGGGGATGTGCAGGTACTGGCTGAAGTCCTTGGCCAGCACCTTGCGCCCGAAGATGTCCCGTAGCAGCTCCTCGTAGCGCGGCCCCAGGATGATGTTGTGGTGACGAAGTTTCTGGCCTTCGGTGCCATCGGCCTTGAAGCCAAAATAAATCACCACCAGCGACATGCTCTGGGGCCGCTTCTTCACGATGAAGTCCGACTGCCAGAAGCGGTACTGGGGCTCGATTAGCTTCAGGTAGGTGTTGGCGTAATCGGCGTTGGAGACCACGATGTCGGCGTGCAGTACGCTGCCGTCGGCTAAGGTGATGCCCTTGGCGATTTTCTTGTTGCCTTCGCGCACCACATTAATCTTCTTGACCTCGGCACTGTAGCGTATCTTGCCGCCCATCTCCTCGAACTTTTGCACAAAAGCCCGCACCAAGGCCCCGGTGCCCCCCAGGGCAAAGTGGATGCCCCAGGTTTTTTCCACAAAGTGAATCATGGCGTAGATGGCGGGTACGCTCAGGGGGTTGCCCCCCACCAGCAGGGTCTCGAAGCTAAAGACCTGGCGCAGCTTGGGCGATTTGAAGTATTTGCTGGCAAAGCTGAAGAGGGTGCGCACGGCATCCAGCCGGAGCAGGTCGGGAATAACCCGTAGCATGGTGCCCAGGTCGCCGAAGTGGGTGTAGCCAAGCTCGAGGAACCCTCGCTCAAAAATAGCCCTGGCATCGGCGTGGAAGCGCTCGTAGCCCTCGAGGTCGCCCGGCTCGCCCAGGGCTGCTACCTGGCGGCGGGTGTTCTCGGGGTCGCCGTCGTAGTCGAAGAAACTGCCGTCGTCGAAGTAGATGCGGTAAAAGGGCAGAATGGGGACGATCTGCACATACCTGCTGGTGTTGGGCCCGCCCGAGAGGCCCTCTTTGATGCGCTTATCTTCCCCGAGTATTTCGGGGGGGAAATCGGGGAGGTGTAGGTTGGACTGGCCGCGCTCGAGGCTGAACAGCTCCTCGATGAAGTGCGGCACCGTAATCACGGTAGGCCCCATATCGAAGGTAAACCCGTCTACCTGCCGGACGTAAGCCCGCCCGCCGGGGCCGTCCAGCTTTTCTACGATGGTGGTCTCGAAGCCCAGGCTTTGCAGGCGCAGGCCCATCGCCAGACCCCCAATCCCCGAGCCAATCACAATCGCTGTTCTCGTCATATCAGGGCCAAGGATACCCCCAAGGGCCAAGGACATTCTTCAGGTGAAACTACATTTGCAGGAGCGTTATATGCTGTGCAACATGAAAGCCATCCAAGTACACCGTGCAGGCGGCCCCGAAGTCTTGGAACTCACCGACCTCCCCAAACCCCACCCCGGCCCTGGGCAGGTGCTCGTCAAGGTGGAAGCAGTGGGCCTCAACTTCGCCGATATCTTGTATGTGGCAGGCGAGTATCTGGTGCGTACTCGCTACCCCACGATTCCGGGCATGGAGTTTGCCGGGATCATTGAGGCGCTGGGCGAAGGGGTAGAGGGGTTGCATCCGGGCCAGCGGGTGGCAGCCCTGGGGGGCAGCGGTGCATTTGCCGAGTATGCGCTGGTGCCAGCCCGCTCGGTGCTGCCGGTGCCAGCCCAGATGAGCGCTGCCGAGGCCGCCGCTTTCCCGGTTTCTTACTTCACCGCCTACTTTGCCCTAGCCACCCAGGCCCGGGCCAGGCCGGGAGAATGGGTTTTGGTGCAAGCCGCCGCCGGTGCGCTGGGCACGGCTTCTATTCAGGTGGCCAAAGTGCTGGGGCTGCGGGTGATAGCGCTGGCCAGCAGCGAGGAAAAACTGGCCCTTTGCCAGGGCCTGGGGGCCGAGGTGGCCTTGCTCAATACCCAGGGCGACCTGGTGGATGCGGTCAAAAACGCCACCGAGGGCAAGGGGGTAGACATCCTGATGGAGGTGGTGGGGGGTGAGGGTTTTGCCCAGAGCCTCAAGATGCTGGCCTACCGGGGGCGCTTGCTGGTGATTGGTTCGGCCTCCCGCCAGATGGCCCAGATGTACCCGGTAAGCCTAATGAAGGGCAACCAGAGCGTCATTGGTGTGTGGCTTACCCCTTTCCTGAGCGACCCTGCCGAGATGCAGGCGGCCACGGCCTTCCTGATGCCCCTGGTGGCTTCGGGCCAGATCAGGCCGGTGGTGGGCCAGCGCTTCAAGCTAGAGGAGGCCGCCGAAGCGTTCAGGTTTGTGCTAAGCCGTAAGAACACCGGAAAGGTGATCCTGGAGCCATGAATACCGCCGATGTGGTGGTGGTCGGACTGGGCGCGATGGGCAGCGCCAGCCTGTACCAGCTCGCCCAGCGGGGGGCCAGGGTCATCGGGATAGACCGGCATCTGCCACCGCATACCTATGGCTCCAGCCACGGCGAGACCCGCATCACCCGGCAGGCCATCGGCGAAGGGGTGGCCTATGTGCCGTTGGTACTGCGTTCACACCAGATCTGGCGCGAGCTCGAGGCCCAGACCGGCCGCTCGCTTTTTCTGGCCTGCGGGGGCCTCATTCTGAGCAGCCCCGTAGGTGAAGCCCTGCACCACGGCAAGCCGCAGTTTTTGCCGCGTACCCTCGAGGCCGCCCAGCGGTTTGGCATTGCCCACGAAGTGCTGGATGCGGCGCAAATACAAAAGCGGTTTCCACAGTTTATCCTGCAAGGCGACGAAACCGGCTACTACGAACCCGGCGCGGGGCTACTTTACCCTGAACGTTGCCTGGAAGTGCAGCTTAGTCAGGCCCGGCGCCTCGGCGCAGCGGTGAAAACCGGTGAACAGGTGCTCAAGATTACTCCCCAATCCGACGGGGTGCTGGTCGAAACCGATAAAAGCCGCTACTCCGCGGCCAAAGTGGTGGTGAGCGCAGGGGCCTGGGCCGCCGACCTGCTGGGCGAGCCTTTCGTGCGGGTGCTTCGGGTCTATCGCCAGGTGTTGTTCTGGCTCGAGGCCCAAAATCCCCAGGCTTACGGGCCAGAGCGCTTTCCCATCTTTATCTGGATCTTTGGCAGCGCT
>Ga0272446_1001853_pt1 | contig 29996 bp, 17 predicted proteins | sample YNPCB0061_FD_194587 | JGI IMG/M metagenome (GOLD analysis project Ga0272446, IMG submission 194587) | Hot spring microbial mat communities from Yellowstone National Park, WY, United States - YNP-CB-006-1 | ecosystem: Environmental > Aquatic > Thermal springs > Hot (42-90C) > Sediment | place...
GATACGCCTCTGAAGCGCAGCTTCGATAACGTTGAAAAGGAGATACAGGCTTGGACCAACAGAGCAAAACTCGCTGCTTGAAACTTGATTCATTCAGATCAAGTTCTGCGCGTCAAGCCCGAGCTAGTGCGGACGCAGCCCAAGAATCCGCCGCCCAAGTACACGCCGGCGGCCGGTTCCTGGTCCACCCAAGGGGTGGAGGTGGCCAACCCCATGTCCATCTACCCGGAGTATAAGGCCCAGCGCTCGCTGTTCATGGCTGACACGCCGGAGATGGGCGGCTTTACCGTGGAGATTGCCACCAACAAGGGGATCACAGGTTACGGCCAGGGCGGACCCGGCGGCGGCACCGTGGTGATGAAACACTTCACCAAGCTCTTGCTGGGCGAAGACCCCTTCAACGTGGAGCGCATCTGGGACATCCTCTGGCGTTCGTCGATGTATTACGGCCAGAAGGGCATCGCCATCAACGCCATCAGTGGCGTCGACCTGGCGCTCTGGGACATCGTCGGCAAAGCCACCGGCCAGCCGGTATACAAACTGCTGGGCGGGCGCACCAAGGACCGGATTCCCGCCTACTGCACCGGCAACGACCTGGAACAACACAAGGAATTCGGCTACACGAAGCTGAAGCTGGCCATGCCCAAAGGGCCCGCCGACGGCCGGGAAGGCATGAAAGCGAACCTCGAACTGGTCAAGCGTACGCGCGACCTGCTGGGTCCGGAAGGCGAGATTATGCTTGACTGCTGGATGGCCTGGACAGAGCGCTACACCCTGGAAATGGCTGAGATGCTGGAACCCTACCGCGTCTACTGGATGGAGGAGGTGCTCCAGCCCCATGACTACGAAGGCTTCGGCCGCCTCAAGGCCCAGATCAAATCCACCCGCATCGTGACCGGCGAACATGAATACACCCGTTACGGCTTCCGGCGCCTGCTGGAGGCGGACGCCGCCTGGATTTGGCAGCCGGATATTCACTGGTGTGGGGGATTGACGGAGCTGCGCCGCATCGGCGCGCTGGCCGCCGCCTACGATATCCCGGTAATTCCGCACGGCGGCGGCGCGCGGGACGCCGTGCATTGGATCTACGCCACCACCAACGCGCCCTGGGCGGAGCTGTTCATGCCTCCGCCGGGCGGACCGAAACAGGTCTACGACATGTACGAAGCCGAGTACATGATCACGCGCGGCCCGGAGGGCATTTATACGCGGCCGTCCGACCAGCCGGGATTTGGCTGGGACTGGGAGGTGACGCCGGTCTCCTGACGGCGCTCACTGCAACTTCATGGGCGCGCCGCCGGCTTCCTTGCTCCGCTGCGCCGCGTCCATGAAGGCGAACAGTTCCAGCGTCTCTTCGACGGGCACCGGAGGTTCCTTCGTTTCGAAGAACTTGACGATTTCGACCACCATGGGCCGGTAGCTGAATTGGGGCTTGGGACCGGTCAGCGACACTTCCTTGGTGCGGAACACGGCGGCGCCGTAAGCGCCGTACGGGCGGGACGCGCGTACGGTGCCGATCCGTCCGTCTTTCCATTTGCCGACGATGACGTCGGCGCCCTCGGTGTAGGTGCGGGTGACTTCGACGCAGCCCGGACCCATCAGCGTGTAGAGCATCTCAATCGGGTGAATCGCATACCAGGACAGTTCCAGCGGGTGCGTCTTTTCAATCGGACCGGGGCCCCAGGTGATCACCCCCAGCGTGTCGCTGAACTTCAGCGCGGTAATGAAGTCGTTAAAGCGCAGGCTCGACGACGACCACCACGGCACGCCGGCTTCCTTGGCCAGGCGCGCGATCTCGCGCGCGTCGGCCAGCGTGGCGGCCAGGGGCTTGTCGATAAACATCGGCTTACCTGCGGCGATGATCGGCTTGGCCTGCTCGAGGTGCACCCGCCCGTCGACGCTGGTGAGCAGCACGCCGTCCACCCGGCGGCACAGCGAGGCGATGTCGGGCGCCAGTTGCACGTTCCACTTGGTGCGCAGTTCTTCGGCGTACTGGTCCACCCGGCTGATGCTGCTTTCCAGGTCCTTGCTGCCTCCCTTGTAGGCCATCACGATCCGGGCGCCCGGCACGTAGTCGGGCGACATCGGATCGTTCAGCAGTTTCGCGAAAGCGATGACGTGCGAGGTGTCGGTGCCGACGACGCCGAGGCGGATTTCCGCCGCCACCGGCAGCGCGGCCAGAATTAAGAACAAAACCAGGATCTTCACGAACGGCATTGTACACTGAATTCACCGTTGGATCTGTCCACCGAAATCACCTACGTCAAGGGCGTAGGACCGCATCGCGCGGAGATGTTCGCCAGCCGGGGCATTGTGACGGTTGAAGACCTGCTGGCGTACATCCCGTTCCGCTACGAGGACCGGAGCAACGTCAAGTCCATCCGTCAACTCGCCCCCGGCGAGACGGCGACCGTGATCGCCACGGTGCACTCGGCGGGCAGGGTGCATCTGCGCCGGCGCTCGCTGGGTCTGTTCGAGGCCATCTTCACCGACGCCACGCGGGGCTTGCTCACCGGAAAGTGGTTTCACGCCAACTACCTGGAGGGAGTGCTGACACCGGGTTTGCGCGTGGCGCTGTATGGCAAGGTGGAGTTTGACAGCTTCACGCGCGGGCTCAGCATGCTGCACCCGGAGTTTGAGATTCTGACGCCGGGCGGCGATGACGAAGACGCCGCGCTGCACACCGGGCGGATCGTCCCCATCTACGAAGCGATCCAGAAACTCTCCACCCGGGTCATTCGCGCGCTGACCCACCGGGTGCTTTCCCAGCTTCCGCCGGTGACAGACCACCTGCCCGCCAGGCTGCGGGACGAACTCAAGCTGCCCAGCCGGGGAGTGGCGGTTCGCGACGTGCACTTCCCGCCCGCCGGCTGCGACCTGCGGCTGTGGAACGAGTTCCGTTCCCCGGCTCACGTGCGGCTGATCTTCGAGGAATTCTTCTGGCTGGAGCTGGGACTGGCGTTGAAGCGCCGCAACGCGCGCAGCCTGCAAGGCATTGCGTTTCCGCTCACCAGCCGCGTCCGCGAACAGATCAAGAGCATGCTGCCGTTTAAACCTACGGCCGCGCAGAAACGGGTGCTGGGCGAAATCGCGCGCGACATGGCCTCGCCGCATCCCATGAGCCGCCTGCTGCAAGGCGACGTCGGCAGCGGCAAGACGATCGTGGCGGCCGAGAGCGCCATCATCGCCCTCGCCAACGGCTATCAGGTGGCGGTGCTGGCCCCCACCGAAATTCTCGCGGCGCAGCATCACTACTACTGGAAGCGGCTGCTCGAACCGCTGGGCTATCTTACGGTCCTGCTGACCGGCTCGAAGACGGCCCGGGAAAAGCAGCAACTGAAGAAGCTGCTGCGGGAGGGGCTGGTGCACGCCGCGATCGGCACCCACGCCCTGCTCGAGGAGGATGTGGAGTTTGACAAGTTGGGCCTCGCCATTATCGACGAGCAGCACCGCTTTGGCGTCCTCCAGCGGCTGAATTTGCAACGCAAGGGCGTGCACCCGGACGTGCTGGTGATGACCGCCACGCCGATCCCGCGCACGCTGGCCCTCACCCTGTACGGCGACCTGGACGTCTCGGTGATCGACGAACTGCCGCCCGGACGGAAACCCATCCAGACCCGCCACGTGACCAGCGACCGCGTCGAGCAGGTCTACAGCTTCCTGCGCGGCGAGATCGGCAAAGGCCGCCAGGCGTACATCGTGTATCCGGTGATTGACGAATCGGAAACCCAGGCGATGAAGGCCGCGCAGAAGATGCATGCGCACCTGTCGCGGGAGGTGTTTCCCGATGTGGCGGTGGGGCTGCTGCACGGGCGGCTGCCGGCCGCGGAAAAAGAACGCGTGATGGGCGAGTTCAAGGAAGGGAGAATCCAAATCCTGGTATCCACCACCGTGATCGAGGTGGGTGTGGACGTGCCGAACGCCACCGTGATGGTGATTGAACAGGCGGAGCGGTTCGGACTGGCCCAGTTGCACCAGTTGCGCGGGCGCGTGGGACGCGGCGGCGAGCAGAGTTACTGCGTGCTGGTGACCGAAAAGCTGAACGACACCGCGCGCGAGCGGATTCGGGCGCTGGTGGACTCGAACGACGGTTTCGCCATCGCGGAGATGGACCTGAAGCTGCGCGGTCCCGGCGAGTTTTTCGGCACCAAGCAATCCGGGCTGCCTGCGCTCCAGATCGCCAACGTGATTCGCGACCGGGACCTGCTGGAGCTGGCGCGGCGGCACGCGTGGCAGTTCATCGAGTCGCCCGCCTCGCGGGAGGAATTGACGCGCGCGGTCGAGTATCTGCGCACCCATTGGCAACGCCGGTACGGGCTGGTCCAAGTGGGTTGAGCGGCGCGCCGGAGGCCGCGGCAGACGCGTTGACAGGGCGTGGAGCGTGTTCTTACACTATAAAAGAGCAGGTTCGGCATTTCAGGGAGTCCGCATGGAGACCCTCGAATTCGACGAGTCCCGGCTGAGGAGGCCCGCGGGTCCTCCGGGCCCGGTTGCGCGCCCCGGGTGGCGCGCGCCTGCAAAACCCCGCGGGCGGGAGGTGGGTCTTCCCTAGTAGTTTTTCTCCCCTTCGCTTGCCCGCCGGTTGGCCCCCCTACCTGACTGCGATCCCTCACGCCCTTTTTTCCCTCTGCTTTCCCGGCGAGTGCCGCCTGTGCGGAACTGCGTTGCAGGGTTGGACCCGGGTTCCCGTATGCGCCGAGTGTCTGCGCGAACCCGCGCCGCTGGGCGCCGATTATTTCTGCATTCAGTGCAAAACGCCTTTCCTGAACCCGTTCCCCTTGGACGAGGAGGGGCGCTGCGCGTTGTGCCGCGCGGGGGCGCGCGGCTTCGCGGAGGCTTACTGTTTTGGGAGTTTCGAAGGACGGCTGCGCGGGCTGATTCACTTGTTGAAGTACGAAGGCATGCGGCCGCTCGCCAAGCCCCTGGGCGCCTGGTTGCGGCGCGCGCTGCCGCTGGACCGGCGCTTCGATGTGGTGGTGCCGATGCCCCTGCACTGGCGGCGGCGCCTGGCGCGCGGGTTTAACCAATCCGCCCTGCTCGCGCGGGAGGTGGCGAAGGCGCGCCGGATTCCCTGCCGGCAGGCTGTCCGCCGCCGCAAAGCGACGCGGACGCAGACGGGGCTGACGCCGGCGCAGCGCCGGGAAAACGTGCGCGGCGCGTTTGTGGTCCCCTGTCCACGCGACATTGCAAATCAGAGTGTGCTGCTGGTGGATGACGTGATGACCACCGGCGCGACGGCGGGGGCTTGCGGCGCGGCGTTGCTGCGCGCCGGGGCCCGCTCGGTAACTTTGCTGACCCTCGCCCGGGTCGACCGCCGCCTGCGCGCGGCGGACTCAGCTACTGTGGGGAGCTTACAAGCATGACCGGCCTGAACGGATTACACAAGCCCGTGCTGGTGTTGAACACGAGCTACGAACCGATCAACGTCTGCGCGGCGCGGCGCGCGCTGATCCTGATCCTGAAAGGCGTGGCGACCGCCGAGGAGGAGCACACCTTCTGCATCCGGTCGGGACGCCGCAGCTTCCGGCTGCCTTCGGTGATTCGCCTGCTCGAATACCGGCGGATTCCCCACCAGACGCGCGCCCTGTCGCGCAAGAACATCCTGATGCGCGACCGCTTCACGTGCCAGTACTGCCTGAAGACCATGCCTTCTTCGGAGCTGACCCTGGACCACGTGATTCCGCGCTCGCGCCGGGGCGAATCCACCTGGGAGAACCTGGTCACCTGCTGCCACCCCTGCAACAACCGCAAGGGGAACCGCACGCCGGAAGAAGCGGGCATGAAACTCCACCGCCCGCCCCGCCCCTTCAGCCTGCACACCTCCCGGCACCTGATGCGTTTGCTGGGGCACGGCGACGCGCAGTGGCGCAAGTACCTGTTTTATTGAACGTCCCTCCCCGGGCGTGTGTTATCCTGACTTCAATTAGCAAGAACAGCGGATGCGCTGTCGCTACGGCATTCCCACGCACCGATTGAAGATACCCACCTGAAAGGGAGGCTCGATGAGTCCGAAAGAAGTTCTGGATTTCGCCAAGAAGCATGACGCCAAGCAAGTCGATCTGCGCTTCTCCGACATTCCTGGCCTGCAACACCATATTTCCTATCCGATCAGCCAGCTTGACGAGGACGCGTTCGAAGAAGGATTTGGCATCGACGGATCCAGCATCCGCGGCTGGGCGGCCATTAACGAGAGCGACATGCTGTTAATTCCGGATCCGGCGACCGTGTTCATGGATCCGTTCGCCGAGATCCCCACGCTGGTCATGGTGGGGGGCGTGATCGACCCCATCACCAAGCAGCATTACGAGCGTGACCCCCGCTGGATCGCGCGCAAAGCCGAAATGTACCTCCAAAACTCGGGCGTGGGCGACACGGCCTACTTCGGCGCGGAAGCCGAGTTTTTCGTGTTCGACAACGTCCGCTTTGACCAAAACCAGCACAGCGGCTACTACTTCATTGACGCCGAAGAGGGGCGCTGGAACTCCGGGCGGGAGAAGGACAATCTCGGCTACCGCCCGCGCTACAAGGAAGGCTATTTCCCGGTGCCGCCCACCGACCACTACCAGGAACTCCGCAGCGAGATGGTGCAGACCATGATCAACTGCGGGCTGGTGGTGGAATGCCATCACCACGAAGTGGCGACCGGCGGCCAATGCGAAATCGACCAGAAGTTCGACACCCTGGTCCGTTCCGCCGACAACATGATGCTCTACAAGTACATTGTCCGGAACGTGGCGTATCAGTACGGCAAAACGGTAACCTTTATGCCGAAGCCGCTGTTCCAGGACAACGGCAGCGGCATGCACACGCACCAGAGCATCTGGAAGGAGGGCAAGCCGCTGTTCGCCGGCGAGTTGTACGCGGGCCTCAGCCAGCTCGCGCTGTGGTATATCGGCGGGCTGCTCAAGCACGCGCGGGCGCTGTCGGCCATCATCGCGCCGACCACCAACAGCTATAAGCGGCTGGTGCCCGGCTACGAAGCGCCGGTCAACCTGGCGTATTCGCGCCGCAACCGCTCGGCCGCGGTCCGCATTCCGATGTACTCGGCCAGCCCGAAGGCCAAGCGCGTCGAATTCCGTCCCCCGGACCCTTCATGCAACCCGTACCTGGCGTTCTCGGCGATGCTGATGGCCGGCCTGGACGGCATTCTCAACAAGGTCGATCCCGGTGAAGCGCTCGACAAGGACATCTACGACCTGTCTCCGGAGGAGATGAAGAATGTCCCCTCGATGCCCGCGTCGCTGGAAGAGGCCTTGCAGGCGCTCGAGGACGACCACGCGTTCCTCCTCAAGGGCGACGTGTTCACCGAAGAGCTCATCGAAACGTACATCGAGTACAAGCGCAAGAACGAGTACGACGCGGTGCGGTTGCGGCCGCATCCTTACGAGTTCTCGCTCTATTACGACATCTAACCTTTGTGCAACCCGGCGGGCGGGGGCCCGGCTTCGGCTGAGTCCCCGCCCGTTGCTGCCGTGATGCAGGGGCGTATCCTTCAGGTCAATGTGTCGCCGGGCGGCCTGCCCAAACGGCCGGTCCCGCTCGGGATCGTGACGCCTCTGGGACTGGAGGGCGACGGACATCGCCATCCGCGCATCCATGGCGGGGCCCGGCAAGCATTGCTGCTGCTCGCCGCGGAAGTCATCGAGGACCTGCACGGCAGGGGGTATCCCGTGGAGTTTGGATCGCTGGGCGAGAACCTGACGACGCGGGGCCTGGATCCGGCGCGGCTGCGGATCGATCAGATTCTGCGGGCCGGCGGCGCCCTGATCCAGCTCACCAAGGTGCGCGCGCCGTGCGCGGCGCTCGACCCGTTAGGCGCGGGGATCCAGCGGGAAATCTACGACGCGCGTGTGAAAGCAGGCGACGTCACCTCGCCCCGGTGGGGCTGGAGTGGATTCTACGCCCGGGTGCTGGAAACCGGCGTCATCTGCCCGGGCGACCCCATTTCCGTGGAAGCCACATTCGCCTGACGTGACGCCTCGCAAGGAGCGGGGCCGCGTGGACTTCACACCCAACGCCTTGAATATAAGGATCTGAAAATCCCGGAGGACCCCTGAGGACCGTCCGGGGTCCGATTGATTCTCTGAGCCTGTAACATAAAAATCGCCGCCTGCCGCCTGGCAGTTGACTTCCCTCCCAACCCGATATAGACTCCTTCACAATTTCCTTGTCACAGAGGTGTCTGATGCTTCGACTGGTTGTTTTGGCTGCCGCTCTTTCCCTCTCCACGTCTCCGGCTTTCGCGCAGGTGCTGTATGGTTCGCTTACCGGCACGATTCAGGATTCTGCCGGCGCCGTGGTGCCTGGCGCCAAGGTCACCGTGCACAATACCGGAACCGCGCAGGAGCTATCCACGCTGACCAACGAAATCGGCGGTTACACCTTCTCAAATCTGCTGCCAGGCGTCTACGACGTGACCATTGGCGCCAGCGGCTTCCGCCCCTTCACCAAACGGGGCATTCCCATCACTGCGAATGTCGTCCGCCGGGAAGATGCGCAACTCGAAGTCGGCCAGATTTCCGAGACGGTTACCGTCGAAGCCGGACAAGTCGCCCTGCAAACCGATAAAGCGGACCTCCATAGTGAAATAAGCTCCAAAGAGGTCATCAATATGCCCCTTCCGCGCTATCGGAACTACCAGAGCCTCATCAACCTCGTCCCCGGCGCCACTCCCGGACGCTATCAGAATTCCATTCAAGCCGCGCCCGCCCGCGCCCTGGACACCAACGTGAACGGCGTCAACCGGAACAATAACGCCACCAGGATTGACGGCGCACTCAGCGTCTTCCTGTGGCTGCCCCACCACACCGCCTATGTTCCGCCAGCGGAAACCATTGAGACAATCAATATCGCTACCAACAATTTCGACGCCGAGCAGGGCTTCGCCGGGGGAGCCGCCATTACCGTCATCAGTAAGTCCGGCACCAATTCCGTCCACGGCTCCGCCTGGGAATTGCACGACAACGTCAAACTCCAGGCCCGCAACTTCTTCAACACCGGCCCGAAACCTTCCAACATCAACAATATTTACGGCTTTACCCTCGGCGGACCCATTCGCCGCAACCGCCTCTTCTTCTTCTCCGGCTGGGAAGGCGTTCGCGAGCGCCTCGGCGCCACCCGGCTCCTCACCGTTCCCACCGCCGAGCAGAAGCAGGGCGACTTTTCCCGCTTCAACGCCACCATCTTTGACCCCAGCACCGGCGCCCCCAACGGTTCGGGTCGAACTCCCTTCCCTGGCAACATCATCCCGCTCAATCGCCAGAGCGCCGTCACCCGCCGCATTCAGGATCTGATCCCCCTTCCCAACCTTACCGGCGTCGGCGCCAACTTCCTCGCCAACGGCACTCAGCGGATGGACCGCGACAATATCGACACCAAGATCAACTGGAACCGCAGCGCGAGCCATACCCTCTGGGGCAAGTATTCCATCATGCAAGCCAACGTCGCCTGCGACGCCGCCTTTGGTCCCGGCGGCGGAGCTCCCCTCTGCCCCGCTGGCTCCAGCATTGGCGATGGAACGCTGCGCACCCAGGTCGCCACCATCGGCACCACCTACATCTTCTCCCCTACCTTCCTCTGGGATGGCGTGTTGGGGTGGACCCGCCAGGGTCAGGCCATTACCGGCTTCGGCTACGGTTCGTTTTACTTCCGCGACCTGAATATTCCGGGCGTCAATGGCAACTCCACCGACACCCGCGACTCCGGCGCTCCTGTCATCCAAATTGCCGGCTACACCAACCACCTCAACGACACCGATACCCGTCCCTTCTTCGCCCATGACTCCTCCTGGACCACCCAGCAGAACTTTTCCGTAACCCGCACCCGCCACGACATCCGCTTCGGCTTCGAAGGCATCCGCCACCACCTCAACCACTACAATCCCGACGGCGGCGGCAACGGCGGGCCCATGGGCTCCATCGCCTTCACGCAAGGCATCACGTCCACCGCCGGCGCGCAACTCACCCAGTTCAACGCTTACGCCGCCTACCTGCTCGGGCTTCCCGAGATTATGCGCCGCTCCGCCCAATACGAAACCATGACCGCCTACAACTACCAGTTGGGCTGGTATGTTCGCGACCGCTGGCAGGTGTCCAGGAAACTGACCCTCTCTCTCGGACTTCGCTACGAACTGTTTCCCCTCCAGACCCGCGCCGGTCGCGGCGGTCTGGAAGGGTACGACCCCGAGACCAACCTCGTCTCCCTTGGCGGCGTCGGCAATATCCCTAAGGGTCTCGGCATTTCCACCAGCAAGAGGCTCTTTGCGCCCCGCCTCGGTCTCGCCTACCGCGTCAACGATAAGACAGTCATTCGCACCGGCTACGGGCTCACTTACAACCCCATGCCGTTGGCGCGCCCCCTCCGCGGCTTCTTCCCCTTGACGTTCGCCGCCACCTTCAATTCCCCCAATACATTCACTCCCGTCCGTCCCATCGAGCTCGGCATTCCTGATATTGTTTTTCCAGACCTCTCCTCAGGGCGCGTCCCGCTGCCGACCACCGCCCTCATGCGCTTCATCCCCGATAGCAAACTCAGCCGCGGTTACGTCCAGTCCTGGAATTTCACCATCGAACGCGAACTCCCGGCGAAGTTTGTCACCTCCATTGCCTATGTCGGCACCCAAACCACCAGAAGCTTCGCCGACTACAACATCAACGCCGCCGCACCCGGAGCCGGCAACGCCGGCCGCCCCCTTGCCGCCCCCTTCCGGCGTACCGTCGATACCTGGGCTTGGGATGGTTTTCTCAGCGCCAATTATCACGGTCTCCAGCTTTCCACGACGCGCCGCGCCGCCGACGGGCTGCTCATCAAAGCTGCTTACACCTTCTCCAAAGCGATTAACTGGACCGACGAAGACGGCTGGACCGGCAACATGCTCTTCAATTGGGAGCCCGCGTTCCCCCGCAATCGTGCGCAGGCCGGTTATCATATTCCCCACAACCTCCAGACAGGCTTCGTATGGGAACTGCCCTTTGGCAAAGGCCGAAAATTCGCCAATTCGGGTCTGTCCCGCTGGATCATCGGCGACTGGCAACTCAACGCGGTCTTTGCGTCTTTCAAAGGCCGGCCTTTCACCGTCACCGCAGCCCTGGGCGCCCTCAACGCCCCCGGAAACACCCAAACCGCCGACCAGGTCAAACCAACCGTTCAGAAACTGGGTGGCATCGGCGCGGGCAGCCCGTTTTTCGATCCCTCCGCCTTCGCCGCCCCTACGGGTGTCCGCTTTGGCACCTCCGGCCGCAACCTCCTCACGGCGCCGGGCACGGTCAACCTCGACCTCGGCGTTTTCCGCCGCTTCCCCATTACCGAACGCATCAATCTTGAGTTCCGCTCGGAAGCTTCCAACGCCACCAACACGCCGCATTTCAACACGCCCAACGCGAATATCAATGGCGCTAACTTCATGGCGGTCACCAGCGCCCAACCCGACCAGCGCCAGGTCCGGCTTGGGCTCCGCCTTGCCTGGTAGCTTGCGGCGCCGAAACACCGGTCCGCCGACCAGACAATTTGTAATCGGGTGCAAGGGCCGCCCGGTGAAGGCGACGAGACGGATGACCGTGGGAAGCATCCGGTGCGCCGGAGCGCCGGCGAGCAATTAAGCCGCCCCCAGCACCCGCACCACGCGGACCGTCATGCGCGTCTGCGAGCCGTCGTTGCGCGCGTAGAGGCCCCACGGCCCCGGTCTGGTGATTTCCACGCGCTGCCGGCCGCGGGCCAAGGCGACCGCTCTGCCCGCTTGCGGCGTATGGCCGAAGAACAAACCCACACCGTCGCCAAGCGTGCCCTCGACGCCCGCCACTTCGATTTCGACCGCCCCGCGCGGCGGCAGGTCCCGCCGGCACTTGAGGAGGGTGGTCTCGCCCGCCGCCGCGCCCGAAAACAGCGTCACGCCGGCGGGCTCCGGGCGGATCCCCCCGGTCGGCGCGGGCGCTTCTTCCCACCGGTCGGGCGGCGCCGTCCCGCGCACCCAGGCTTCATCGAACCGCGCCTGCTCGAGCGGGCCCACTCCCCGCCCGTCCCGCATCCCCTGGTAGTGATTCGTCGTGAGCAGGATCCGGCCGGACCGGGTCTGAAACAGGCCGTGATTGGAAAGCTGGTGCTCGCCTGCCGCCGTGGCTACCACCCGCCGCCACCGCCACGAGCGGCCGCCGTCCTCCGACAGCGCCACCGTTAGCGGGTAGCGCGGAACTTGCTTGCCGCCCGAGAGTCCGTTGCCGTTCCAGGCGCACAGCAGCGGCCCGGTTTGAAGCCGCAGCAGGATCGCGGTGGACTCCGGCCCGGCCAACAGACTGGGCTGAGGCGCGGTCCAGGAAAGCCCGCCGTCGCGCGACCGGCTTTCGTACTGAAAACCCGCCTTGGTCCGCATCAGGCAGTAGAGCTCGCCCGGACTCACCTCCGCGATGGCGGGCTCCATCGCGCCCCGCTCCACCTCAAGGTGCATCTCTCCGCCCTGCTTCCAGTGCTCTCCCCCATCGGTGGAAATCAACACGATGCTCAGAAAGTGATTCGCGCGGCGCCGGGGGCGTGAATAAGAAATCGGCAAGACGATCGCGCCGCTGGCCAACCGGACCGGCGGGGACATCACGGAGGTCAACACCGTTTCCCCGAACGGCAAAACCCGCGGCTCGCTCCACGTGGCGCCCCCGTCGCGCGAGGTGCGCAGCACCAGGTCGAACCGGGTGAACGCATCGCCGGAATTGTAAAACAGCAGCACCCTGCCGTCTTCATGCGTGTAAACGGCGGGATTGAGCACGCGGTCTTCGCCGGCGCTGGCGGCCAGCAACCGGGGCTCGCTCCAGGTGGCGCCCTCATCCGCCGACCACGCCTGCCAGAGTTTGTTGCTGCGGGAAACCTCAATGTCGGCGGTCGAGCACCACACCATCAGCAGGCGGCCGTCCTCCAATTGGGTGACTTTCACTGCCCAGTTGTCGCTCCGCTCCGGCGTCGAGGGGACCACTTCGCGATAGTCGAAGAAGCCGGGACACCGGAAAGTTTCCTCGAACAGGGCGGCGCCCCTGGCGCGGGGAAGCGCGATTGTGGGCAAGGCGGCGAAGAAAGTTCGGCGGCTGAGGTCCATCGTTTTCGTCCTCAGTCTAGCCGAGCTGCGGCCGCTGTGGCTGGACGGTTAGCCGGACTTGAAGCCGCAAGTTGCCCCCGCGCCCCCTTTCCGCTCCCGCGGCCGGGGCGGATAATAAGGTCGCGATGGATCCGTTTCTGCTTAACCGGCGTCACTTTTTGGGCGTGGCCGCCGCCGCGGCGGCCGCTCCGGGCAGCCACGCAGCTCCCGTGAGCGACCTGCTGGCGGGCGTCGACCCGCGCGCCGTCCGGCTCTCCGGTTACCTGGCGCACCGCATCGAGCGCACCTTGCACGGGAACATCCTGAAGCTCAACATCGATGAGGATTTCCTGCGCGTCTTCCGCGAGAAGAAGTCGCCCAGCGGCTTCATCGGCGCGGGAAAACTGCTGGATGCGGTAGTGCGCCTGGCCTACTACACCGGCGACGCCCGCGCGCTCGCGCTCAAGAAGCATCTGGCCGGCGTGCTGGCCGGGTCGCAACTCGCCGACGGGTACGCGGGCATGTACCAGCCCGCCAGCCGCCTGGTGAAAGCCTGGGACATCCACGAGCAGGCGTATATCCTGCTCGGCCTGGTGTCGGACTATCAGCTTTTCGGGGAAACGGCCTCGCTGGCCGCGGCGCGCAAACTCGGCGACTATTTCGTGGCCGGGCTTGGCGGGAAGTTCGAACAGGTCCCCGACACCAGCGAAATCCATCTGGCGATGCTTACCACCGGCTTCGACCGGGCCATGCTGGCGCTCTACCGCGCCACCGGCGAAGAGCGCTACCTGCGGATGGTGACCGAGGATGCGCAAGTGCCGTCCTGGCGGCTGGACATCGTCGAGGGCCGCCGGCCGCCGTATTATGGCCACGCCTACGCGTTCATGACGCGGTGCCTGGCGCAGTTGGAACTCTACCGCATGAGCAGCGACCCGCAACTGCTCATCCAGACCCGTAAAGCGCTCGATTACCTGCGGCGGCGCGGCGGGTTGCTGATTACGGGCTCGGCCAGCAAGACGGAATGCTGGTATTCCGATCAGTCCGGTGAAGGCGACCTGACCGAGACTTGCGCTACGGCTTACTTCATCCGTACCTTCGACCACCTGCTCCGCCTGGAGGGACGGCCGCTGTACGGAGACCTGATGGAGCGCGCCATCTATAACGCTCTTGCCGCGGCGCAGTCGCCTGACGGCCGCCGTCTCCGTTACTATGCGCCGTTCGAGGGGCCGCGGGTCTATTGGGACCGGGACACCTACTGCTGCCCGAACAATTTCCGCCGCATCGTGGCCGAACTGCCGCAGTTGGTGTTTTACAGCGGTCAGGACGGATTCCTGGTGAACCTGTACGAGCCTTCCACCGCCACGCTCAAACTGGAGCAGGCCGGCGAGGTGCGCGTCACGGTCGAGACGGAATACCCCAACTCCGGGAACGTGCGGCTGCGGGTCGAGCCCGCCGTTCCGGGGCGTTTCACGGTGAGTATGCGGATTCCACGCTGGTGCCGCCGGTGGCGCGCCAGCGTGAATGGAGCGCGCGCGGCGGATGTGGCGGAGGGTTTCCTGCGCATCCGCCGGCGCTGGCAATCCGGCGACGCCGTCGACCTCCGCCTCGAGATGCCGTGGCGCTTCGTGAAAGGTTTCCATGCGCAGGAGGGGCGGGTGGCGTTGATGCGCGGGCCGCTGCTTTTCTCGTTGAACCCGGCGCGGAGTCCCTCGCTGGGAGACGGCGATCTCCGCGAGCTGGTGATTGATCCGCGCTCGGTGCGTCCGCCGGAACCCGACGCCACCGTCCGTCCTGGGGGCCTGGCGGCCCGGCTGAAAGGAACTCTCGGCGGCCGCACCCACGACCTGCTGCTGACGGAGTTTCCCGACCCCGACGCTCGCGCCACCTACTTCCGCGCCACGGACCTCACCGCCGCGGCGGACGACGAGCTGCTGGAGCGCAGGCCGGCCTGACCGGAAGACGGGGCGGGTACGCCATGCGCCCCGCTTCAGGTCTGCAAAACAATAGCGAGAGCGCACGGTCTCCTCGCGTGGCGATCTGTTACAATTCAGGTTCCGGAACATGTCTTCCTCCCCCGAACGCTCGCGGGTGCGTTTGGACGAACTGTTGTCGCGAGTCCGTCCCGAGATGGTGCCGCTGAGCCAGTCCTTTTCTTATTTTTCGGTCACGCCGCTGGGAAGCGATGAAGTGCACCAATACCTGGAGGAACCGCTGGCGGCGCTGCCGCCCGCGCTTGCCGCCAGTCTGCCGCGGATCGAGATCGTGCTGGCGCCCTTTCTGGAGCGGGCCAACGGCCGCGGGGATTACGTTTGCTTTGAGCGCCCGCCGGATCATCGCCAGATTCCCGCCACCCGCCTGGTGACGCCCGACGCCGCCGCCCTGGCCTTCGCTATCAAAGAAGAAGACATAGCCGATTACCACTACGCCTTCTATAACGCCATCGCCGGGCTGGTGCGATGGGAAGAACAGAGCCCGGCGCGGAAGGCTTTCACCGAGCGGATTCGCGAGGAACTGCGCACGGAAGTGCACGGGGAGGTGGACGACAAAGCCTGGCAGCGGAAACAGGCCCTGTTGCGGCGTCCTTCGGCGATCGCCAAGGAGGGCAAGATCTTCAACGAGTACGTCCACCAGGCGTTCGAAGATACGTTCACCCTCTATCTGCACGGAATCTGCTGCGACATCGACGTCGAACCCGGCCCCCGCCAGATGCCCAGCCGGCACCTGCGGCGGCGGCTGGAACTGCTGGCCCAGTATTTCCCGCCTCCTGCCGGTTACGCCGTGCTGCCGGAGCAGACGCGGCGGCGGTAAGCCCATGCCCGAGTCGCTGCTCGGTAAGGACGTCGCCGCGTTGCGCGCATTGCTGGGCGAAGACCAGCCGGCATTTCGCGCGCGCCAGGTGTACCAGGCCCTCTACCAGCAGCGCGTGGACGATCTGGTTCAAATCTCCACCTTGCCGCGCGCGCTGCGGGACGAGTTGCGGCAGCGCGCCCAGGTGGGACTGCCCGCAGAGGCGGCGAGCTTCGCGTCGGCGGACGGGACGCGCCGCTATTTGCTGCGCCTCGAGGACCGGCGCACGGTCGAGACCGTGCTCATGCCCGAGGAGGGCCGCGACACCATCTGCATCTCGACGCAGGTCGGCTGCCCGGTGGATTGCAAGTTCTGCATGACCGCGCTGATGGGGCTCGAACGCAATCTCACGGCGGGCGAAATCGTCGGCCAGGTCCTGTTCGTGATGCGCCAGCATCCGCGGGACGAAGAGGACGGCCCCGCACGCTGGAACGTGGTCATGATGGGGCAGGGCGAACCGCTGCTGAACCTGCCCCAGGTCATCCAGGCGACGCGCATTCTGGTGGACGCGGGCGGCGTGGGCCTGTCGCCGCGCCGCATCACGCTATCCACTTCCGGCATCATTCCCAAAATCATCGAGCTGGGCCGCGAGCCCGTCCGGCCCAAACTCGCGATTTCCCTGAACGCCTCCACCGAGGAGCAGCGGCGGGAGTTGATGCCCATTACGCGCAAGTATCACTTGCGGGATCTGCTCGAGTGCTGCCGCATGTACCCGCTCCGGCCCTGGGAAAAGCTGACGTTCGAGTACGTGCTGCTGCGGGGAGTGAACGACAGCGACGCGGACGCGCGGCGCGTGGTGCGTTTGCTGGCGAATCTGAACTGCAAAGTGAATCTGATCGCGCTGAATCCCGGTCCGGGCATTCCGTTTGCGACGCCGGACGAGGAGCGGGTGGAGTCCTTTCAGCGGATCGTGCGGCGGGCCGTGCCGTGTTTCGTGCGCAAGCCGCGTGGGCGGGACATCTACGCGGCGTGCGGCCAGTTGAAGCGCAACCAGGCCGCGGACCTGTAAAGCGGCCGGGCCGCCGGCGCTACCCTGAGAGGCCAAATGTGGGCTGCAATCGCGATCTTTACGGGAACTTACCTGGTGCTGGCGTTGGGCGGCGTGCCGCTGCTGCGGGTCGACCGCGCCGGCGCCGCGATCATCGGCGCCACCCTCATGGTGGCCTCCGGCGTGCTGACGCTCGAGGAAGCCGTCCAGGCGATCGATCACCAGACGATTTTTCTGCTGTTCGGCATGATGATTGTGGTGGCGAACTTGCGCTTGTCCGGGTTCTTCCGCCTGGTGGCGGCCTGGGCCGTGCAGCACGCGCCACGCCCGTTTTGGTTGCTGGCCGCCGTCGTGTGGACGACAGGTGTATTGTCGGCGTTTTTCGTGAACGACACCATGTGCCTGGTGATGACGCCGCTGGTGCTGGAAGTGGCCGCGGCCCTGGGGCGGAATCCGCTCCCCTACCTGCTGGGCGTGGCGCTGGCGTCGAACATCGGCAGCGCCGCCACCATCACGGGCAATCCGCAGAATATGATGATTGGCGCGTTCTCCGGCATCGCCTACCGCACGTTTGCCGCGGCGCTGGCGCCTGTCGCGGCGCTGGGGCTGTTGCTCACCATGGCGGTCCTGACCGCGGCGCACTGGCAGGAATTCCGGGCCGAACCCCCTCTGCCCCGCGCGAGCCTGCGCGTCCGGGTGAACCGCGTGCTGCTGGCCAAGTCGCTCGCGGTGGCCGGAGGCATGATCGCCGGTTTCTTTGCCGGGTGGCCGGTCCCGGTGGCCGCCCTGCTGGCCGGCGCGCTGCTGCTGGTGACGCGCCGCGTGAAACCGGAAAAGATCTATCGCGAAGTGGACTGGCCGCTGCTGGCGATGTTCACGGGGTTGTTCATTGTGGTGGCGGGCATGGAGAAGGCGGTCTTGGCCGACGAGGCGGTGCGGATCGCCTCCCGGCTGCGGTTGGACCGGCCGGCCGTGCTGACCGCCGCGGCCGCGGTGCTGTCCAACCTGGTCAGCAACGTGCCCGCCGTGCTGGTGTTCAAGCCGCTGATCGGACACCTGCCGGACCCGCAGCGGGCCTGGCTGGTGCTGGCGATGGCGTCCACGTTTGCGGGTAATCTTACGCTGGTCGGTTCAGTCGCGAACCTCATTGTCGTGGAGCGCGCCCGCCGCCATGCGCGCATTACCTTCCTCGCGTACCTGCGCGCGGGTTTGCCGCTGGCGTTGCTGTCGCTGGCGCTCGGCGCCTGGATGCTGCGTTGAACCCGCCGGCGCTCGTCCGATCCATGATTCAATAACCAACAGACTATGGCTTCCTCGCATCGCGTATTCTTCTGGTGGCTGGCGGCAGCGGCAGCCGTTTCCGCGCAGCCGTACGACCTGGTGTTGCGCGGCGGACACGTCATCGATCCGAAGAACGGCATCGACGCCGTGCGCGACGTCGCGGTCCGCGGCGGCAAGATCGCGGCGGTGGGCGAGTCGCTCGGCGCCGGCCGCAGGACAATCGACGTCCGCGGGTTGTACGTCACGCCGGGCTTGGTGGATCTGCACGCGCACCTGTTCTGGACGGCGAACAATCACGGCGCGTGGGCGGGCGATCTCAGCGTCCGGCCCGACGATTTCGGGCCCCGCACGGGTTGCACCACGCTGGTGGACGCCGGCAGTTCCGGCTGGCGCAACTTCGAGGATTTTCATTTCCACGTGATCGGCCGCGCCCAGACGCGCGTGCTGGCGCTCGTCAATATCGCCGGCTGGGGGATGATCGGCGACGTGGCGGAGCAAGAGGATTTCGATCCGCAGGCCGTCGCGGCCCTGGCGCGAAAGTACCCGGACGCCGTCGTGGGCGTCAAATCGGCCCACTATCAGAAGCCGGACTGGGATTCCGTAGACCGCGCGGTGGAAGCCGGCCGGCTGGCGAGCATCCCGGTGATGGTCGATTTCGGCCACTTCCTGCCCGAGCGGCCCTACTACGAACTGGTCACCAGACGGCTGCGGCCCGGCGATATCAGCACGCACTGTTTCCGCGGCCCTGTGCCGTGGACCGGTCCCGATGGCAAGCTCTACTCCTATTTGCGGGAAGCCAGAAAGCGCGGCGTGATCTTTGATGTCGGCCACGGGGGCGGCAGCTTCGTGTTCCGCAGTGCGGCGCCGGCCGTGCAGCAGGGCTTCTACCCCGACACGATCTCCACCGACTTGCATGCGGGCAGCATGAATGGCGCGATGATCGACCTGCCCACCACGATGTCGAAGTTCCTGGCCATGGGCATGCCGCTCGCCGAGGTGATCCGCGCGGCAACGTGGAAGCCCGCGCAGGTGATCGCACGCCCGGCCTTGGGGCATCTGAGCCCCGGCGCGGAAGCGGACATCGCCGTCTGGAACCTCATGCAGGGCGACTTCGGATATGTGGATCACGCCGGAGGCCAGGTGCGCGGACGCCAGCGCCTGTTCTGCGAGCTCACCGTGCGCGCGGGCAGACTGGCATGGGACTGGAACGGCCGCGCAGGTGACGACTACCGGAAGCTGCCGCCTGACTACGGCATCCGGCCGGGCATCGACCGCATCGTTCCGCCGGAATAGAAGGCGCTGACGGACGGGCCCGCGCCGGGGTGGTGCGCGTTTCGTCTCCACAAAAACCGTCTCCGCACGACCGTCACTGCGCGAGTTGGCCCACCCGGGGTGACGCCAGCAAGGTGGGAGGGAAGACTGGTTGACGCCGCCGCCAGCCCGCAGCGGCTCAAAGCTGCCGCAAGGCGCGAGGTATCCAACGGTTTGGATTTGTGAGATTGAACAGAACCTCGACGGGATCCCGTTTCTCCCGTGTCCGCCACAGGTACTGAAAGGTGAAGGAGGCGCAGCCGATGGCGATCGCCTCGCCATGGCTGAGCTCGACGATGCTGAGCAGCACGATGAGAGAGTTGACCGAGAGGGTGCCGCGGATGGACAGCAGGCTGACTTTCATGCTGGAGGTGAGCGGCCCCAGCAGCAGATCCACATGGCTTCGCGCCTCGTGGCGGCGGCATCAGGGATTGGCCGACACCGTGAGCCGGACGGTCGTGAACTGCCGCGGCGTGAGCGGCGCTTCCACCCATCCGTCCTTGACGGCCAGCGGCGCGCGGTCGGCTTCCACGCCGTTCGTCAGCGCCGCCGCGGTCAGCCGCAGCGCGAGGCTGCGCAGGCGCGCGACGCCCGCCCGCCCGGCGGTTTCCCGCAGCCGCAGAATCAGGCCGCGGCCGTCTTCCGCCTTTTTGAGCGCGGTCACCTCGGCGTGATCGGAATCCACTTCCACAAACGACGCCTCGCCTTCCGGAAGAGCCTTGCGGGCAGGCTGGACGCGCGTGGTGGCGCTATGATCATGCGCATAGGTGACGAGCGGGGACCGGCGGTCCGCGCTGAAGCGCGACCAGGCGGCCTCCGCCAGGTCGCGGCCGCTGGTCACCGCATACCGGAAGGTGAATTCCCCTCCCTGCGCCGCCCGGTAGTTGGTGAACCAGTAATTGTTCATTGCGTACGAGAAGATGTGCGCCTGGCGGATGTCCAGGTGTTTCCGCCAATGGCCGCGGTTGATGTCCCCTAGCGTGATCAGCGGCGCATCGGGCGTGGTCCACACCACCACCGCGCCGCGGCCGCGCGCGACGACGCCGTTCTGCGTCGTGAACCAGTCGCGGCAAGCGCCGGGCAGTTGGTCTTCGTTCGGCCGCGCCCAGGCGTTCTGCAATTCGTAGAACAGCGTGGGAGAGTGGAGCGCGAATGGAAACGCAAAGTAGACCGCTTCTTTCTCGCGGGTCTCCTCCTTCCGGACGCGGTTGACGAAGTCCACGCGCTTCAGCCGGTCGTAGAGGCGGATTTCGGTCTCGATCTCGGGGAAGACGGGCGCCCGCGCCCGGATTCGCAGCCGCTGGCCGAGCGGCGTACGCACGTTCTCGACCAACTCCGCGCCGGTTTGTCCCGTCACCTCGAGTTGGGCGGGAGGCAGGTTGGCCATGTCCCGCTCGATGCGGCTCCGGGCGCCGCCGCGCACGTAGAGCAGTTCATTCAAACCGTATCCCGCGTCCTTGGCGGCCAGATCGCGCTGCAATTCCTTGTCGAACAGGCGCGTCACCGCGCCGGAGCGCGGGTCGACGGCCACCCGGTAGAAGACGCCGTCGAGCTCCCAGGAGTTTCGCGACGCCGGCGCGGCTTGCTCAGAGGGCGCATCCGGGCGGATGCTGTACGCGCGGTAGCCCAACGCGGGCACGTTCTCGGCCAGAAAGCGCACTTTGCGCCAGCCGTCCCGCGCGAAGGCCACCTCCACCGGAACCGGCTTACCGGTCGCCTTGTCCACCAGGTGCTGGCGAAGGTTCAACTCGGCCTCGGCGACATCGGTGCGCGCGTGCCCGGCGGGATTGAACACCAGCAGCGCCGGCCCGTCCACGGAGACGAACTGCGCCAGCCGGTTGAAGGACCGGTAGTAGAGCTTGAGGGCGGCATCGCGCGCGTGGACGGCGTAGGCGCGCTTGAACAGCCATTGGTCCTCGACAAAGCGGCGTCCGGGCTGCGTGATGCTGTTGAAGGCGCCCCAGGTGTGCTCGTCGTAGAACAGCAGGTCCCGCCAGGCCGCCCGCAAATCCGCGCCGGGGTAGCGCAACTGGGTGTCGAAAAGGGTGGCGACCGAGGCGGCCATCTCTACCACGGGCAGCAGACGCTGGGTGTCGCGGTTCATCGCGGTCTCGGCCGCCGTCGAGCCGGCGCCGTCCTCCCAGTACGCCCCGCCGTCGCCGCGGTACACGGGGAGTTTCCCCGCAAAACGCGAATGGATGTAACGGAAGTAGTCCGTATCGGTGGCGGGTTCGATGGAGGGATAGGCGTACTGCGACCGCCACTCCGCAAGCACTTTCGCCTCGCCGCCCGCCAGGTCGGCGTTGTCAGTGTACAAGCCATATAACAGCACCGCGTCCACTGGGTAGCCGGCGCGCTGATAGCGGGCCAGCATCTGCGCCACGCCGCGGCGCAACCGGTCCGCCGAAGACTGGCGGCCCATCAGGCGCGATAACTGCAAATACGAGCGCGCGAACCACGCCAGCACGCGCCGCCCGTCGGGACCTTCCCAAAAGAAGGGCGAATCCTCGTTCAGATTCGAGTTTTGCAGCAGCGGCGCGCGGGACTGGTTGCTGCCGAGGGCGAATCCCTGGATGCCCGCGTCGGCCAGCAGCGACGGCAGCGACCAGGTATGCGAGGGCGCGTCCGTCAGGCACGCCGCGCCGAAGCCAATGGCGTGCCGCCGCTCCAATTCCTTCGAGAAGTACAGCGACCGGTACAACTCCTCTCCCGTGCAAAGGCCGGTGAGGAGATTCAGATACATCGAATTGACGCTGACCCGCCCGCCGCGCAGCGCGGCCAGCAGTTGCCCCCGGCGCGCGGCTTCGCGCGAAAGAATATAGTTGTCCACCAGCCAGCCGGTTTCCAGGTTGAAGCGGTAGAAGGGGAACTTCGGCAACAGCGTCAGCAATTCATCGATGTTTCGCCCGTCGAGTTCCTCTACGTGGGGCTGAAGGTCGGTATAGCCAATGTCGTTGTGGATCTTTAGCCCGGCGAAAATCCGCCAGCGTTTCTGCGGTACGAACTCACCGGTGAATTCCCGCATCTCGCTGCCCGCGCGGATTTCCAGGCGGTAGGGAACAGGCGCCGGGACGGCGGGAACGGCAACGGTGATCACCTGTTCTCCGAAATCCGGCGGTTCCCCTTCGGCGGCGCCGGACACCGCGCTGGCGCCGACCCGCAACCGTGCGGACAAGGACGGCAGCCGCGCGCGGTGGCGGACCACCACGTCGGTCAACTCCACCAGCCCTTCGCCGCGGCGGCGATAGAAGATCGTCGGCTCGACGTGCGCTTCCCACGCCGGTCCTTCCCCTCCCTGACGCTTCAGGCGCACCGCGTCGTAGATCAGGCCGCCGCCCTCGCCCTCCAGCCGCAGCGCGATTTCGTTTTCGCCGGAGCGGAAGAACTCGCGGTCCAGGGGGATGGTGAAATCCGTCGCGGCGAAATTCAGGGAGTTGGCGTCTTCCTCGTCGAGGTCGGGCGCCGCCACGGGCTTCACCCGGAAGCGCCCTCGCTTGCCGTTGACCGTGACCGCGAGGGCGTCAGGGGCGAGTCCGCGGGCAAAACCTCTGACTTCGAGCACCGGCGACTCCGCCGGCGGCTGTTCGAGCGTGAAGAGGATCCGGTGCACGCCGCCGGTTTCCTGCCGCGCCCGCCAGTCGCGCCCGGGCTCGCCGGCGCCCACCCGGTAAGTCACCTCGGAGGCGGCGCCGACGGCGAACTCATAGCCGGAGCGGTCCACTTTGCCGATCGACCAGAACGCCTCCGGGTCCGCGTCATCGGCGGATGCGGCCGGGGTGGGAGAACGTCCCAATCGCCAGAACGAAACACCGAGCAGGAGCGCTGCGAAGACGGTCCACAGCGCGCGGCGGGGAACGCGCGGCGTGAGCATGGCGAGCCGAATCTAACAGACGGGGCAGGCGGGGTCAATCCACCGTTTCCACGGCTGCCAGTGTGTTGTGCACAGCCATCTCCGCGGAGTTGGCGACTGGCTGCCTCGCGAACGAATCGCCCTTCGGCATTCGCTCCGCGCGCCAGAATGCGGCGCTCGGGAAACTATTCCGGGTTCCCTTCGCCGCCGTCCCCGTCCGGCGCCTCGTCTTGTTCTTCCGCCACCTCGACTTCGGCGTCCGCCCGGCAGGTGGTGTTCATCGCTGCGAACGGCCCGGAAAAGCCCAAGCCGTGAGCGTATGCCTGAAGCAGGAGCCGGCCACCGCGCGAGTATCCCGCGCTGTCCGCCTCCACGATCAACGGAGGGTTGGGCTCCCCGATGCTGGTGGGTGAACTGGCGCTGAAGCTGATATCGATCGCTTGGCCGACGATGCCAAGCTGACACCAGCGGTTCTCGAGTTGCTCGGCGCGGGCGCGCACCTTCATCCGGTACCGGTTTTCCCGGGGCGGCCGGAGGAAGACAAACCCGATGTCGAGCCTGGTGTTCGCCGGCCAGAAGTAGAAGCGCCGGGACCGGTCGGGCAGTTCCTCCGGTTCCTGATAGCTCTGGGCGAACAGGGACATCCGCCAGCTCCCCGGGCCGGTCCGCCGGGCCTCGGTCCTGGCGGTCGAGGCGCCCCCTGAGCCTTCCTGGACAAAAGGCTCGTCGCGATCATGGAGCGTATACCCCCGGTCGATGAGCTGTGTGTTCGGATTCGAAGTCGGCGTACCCGCGTCGGCGGAGCCATTGCGCACGGTCACGCTCACGTCCGGCGGACCGACGTAGACGCGGTCGCTGAACGAGAGCGGCCGCGCAAGCGGACCCACGCCGGCGGCCAGGTGGAGGCCTTTCGGCCCGCTGACGGTGATCCGTTCGTGGAACGCGCAGGGGTCGCTCGTCGTCCGCACCAGCTCCAGGGCCTCGGTGTTTTCGTGGAACAGGAACTTGTCCGGATTGGGGACGATACAGAGCTTCTCCGACCGCCGCGGCCGTTTGCCAAGAAAGAAATAGTCGTCATCGCCGGACTGGCGCCCGGTATACAGCTTCAGCACGCTCCGGCCGGGCTTGTAACCGAGATCCGGATTCCCTTCACGGCCCGGACCGTTGAGAGCGGGATACACGTGGGTCAGGTCGCAACGGCCAACCTGGGGCTTCCGTTCCTTCTCGTTGTGGCCCTGAGCCGCCGCCACAATGAAGTCCTGGATCGGATCTTTTTGCAGCAGCTCCTCGTAGATTTTGGAAATGACCGTGACTTCGAGGTCGCTATATCCGAGCTTCTTCAGCCCCGCCTTGATGCCGGCGAGCTCTTTTTTGCGAATTTGATCCCGCAGCTTGTCCGTGGGGATGTTCGGCACGAGGATGGCGTAAACCTTCACAATCGTGAAATTGTTCTCGTGCTTTGCGTAGAGGACTTCCTTCGGCTGGAGACTCCGCCGCTCCGGGGGCACATAACGGACAAACTGGCCTTCCGTTTGTACTTCGAACCGGGTCAATTCCAGCGGATCGACGATGCAGGCGATGTTGACCGCCTGCAAGAGCGCGAGCATCCGCTTCGCCGCCGCGACGGTCGCCTTGGCGACGAACTTCTTGATCAGCCATTTCCGCAATTCGTCGGCAGCCTTGGGCGCGTTCTGATCGAGATCGGTCAGAAAATCGGTGGCGTGTTCAGCCAAGGCTTGCTGAAAGCGTTCGCGGGCCTGATTCGCCTTGCACAACCGGATCATCCCGCCCATTTTGTCGTCCAGGCAGGTGCCGGCCAGGCGGGCGCCGCCGGCGAGGCGCGCGGCCGCTTCCTTGTCGCTTTCCTGGGGACGGGCGCCGAGGATGGCGCGCCAGGCGAGGCCGGCGTTCCGGTTGAAGGCCAGAAGCGCCGCCAGGTCCGCCGCCTTCACCTTCGCGCGGAGGGCGTTCGGGTCGGAGTCCGGGCGGTCATCCAGGGCAATCATCCCTTCGCCCGCAGCGGCGATGCGGTCCACCAGCGCGCGCAGCTCACGTTCCAGCTTGCGCGCGGGCTCCGCCTTCGCGGCGGCATTGGTAACGCCCAGGAGCGCGAGCTCGCGTACGTTGTCGTCGATCGCCTCGCGGACCGAGTCGAGGAGCGCCCGGAAGCCCGCGGCGGGATCGCCGGTGTAGACGGCGCGCTGAATGACGAAAGGGCGTCCCTTTCCGGGTTGGCCGTTCGCGAAAACGGGAATGAACTCGACCTCGCCGGCGTACTGCTGATCCGCGTTTTCGCCGAAGGTGAGGTAAGGCACGACCGCGTATACCTGTCCCTCGCCGCCCCGGGCCAGGATCCGCACCGGAAGCGTCGCCCTGCCCGGAACGCGCACCAGCAGTTCCTCCACGGCCGCATCCTCGGCAAGGTTATCGAATTCCAGCGAGAGCAGTTCACCGGGTTGGCCACTGGCGCGGGACTCGCCCGCTGCGCCGGCCGAGACCCGGCTCAGGGTGGGAACGCCCACAGTGACCAACAGCGGGACTTCCACCGTTGCGCAGTCGTTCGCCGCGCGCAACGTAAAGGTTCGCGTTGTTTCCAGCTCGACAATCTGCAATCCGTCGGCGCGCACAGCCCCGATCTCCGGCTGGAGCGTTACCGCGCCTGCATCCGCGGTTTCCCATCGCAAGGTGACAGGTCCCGGCCGGGGAAGCGCATAAGAAGAGGCGGAGAAGCTGAGGACCGCTGGCTGCCGGCATTCTCCCACCGGATCGGGCGGAACGAGTTCCGCCCCGTGCCAGACGGGATCGTGGGAACCGGGCCGGAACTCCAGCATGCCGGCGTGGAGCGCCCCGTTGGCCAGGTAAACACCTAGCGGGCGTTCGCGATCGGTAGCGCCAGGCAGCAGTTCGCCGAGAGATTGCATGGCCAGCGAGCGAGGCTCGATTACCACCCACGCCTCCTCGCCCGTCGGCTGCCCGGAGGCGCTGTTTGCTTCGACCCTTGCGCCCGCAACCTCCGCCTGCGCCCACGCCACCACGTACGCGTCCTCTTCGGCGGCGACCCGGGGCGGCAGCAGCAGCCGCTGCCCGGGGCCCGGAACATCGGAGGTGTCCAAGAGGTAGTGCGCCTCGGCCATCGCCGGGCCGCCGTCCGGATCCCGGCGGAACTCAGTGATGCCAAGCACGAAGAGGGCGTCGCCGCTCGTCACCCGCAAGGCGGTGGCCGCTTCGCCAACCTCGAACTCCGTTCGGAGCACGTCGCGGATCTCGACGATCTCGAAAGGCGCCAGCGGGCGCGACCGCCGCCTGTCGGGATGATTGATGGTGACGCTGCTGGCCGACCCGTAGGGGTTGAAGACGACCATGGTCGTCGTGAACAGCCCTTGCTCAGTTGCCCGGCGGAGGGCGGGCAGCAGGATCTGATCGCGCCCGAACGCGTCGAGATTACGGGCCTCATAACCAAACCGGTCGCCGCTGGCGGTGAGGGTCATCTCGGCAAACGCGGCCGCCGCGCCCGCGCGGACGCGCAGCTGGGCGCGGCACAATTCGGGGGCGTCCAGAACCAGGTCGGTGAGTGCGAACCGCCTCACCCCTTGATCGCGCACCCGCCGCCGGGCCAGCCGGGCGCCCGCCTTGTCGTAGACCAGAACGTCCACTTCGCTGCCAGGGGCGAGCAGCGCGACCCATACCTCGCTTTTCAGCGGCGCCCGGTTCGGGAGGTAGGCCAGATCAAGAGTCGCGCCCGGCGCGCCGCGCGCGCCCTCGTCGAGCACCGGCAGAGTCATGCCGCGCGCACCCTCGGGATGCTGAATCACGCGCTCGGCCCGCACCGACAGCCGCCCTTCCCCGCGCACCTCCAGGGCGCCTTCCCCCTGCTGGAGGCCAAAGAGTTCCTGCAAAGCGTTGCCGACGATCAAGGTCGCGCCGGGTTCGAGCCAGCGTACGGCTGGTTCGACACCCTCCGCGCCGGGCGGGCCCAGCCAGTGAACCGAAATCTGTTGCGGTTTGTTCTCCAGATTCTGAAGCACGAGCCGCGCGTCTTCAGCCACGCCGCTCCGGGCGGCGGGAATCCAAAAGCTCTCCGCGCGCAGACCCGCCGCGGCGCCGATGCACGCCAGCCAGACGGTCAGCCGCGCTCCCGTTGCCGGCCAACGTTTTTCGCCCATCAACGTCCTCCCCTGAGCGCCCAGGCTGTGCTCAACGCCCGCCGGTCGGTTCCCGGCCGGGGATCCGCCGATTCTCCGCGGTGCGGCCGGCCGTCTTGGCTAAGCATCAGGACCTGTCCGGGCCTGCCTACTTCTGGTTTGATTCTCCGTTTTGAACGCGGACCCGACCTGCCCGCGGGCACAGGACCGTGGCTGGCCCCGCTCCTCCGTGCTGTAAAGTGGTCTAACACGCGGAGACGAACGCTGTCAACTTCCGCGCGGTACCCTAGGTACCCCTCCCGGTTCCGCCCGGCGCTACCCAACGGGCTCCGGTTTCACTGGCGCTCGCGCGCCGACAGCATCCGCAGTCCGTTTAGGGTGACCAGCAGCGTCGCGCCCATGTCGGCGCCCACCGCCATCCACAGATTCACCGCGCCCAGGAAGGCGGCGATGAGAAACGCCGCTTTGGTCAGCAGCGCGAAGGCGATGTTTTGCTGGATGATGGCCAGGGCGCGCCGGGAGTGGCGCACCAGGAAGGCCAGCCGGCGCAGGTCGTCGTTCATCAGCACAATGTCGGCGGTCTCCAGCGCCACGTCGGTGCTGCGCCTGCCAAGCGCGATGCCGAGCGAGGCGGCGGCCATGGCCGGCGCGTCGTTGACGCCATCGCCGACCATCGCGGCTGGGGCTTGGCGGTGCAGAAGTTCGCGCATGGCGGCGGCCTTGTCCTCCGGCAACAGGTCCGCGCGCACGTCGTCGATGCCCAGTTGCCGCGCCACCGCCTCGGCGGTCTTCGCGTTGTCGCCGGTGAGCATGATGATCGCGCGCACCCCGGCGCGGCGCAGCTCGCGCAGCGCCGCCGGAGCTTCGGACCGCACTTTGTCTTCAAAGCCCACCACCGCCCACAGTTCCCGGCCCGCCCCGCAGAAGACCACCGTGTGCGCGGAATCCTCGAAAGGGGCGGCCAGGTTCTGCGCCCGGGAATCGCCGGGCGCTTTTTGCTCGAGCAGGCGGGTGCTGCCGGCCCAGAATTCCTCTCCTTCGATGGTGGCGACCGCGCCCCGCCCCGGCAGTGCCCGGAAATCGGCCGCCGGCGCCGGACGCGCTCCCTGCTCGCGGGCGTAGCGCAGGATGGCCCGGGCCAGCGGGTGCTCGCTGCGCGACTCCAGCGCGGCCATCCGTTCCAGAATCCGCTCCCGCACGCGCCCGCCCACCGGCAGCAGCGTCTGCACGGACGGCTCCCCTTCCGTGAGCACGCCCGTTTTGTCGAAGGCCAGCGCGCGCAGTTTCGCGGCCATCTCCAAGTACGCGCCGCCCTTGATCAGCACTCCCCGGCGCGCTGCCGACGCCAGGGCAGCCACGATGGTCACCGGCGTCGAAATCACCAGCGCGCACGGACAGGAGATCAGCAGAATCACCATGCCCTGGTAGAACGAATCGGCCCAAGCCCGGCCGAGAAACAAGGGCGGAAAGACCGTGGCCAGCCCGGCCAGCCCGATCATGACCGGAGTGTAGACGCGCGCGAAGCGTTGGACAAACTGTTCGCTCGGCGCGCGGCGCGGCGTCGAGTCGGAAACCATCCGCACGATGCGCGCGATGGTGGTGTCGGAGGCCGCCCGGTCCGTGCGGATGTCGAGCGTACCGTCGCTGTTCATGGTTCCGGCGAACACCCGGTCGCCCGGCTGTTTGACGATGGGCACGGATTCGCCGGTGACCATCGCCTGATTCACCCCGGAAATGCCGGCGACCACCTCGCCGTCGAAGGGGATGCGCTCGCCGGGGCGCACCCGGACGACGGAGCCGACGGGAACCTGCGCCACCGGGACCGGGTGCTCGTGATCGCCGTGCACGACGCTGGCGACGCCCGGAGACGCGGCGATCAGCGAGCCGACGGCCTTGCGCGCCCTCCCGATGCTCCAGGCCTCGAGCGCGTTGGCCAGGGCGTAGAGAAATGCGAGCGTGGCGCCCTCGATCCATTCGCCCAGGTACGCCGCGCCGGCAATCGAAATGCATACCAGCACGTTCATGTCCGGGCGTCCCTGGCGCGCGGCGGCCCACGCTTTGGGCAGGGTGAAGAACGCGCCGGCCACGATGGCCAAGGCGCACAGGGCGATCACCAGCGGGCTAAGATGGCCGGCTGCGTGGTGCGCCAGCAGCGCGAGGGCGAAGTGCTCCGCGCCCCGCGCGTGCAGAATCATCGCGGCCAGCAGACAAACGCCACTGAACGCGATCAGCAACCGCCGCCCATGGATTTGCCAGAACGCCGGAAGCGGCGGCGTTTCCTGCCAGGGTTCGCCGCGCATGCCGGTGCGCTCGATGGCTTGTTCGATGGCGCGGCGGCTGGTGCGCTTCGGGTCCAGCTCCACCGTCAGGGCGCCCTGGAGGATGTCAAAGCGCAGGTCGCGGACACCGTCCACGCGGCTGAGCTCGCGGCGGAGCAGCGATACCTCCTCCGCGCAATCCATACCCTTGATTCGATACTGCACCTGGGTGGTAATCGGTCCGTCTCCTTCGGGTTGAGACTTT
>Ga0272446_1001854_pt1 | contig 29993 bp, 27 predicted proteins | sample YNPCB0061_FD_194587 | JGI IMG/M metagenome (GOLD analysis project Ga0272446, IMG submission 194587) | Hot spring microbial mat communities from Yellowstone National Park, WY, United States - YNP-CB-006-1 | ecosystem: Environmental > Aquatic > Thermal springs > Hot (42-90C) > Sediment | place...
GACGCTGCCGGAGGCCGACCGGCTCGAGGATTTTCCGCATCCGCGGGAAACCCGGGCGCTCTTCGGACAGGATGCTGCCTTCGCGGCGCTCACCGAGGCTCTGGCTTCGGGACGGATGCATCACGCCTGGCTGCTTTCCGGCATGAGCGGCATCGGCAAGGCGACACTGGCCTATCAGTTTGCGCGCATGGCTCTGGCGAGACCCGAGGAGCGCGACCTTTTCGGCAATGGCTCAAGCATCGCGCCAGATTCACCGACGGACCGGCTCGTCCGGGCCCTGGCGCATCCTGCACTTCTCGTCATTCGGCGGGCTTATGATTCGAAGGCCAAGCGCTTTTTTCAGGCCATCACTGTCGATGAGGTTCGCCGGCTCAAGGGCTTTCTGGCCCTGACACCTGAAAATCAGGGTTGGCGTATCGTCATCGTCGACAGTGCCGATGACATGAATGCGAATGCTGCCAATGCGCTCCTCAAATCCCTCGAGGAACCACCGGCATGCACGGTCTTCCTGATCGTCACCTCGGCACCCGGGCGGCTCCTTGCCACCATCCGGTCGCGCTGCCGGACGATTGCGCTCGCGCCCCTGTCCGACGCCGACCTCAAACGTGCGGCGGCGCAGGCGCTCACGGCCGCCGGAAAGACTATGCCCGAAGCCCATGAATGGGAGGCGCTCGCCCCTCTTGCGCAAGGGAGCGTCGGACGTGCCCTCAAGCTGCTCGGGGGCGGAGGTCTCGCCCTGCAGGCGCGGATCGATCGCCTTCTCAACGGGCTGCCGAAACTCGACCTTCCGGCGGTCCATGCCTTGGCCGACGAATTGCAGGGCGCCGCGCAGGATCCGAAATTTCAACTTTTCTTCGATCTCTTGCAGTCCACGCTTGGCCGGCTCATCAGAGCGCAAGCGACGGGGAAGGGCCAGGAGCGCGAGATCGCGCTCTCCGAGCGTCTCATCGGCCCTCAACGGCTTGCCACGTTCGCCGAGCTATGGGAAACACTGGCCCGCGACAGGGCCGACACACTATCCCTGAACCTTGATCGCAAATCGCTCATCCTCGGAAGTTTCGCGCGCCTCGAGGCCGCAAGCCGCCGTTGAGTGGGGCGTTTGCCTGTCCACCTCGAAGTAACGACAAGGACGACGCGCGCGTGGCGGAAAAATTCTACATCACGACGGCCATTTCCTATCCGAACGGTGTTCCGCACATCGGCCATGCCTACGAGGCCATCGCGACGGATGTGATCGCCCGTTTCGAGCGGCTCGATGGCAAGGACGTCTTCTTCCTGACGGGGACGGACGAGCATGGCCTCAAGATGAAACAAACGGCAGACCGGGAGGGCATCACTCCGCGCGAACTCGCCGACCGGAATTCGGCGCGGTTCGTCGAGATGACGCGCGTGCTCGGCTTATCCAACGACGACTTCATTCGCACGACGGAGAAGCGCCATTACGAGGCCTGCACCGAACTCTGGCGGCGCATGGAAAAGGCCGGCGATATCTTCAAGCGCCTCTATGGCGGCTGGTACTCGGTTCGCGACGAGACCTATTACAAGGAAAGCGAAACGGAGATCCGTGACGGACAGCGCGTCGCGGTTCAGACGGGCACGCCCGTCGAATGGAACGAGGAGGAGACCTATTTCTTCCGCCTCTCCGCCTATCAAGAAAAGCTGCTTGCCCACTATGAGGCAAACCCCGATTTCATCCTGCCGGCCGAGCGGCGCAACGAGGTCGTGAGCTTCGTGCGGATGGGGCTTGAAGATCTTTCGATTTCGCGCACGACGCTCGAATGGGGCATCCCGGTGCCGGATGCGCCGGGGCATGTCATGTACGTGTGGATCGATGCCCTCAACAATTACGCGACGGCAACGGGAGTGCTGACTGACCCTAGCGGCCCACGTGCCCACTATTGGCCGGCCGACGTGCACGTCATCGGCAAGGACATCGTGCGTTTTCACGCCGTCTATTGGCCAGCCTTCTTGTTGAGCGCGGGCCTGCCTCTGCCCAAACGCATCTTCAGCCACGGCTTCGTGCTCAACAAGGGCGAGAAGATGTCGAAGTCGGTCGGCAACGTCGTCGATCCGTTCGACCTCGTCAAAGCCTATGGGCGCGACGCGGTGCGCTACTTCTTTTTGCGGGAGGTGATGTTCGGGCAGGACGGCAATTATTCGCCGGAAGCGATTGCCAATCGCATCAATGCCGATCTCGCGAACAATCTCGGCAATCTGGCTCAGCGTTCGCTGTCGATGATCTTCAAGAATTGCGCCGGCAAGGTTCCGGAGCCCGGGGCTTTTACGGCGGAAGATCGTGCCGTCCTCGAGGCGACGGATGCGCTTTATCGAACGGCGCGAGCCGAGATGGACCGCCAGAGCATTACTAAATACCTCGATGCCGTCTGGAGCGTCGTCGCCGACGTCAATCGCTACTTCGCGGCCGAAGAGCCGTGGGCGAAGAAAAAGACCGACCCCGCGAGGATGGCGACAATTCTTTACGTCACCGCCGAGTGCGTGCGCCAGTTCGCCATTCTTGCAGAACCGGTGATGCCTGACAGCGCGGCGAAGCTCCTTGATCTCCTCGCAGTGCCGCCCGAGGAACGCACATTCAAAAGCCTAGGGGAAGCGGGTCGCTTGCGCGCAGGAACGCTCATTCCCGAACCGCAGGGCGTGTTCCCGCGCTATGTCGAGCCCAGTGAGGCGGACAACGCGCCGCAAGGCACAGTGGCCCAACAGAAGAGTAAGAAGGGCTGATGCTCGTCGATCACCACTGCCACCTCGATTTTCCGGATTTTGCATCCGAACTCGACGATGTCGTCGGGCGGGCGCGGGCAGCAGGCGTTGTGACGCTCGTCACGATCTCGACGCGCATTCGCGCGCTTGACCGCCTGCTCGCCATCGCCGAGCGGTTTGACGATGTCTATTGCTCCATCGGCACGCATCCGCACAATGCGCACGAGGAACTCGATATCCCGTGCGAGCGGATCGTCGAGCTTTCCCGGCATCCGAAGATCATCGCCATTGGTGAAGCCGGTCTCGACTATCACTATCAGCACTCGACGCCAGCAGCGCAGGCCGAAGGGTTTCGCCGTCATATCGCAGCCGCGCGCGAAACCGGGCTGCCGCTCGAGATCCACACGCGCGAAGCCGACGCCGATACGATTGCGATTCTCGAAGACGAGCACAGGAAAGGCGCATTTCCTGCGGTGCTCCACTGTTTTACCGGTGGCCGCGAGCTCGCAATGCGTGCTCTTGATCTCGGGCTTTATATTTCATTCAGCGGCGTTCTCACATTCAAGAAATCCGATGCGCTGCGCGCCATCGCGCGCGAAGTGCCGCTCGATCGCCTGCTTGTGGAAACCGATGCACCCTACCTCGCGCCCGACCCTTTCCGCGGCAAGCGCAACGAGCCCGCTTACGTGGTGCGTACGGCGGCGACTCTTGCTGCGGTCAAGGGGATTTCGGCCGATGAGATTGCCCGCGCGACGACTGATAATTTCTTCCGGCTTTACACCAAGGCTAAGCGGCCCAGGCCGCACGCAGGCGCGAGCGGGTCTCAGGCGGCATGAACTACCGGTGCACGATCCTTGGGTGCGGCTCGTCGGGCGGGGTGCCGCGCATCGGGATGAATTGGGGCGCTTGCGATCCCAATAATCCGAAGAACCGGCGGTTGCGGTGCTCGGCCCTCATCGAGCGCAAGGGCCAAGGGGGGCGGACGGCCGTTCTCATCGATACGTCGCCCGACTTTCGCGCCCAGATTTTATCGACGCGGCTCACAGCGCTTGACGGCGTGCTCTATACGCACGACCACGCCGACCACACCCACGGGATCGACGATCTCAGGATGGTTGCGTTCTCGATGAAGAGCCGTGTCGACGTCTATTACGATCGCGCGACCGGGGAAAGCCTCAAGACCCGTTTCGCCTATTGCTTCGAGACGCCAGCGGGCTCGGCCTATTCTCCGATCCTCAATGGCCACGAAATCGACGGCGTCACACCGGTCACGATCAATGGCGCCGGCGGGCCGATCGTCGCCCGTCCGGTTCCCCAGGCGCACGGCTCGATCATGTCACTCGGGTTCCGCATCTCAAATCTCGCCTATTCGCCGGACCTCAGCGATATTCCCGAGGAGTCTGTTCCGCTGCTCTCTGGTCTCGAGGTCTGGATCGTCGATGCCTTGCGCTACACGCGGCACGAAAGCCACTTCAACGTCAAACAGGCCTTGGAATGGGTCCGGCGCCTCAAGCCCAAGCGGACCATCCTGACGCACATGACGAGCGAACTCGACTATGCGACGCTTGCCCGTGAATTGCCCGAGGGGGTCGAGCCGGCCTACGACGGCATGATGATCGAATTCAGCTGATCTGCCCGGCCTTCGCAGGCGAACGCAGTTGCGAAAGGACCGAGGCCGCAGCAGCGGGATCCGGGCAAATGACACTGGCTTTGCATTTCCGGCCGGTTCATTCTCACTCGGTCTTGATGCCGATCGAACCTTCAGGGGGAGCCATGCGTGGAGCAAGGGCAGGCACGATCCGAACTCTTGCCGTTATCAGCACGTTGCTCACCGCCGCTGCCGTTTCGGCAATCACGGCGGCCCATGGGCAGGAGATTGGGGTACGCGTCGCCAAGAATACGCCGAGGCTTCAGCTATTCCAGGGCGATGGCACGAATTTCATGCTTGTCGATCCGTTGATCTACGAGATCAAGCGCAGCGGCAAGACAGTCGTGGTTCCGGGTGGTTTCGTCACGGATTTCGCAAGCGTTCCATGGTATGCGCGCTGGTTCATCTCGGTTCTCGGCCGGCATTCGATCCCGACGATCGTCCATGATTATCTCTACTGGGAGCAGCGCTGCACGCGTGAACAGGCCGATGCAATCCTGACAGAGGCGATGGCGGAATACAGCTCATCCTCGCTCGATCAGACGGTGGTCGGATATGCGGTCCGGTACGGCGCGCAAGGTGCCTGGAACCAGAACAAGGATGAGCGCAGCAAGGGCTATATCAGGGTCTTGACCGGCCCATATCAGAACATTCCGCTCAACAGCGACTGGGAGAGCTATCGCCAGCAGCTCCTGGCGCAGCACGCAACGGAACCGCCGCTCGATCCCGGAACACCGGATTACTGCGTGCTGCCGGCGAAGTGATCAAGCGGTCATTTCCACAACCCGTAGTCCTCCCACCTGTCCTCGGGGATTTCCTCTCCGAGCACAAAGTCGAAGGATGTGGCCTTCATCTGGTCGCCGGTGACGCCGCACTTGAATTTCAAGGCGTACCAGCGGTGGTCGGCGCGGACGGCGCCACCATTGGCGATAACGACGTTGTCCTTGAAGATGGCCCGGCTCAAAATGCTCGTCTTGACCCGGTCGACACCGCGCAGATGTGTCCCCTTACGTACGGCGTCGATGCCGCGAAGGATGCAGGCTTGGTGCGCGCGTTCTTCCGGATCGAGCATTTCGAGGGCGCGGTCCATCGAGGAATCGGCGAACGCTTGGCTCGACAGGGTGACGGCCATCAGCGAGCACATGAACCATTGCTTTGCGAGCATTCCGTTTAAGTTCTCCCTCAACTCCTGGTCAGGTCCAGCCCCGGACCCGGCCCGCCCCCCGGGCCCGCCGTCAAAACGCGCGGCCATGTGTCGGCAATGTGGCGCGCGCCCCGTAAAAGCGTCGCTCGCGATCGCGTCGCGGGATCATCAATGAGGGATGCCGTGACACGCCCGATGGCCATCGCGCCTGCCGCTCAAGCCGCACGCGCGTGAAACATCAGACATCGGCATTTGCGATGGCGGGATCGGCGGCCCGGTCGCAACGCTTGGCGGCCAGCCATTCGCGGAAGTTCACAACCTCGCCGTTGTGCTCACAGTGCGGAGAGGCGAGTTCGAGGAACAGCGGCACCAGTTCCTCTGGTGCCGGCAAGCTCATCGGGTCTTCGCCCGGAAAGGCTTTGGCCCGCATTTGGGTTCGGGTGGCGCCGGGATTGATAAGGTTGGCCCGCACGGACGTGTTTTTCAGCTCTTCCGCCCAACTCTTCACAAGGGCCTCAAGACCCGCCTTGGATGCCGCATAGGCACCCCAGTAGGCGTATTTGCCGCTTGCCGCCCCCGAGGTCACGAAGATGGCCCGTCCGGCGTCTGATCGCTTCAACAGCGGATCGAGGGTGCGAATAAGCCGCCAGTTGGCGTTGAGATTGACGTCGATCGTCGTCAGAAACGCATCCTCGGTGATGTGCCCGAGCGGGGAGAGGGGACCGAGAACGCCGGCATTGCCGACCAGAATGTCGAGATGCTGCCAGCGCTGATAGAGCGTCGGGCCGAGTTGGTCGATCCGGTCCCCCTTTCGCAGATCGAGCTGCAGGATGGTGGCCGAGCCGCCGGTCGCCTGAATTTCATCGTCAAGCGATTCCAGGGCGCTCAGCGAGCGCGCCGTGATGATGACGTGGGCACCGGCCTTGGCAAATCCGAGCGCAACCGCTCTGCCAATCCCGCGCGAAGCTCCGGTGACGAGTGCAAGTCGTCCGCTCAAAGGGCCGTCCGTCATGCAAAGCACTCAAGCTACGGTTGCCGGTTGAGGGTGGAAGCCTAGCCAACCTCTGCCAGAAGCGAAAGCTGTTTCGGATTGGCGTCGCCGTTGTGGTCGGTGAGATTGGTGGGGTAATCCCCGGTGAAGCAGTGATCGGTGAATTGCGGGGCACGGTCGTCGCGGCGGTCGAGGCCGATGGCGCGATAGATGCCGTCGACGGACAGGAACGCCAAGCTGTCGGCGCCCATGAAGTCGCGCATCTCGTCGAGCGACAGATTGGCGGCGAGCAGGTCCGTCTTGCTCGGCGTGTCGATACCGTAGAAGTCGGGATGGGTGATCGGGGGAGAGGAGATGCGCATGTGCACCTCGGCGGCGCCAGCATCGCGGATGAGCTGCACAATCTTTTTCGACGTGGTGCCGCGCACGACACTGTCGTCGATCAATACAACCCGGTTGCCGCGGATCACGCCCGGGTTCGCCGAGTGCTTAAGCTTGACGCCGAGCTGGCGGATTCGCTGCTCGGGTTCGATGAAGGTGCGGCCGACGTAGTGATTGCGGATGATGCCGAGCTCGAAGGGGATGTGGCTCTGCTGACTGAAACCGATCGCCGCGGGAACGCCGGAGTCGGGAATGGGGACGATGACGTCGGCACCGGTCGGGGCCTCGCGGGCAAGCTCGATCCCCATGCGCTTGCGAATGTCATAGACGGTCTGACCGCCGACGATCGAGTCGGGCCGGGCAAAGTAGATGTACTCGAAGATGCAGGGCCGTGCGGGGCGCAGCGGGAAGGGCCGGTGGCTTTCCAGACCCTGGTCGGTGATGACCACGACCTCGCCGTTATCAACCTCGCGCAGAAGCTCGGCGCCGACAATGTCGAGTGCGCAGGTTTCCGATGCGAGGACGTAGGAGGTGCCCAGCCGGCCGATCACAAGTGGGCGGATGCCGATCGGATCGCGGACGCCGATCATCATATCGTTCGTCAGGCAAACGAGAGCGTAGGAGCCTTCGATCTGGCGGAGGGCGTCGACGAGGCGCTCGACGATGCGGCGTTTCTTCGATCGCGACAGAAGATGCAGGATGACCTCGGTGTCCGAAGTCGACTGGCAGATGGCGCCCGATGAGATCAGTTCGCGGCGGAGCGTTAGAGCGTTCGTCAGATTGCCGTTGTGGGCGACGGCAAAGCCGCCGGTATCAATATCGGCGAAGAGCGGCTGCACATTACGGATCAGCGGATCGCCGGTCGTCGAGTAGCGATTGTGGCCGATGGCCATGCGGCCTTTGAGACGGGCGAGAACCTCGGGCTTGGAGAAATTGTCGCCGACCAGGCCCATGCGGCGTTCGGAATGGAAATTGCGACCGTCGTAGGAGCAGATGCCGGAAGCTTCCTGGCCGCGATGTTGCAGGGCGTGGAGGCCGAGGGCGGTGATGGCTGCGGCATCGGGGTGATCAAAGACGCCGAATACGCCGCATTCCTCCCGCAGGCGATCGTCGCCGTAGCGGGTGAAGGTGAGACCGTCGATGGTGGTCACGCCGTCTCGCTGTGCCATCGGCACCTCCCGCGCTTGAGCCGCCCTACCTGCCCGATACGCCGGGTAACTTAGCCATAGCGCCGCAGGCGTCTGCCGCCCGCCGCGTCACACAGCGGTCATATAGTACCGTCTGCCGCCAATGACCAGCGCGACTGAACGCCCCTTATCTTGGTCAATAAACCCTTGCTGGCCGGGCTGCTCGGTCGGCGAGGCGGGCGGGGCTGATGACGGCTGCGGAATGACCTGCAGCAGCACCATGCGGATGGCCTCCCCGGCCTCCTTCACATAATCGCGGAAATAGGCATCGCGGACGAGCGGATGCTGTTTATCCTTATCGGGCGAAATGAACGCCTCATAGGCCATATAGGGGATGACAAACAGCAGGAAACCGCGCAGCACGCCGAAGGCAAAGCCGAGGATGCGGTCAATCATTCCGACCTGACTGTCGAGAATGGCATCGGAAATGCGCGCCGTAATGAGGTGCACGATGATGAGCACGATGAGCGCCACAACGAGCGCGACGGCAATGGCTGCGATTTGCGGCGGCAAGCTCGTCTGGGCGGCGATGTCGGCGGTCATCTCCTTTTTGGTCGCGAAAATCCAGTAGCCGACGCCCGCTGCCGCGATCCACGAGACGATCGAGAGGACCTCGCGCGCAAAGCCGCGATACATCGCCAAAAGCCCCGAAATGAACGCCACCGCAATCAATGCGACGTCGAGATAGGTCAGCGGGCCGATCATGGCCGAAGTCCCTCCGTCATCGAGCGCCCCCTCGGGTCGCGATTCTCCCCGCGTTTCAGTCGCATGGCCCCGCCGCTCCTGCAAGCAACTTGAGGTGTGCAATGCGGAAAAGTGCGAGCTTCAATCCGGTCGCATCGGCATCGCCGCTTTCCGGCAGAAAGGCCTGGGCGAATCCGAGCTTCGAGGCCTCTTTGAGGCGGGCGGTCATCATGGCGGCGGCCCTGACGGCGCCCGACAGCGAGACTTCGCCGAAGTAGACGGCGTCACGCGGCAGCGCAACGCCCGAGATTGATGACAGAAGAGCGGCGGCGGCGGCGAGATCGGCGGCAGGCTCGGCAATTTTGAGGCCGCCCGCCACATTCAGATAAACATCGTGGCCGGAAAACGACACACCGCAACGGGCATCGAGCACTGCCAGGAGCATCGCGAGCCGGTTGCTGTCCCAGCCGACGACGGCGCGGCGGGGTGTCGCCAGGCCCGAGGGCGCGACCAGGGCTTGGATTTCGACAAGCAGCGGGCGGGTGCCTTCGACCCCGGCGAACACCGCGGCGCCAGGACTCTGGCCGTCGCGATCGCCGAGGAAAAGCTCAGATGGATTGGAGACCTCCTGGAGTCCGCCGCTCACCATTTCGAAAACGCCGATCTCATCGCTCGGTCCGAAGCGATTCTTGGCAGCGCGAAGGATGCGGTAGGGAAGGCCGCGGTCACCCTCGAAATAGAGCACCGTATCGACCATGTGCTCGATAACCTTGGGGCCGGCGATCTGGCCGTCCTTTGTCACGTGGCCGACGAGCAGCAGCGCGGACCCGGCCATTTTGGCGTAGCGGATCAGCGCCTGGGCGGCGGCACGGACCTGGCTGACGGTGCCGGGTGCTGCATCGAGCGTGTCGGCCCACAGCGTTTGGATCGAATCGATGACGATCAGATCGGGCGGGCGATCGTCGCTCAGGGTCGCAAGGATGTTCGACAGGTTCGTCTCGGAGGCGAGGCCGACCTGAGCGTCGGCGAGCCCGAGGCGCGCCGCGCGCAGGCGTACCTGGGCGATCGCTTCCTCGCCCGAGAAGTAGATCGCGCGGCCGCCGCGGCGCGCCAAGTGGGCTGCGACCTGCAACAGCAACGTCGATTTGCCAATGCCGGGTTCCCCTCCGATCAGGATGGCGGAACCCGGCACAATGCCGCCGCCCGTGACACGGTCGAGCTCGGCGATACCTGCGGAAAAGCGCGGCGCTTCCTGGCTCTCGCCTTTCAGGCTTTCGAGCTTGATGATGCGCCCCTTGCTCTGGCGAGTGATCCCGGAGCCCGGCGGCGGGCCGGCATCGGTCTCCTCGACAAGCGTGTTCCACTCGCCGCAGGCGGTGCATTTTCCGGCCCAGCGCGCGGCGGTCGCACCGCAATTCTGACAGACGTAGAGCGATCGGGAGGGCTTGGCCATGGCTAGATGGGATCGTCGAGATAGAGGCGTGTGAAGCGGGGGCCGAGACGCGTCAATATCTCGTATCCAATGGTGCCGGCCGCAAATCCCGCCTCCTCAAGTGAGAGGCCGTCGGCAATCAGTTTTGCGAACTCGCCCGGCATCGCTGCGCCTTCGGGCAGATCGGTCACATCGACGGTAATAAGGTCCATCGAGACGCGTCCCACCATCGGGGCAAGGTGGCCGGAGATCAGAACGTGGCCGCCGGGACGGCCGTCGGGCGCGCTCGCGGTGCGGGGAATACCGTCCGCATATCCGGCCGCAATCGTGGCGATGCGGCTCGGCCGCTTGGCGCGCCAGGTTGCCGAATAACCAACGGTTTCTCCCGGGGCGACATCAGTAACCGCTAGGATGCGGGCTGAGACCGTCACCGCAGGTTTCACCGGGGCCGGGACCGTCTGCGACGCCTGCCCCCCGTAAATCGCATAGCCCGGACGCACGAGATCGAAATGATAGGCGGGTCCAAGCATCAGGCCATCTGACGCGGCGAGGCTCCGCGGAACGCCGGGAAAGAGAGCCGAGAGGGTTTCGAATGCCACGAGCTGATCGCGGTTCTTCGGATCGCGCGGGTTGTCGGCGGAGGCGAGGTGGCTCATCACCAGACTGGGGCGGAAGGCGGACATCATGGCCGGTTCGTCCGCGAGACGGCGTGTGTCGCGTGCCGTGAGGCCGAGGCGATTGAGGCCGGTGTCGATGTGGAGGGCGGCAGGGAGCGTTTCGCCTCGGGTCTTGCACAGCGCCGACCACGCAACGACCTCGTCCGGTGTGGAAAGGACCGGCTCGACGGCGAGGCGGGCGAAGGCGGCAGCGGCGCCGCCCACAAGCCCGTCAAGCGCCAGGAGCCGGGCCGCCGGCGCGATCTTGCGCGCTTCTTCCGCCTCGCCCGGAGTAGCGATGAAAAAGGTCCGGCAGCCGGCGCGCAGCAGGGCGCGGATCACGGGCTTCGCCCCAAGACCATAGGCATCGGCCTTGACGACGGCGGCGCATTCGGCGGGCGCAACTTTCGCCGCGAGTGCCTTCCAGTTTGCAGCGATCTGTCCAAGGTCAATCGTGATCGTGCCGGTGGCGCTGGCAAGACCCTCCGACATGCGCGCGTTGACCGTCATTTCGCTCACTCACCCCGTCGCCCGATCACCTGTCGGGCAGCATATAATCGCGTGCCAAATTGCCAAAGCGCGTGAACTGTCCTTCAAACGACAGCTCAATGGTGCCGACAGGCCCGTGACGTTGCTTGCCGATGATGACCTCGGCTTTGCCCGACACCTGGCTCATCTTCGCCATCCAGTCAGCAAATTCGGGCGTTCCTTCGGCGGGCTTCAGGCGTTCGACATAATATTCCTCACGGAAGACGAAGAGGACGACATCGGCGTCCTGCTCGATCGAGCCCGATTCGCGGAGGTCGGAGAGCTGCGGGCGCTTATCCTCGCGCGTCTCCACCTGGCGCGAGAGCTGAGAGAGGGCGATGACCGGGACGTTGAGCTCCTTGGCCAGAGCCTTCAATCCGGTGGTGATTTCCGTGATTTCCTGGACGCGATTGTCGCTTCGGGCTTTCGAGCCGGCGAGGAGCTGGAGGTAATCGACAACGAGCAAGTCCAGGCCGTGCTGGCGCTTGAGCTTGCGGGCGCGGGCCGACAACTGGGCGATGGTGATGCCGCCCGTCTGATCGATGAAAAGGGGAATGCGCGACATCTCGGTGGCGATGGTTTGCAGCCGGCGAAATTCGCTCTCATCGATCATGCCGCGCCGGATCTTCTCGGAGCTGATCTCGGTCTGCTCGGAGAGGATGCGGGTCGCCAATTGCTCCGATGACATTTCAAGCGAGAAGAACCCGACGATACCGCCATCGACGGTCTTCATCGACCCATCCGGCTGGCGCTGTCCCCGGTATGCCTTGGCAATGTTATAGGCGATGTTGGTTGCAAGCGCGGTTTTGCCCATCGACGGCCGTCCCGCCAGAATAATGAGATCGGAGCGCTGCAAACCGCCGAGCTTGTTGTCGAGATCGACAAGTCCCGTCGCCGCGCCAGAGAGATGACCCGAGCGCTGGTAGGCACTGTTCGCCAATTCAATGGCGTGGTTCAGCGCCGAGTGAAACGTTTCGAAGCCTTGACCGTATTTATTCTGCTCGGCAAGTGCGTAGAGCCGCGCCTCGGCTTCCTCGATCTGAGCGCGCGGGGCATGATCGACGGCGCTGTCGTAGGCGGTGTTGACCATGTCCTCGCCGATGACGATCAAGGCGCGCCGCGTCGCGAGATCATAAATCGTGCGGCCGTACTCGGCGGCGTTGATGATCGTCGTCGCGTTGGCGGCGAGCCGGCCGAGATACTGCGGCACCGTCAGATTGGCGTCGATCGGCTCGACGTTCTCGAAGAACGTCTTGACCGTCACCGGGGTTGCCGTCTTGCCGGCGTGGATCAGGGTCGCCAGCGTTTCATAGATCCGGCCATGCAGCGGATCGAAGAAATGCTCGGGCGTCAGGAAGCCGGAGACGCGGTCGAGGGCCTCGTTGTTGACGAGGATCGCCCCCAAGAGCGCCTGCTCGGCTTCCAGGTTGTGTGGTGGCTGACGGAAGGTCAGCGGTTCATTTGCCGAGGCAGCCCGTTTGAGCTTCTCGGTTGCGAGGATTGCAGGATCGGCCATGCGGGAGACGCTATCTGATTCCCGGAGGCATCCTGCAGATGCGCTCATGCAACCCTGCTGCCGTCCCCGTTATCAACACGCGGCAGCAGAAAAGCTTGGCCGTGCGAATCCGGCAACGGCAACGGCCAAGCTCGAACGCGGGTTCGAAACGGCGCGCGTTCAGGCCGTCTCGCCCTCAACCGCAGGACCGGCGCCTTCCTCGAACACGGCATCGGGATTGAAGGTCTCGATCTCGATTGCCTGTTCCTTGACAACCGCCACGTTCTCGCCGCGCGACTGCTTGTCGGCTTCGTCCTGAGAGCGCGCGATGTTGAGCGTCACGATGCTCAGGACCTCGGGATGCAACTGAACCTTCGCCGGGACCATGCCGAGCGATTTGATCGGCTTGTCGAGGATGATCTGATTGCGATTCACGGTGAAGCCGCCCTCGCAGATGGCGGTCGCGATGTCGCGCGTCGTGACGGACCCATAAAGCTGGCCGGTGTCGCCCGCAGCGCGGATGATGACGAATTCCTTGCCGTCGAGCTTGGCGGCAACCGCCTCGGCTTCCTTCTTGTGAGCGAGGTTATCGGCTTCGAGCTGGGCGCGGCGGCCTTCAAAGACCTTTTTGTTTTCGTCCGTCGCTCTCAGAGCCTTCTTTTGCGGCAGCAGATAGTTGCGGGCATAACCGTCCTTCACATTGACGATGTCGCCCATCTGGCCAAGCCGGCCGATGCGTTGAAGCAGGATCACTTGCATAAGATCGAAACTCCTTCTTGTTCTTGCGTTCGCTCAATTGGGATTCACTTCGGGGCGTTCGGCGGACCACTGCCGGCGGCGCGGTAACGGAAAATCGTTTCGGCAAGCCCGGCAATGGCGAGCAGAAGTCCGATGTGGGGCACAAAGACGATGCCGACGTAAAGCGCCGTCAGGATGAAGGCGCGCCACGGCGAGCCGCGCGTCAGCGCATGGGCCGCCGCAAGACCGACGAGGGCAAAAGCGAGCGTGAAGGGTGCGGCGACTCCGGCTGCCATAAGTCCGGTGAGGCCGCCGACAAACGTCAATCCGATGGCGCCGAGCAGGACAAACGTTGCCCCCGGCGGCATCGAGAAGCGGGAGAGGTCCGGCCAGGGACGCGTGAGGCGGCCCGATGCCAGCGTGATCCGTCCGGCGAGCCAGAGATTCAAAAGGATCGTCCCCATCGCCAAGAGTCCGAGTGCCCATGGCAGCGACGCCAACGTCGCACGGGTGATTTCGTCAATCTGCTCGGCGCCAATTTCGGGAGCGCCCGGAATGCGTGACAGCTCGGTCTTGACGAAGGCTTCGACGATGGTTCTGAGCATCTTCGTCAACGTGTCGATATCGCCACCCATCACGATCATCGCGAGCGTCGCAAAGAGGGCCGAGAAAACGGCGGCGACGACGACGATCCGTCCGAGCGGATACCATTCCCGCTCACCATCCGTTTCCCGGCTGAGGAGGGCAAGGCGCGTGCAGACGACGGCGGGAAGCGCGGTGCTGATGGCGTAAACTTCGGCCGCCAACGGATTGGCCATCACCAGAACGGCCGCCGTGGCGGTGATGGCGGCAATCGCGACGGCAACGATGCCAAGGCCCAAACCCGCGAGATAGAGCGACAGTGGGGTCAGGAAAAACAGAATGAAGCGAAGCAGCATCGCGCCGGTTGTCGCGGACGCGAAGACGACGGCCGAGATCAGACCGGCGGCAACTGCAAGAAGGATGACGTTCGTCGGCATTCGGGTGCTGTCCCGCTGTTGAGCGGTTAGAGCCGGATCCGGTTTCACCGTCCCGACCCAACGATTGAAACGTTTGACGAGGCGGCAACGGGTGCCGCCTCGGTCTGCGCAACTTCGCAACTTACTTGATCACATACGGCAACAGTCCGAGGAAACGGGCGCGCTTGATCGCGCGCGCCAGTTCACGCTGCTTCTTGGCCGAGACCGCGGTGATGCGGCTCGGGACGATCTTGCCGCGCTCGGAAATGTAGCGGCCGAGGGTGCGCACGTCCTTATAATCGATCTTCGGGGCGCCTTCGCCCGAGAACGGGCAGGTCTTGCGGCGGCGCTGGAAGGGGCGGCGCGGGGCGCCTCCGGTCGAAGCGATCTCTGCCATCGGTTAGTCCTCCGAACCGGGGTTGGTGTCACGGGGCGGACGTGGGGCTCTCGGTGCCTCCCCTTCGCGCGGCGGACGGGGCCCACGGTCGCCACCCTCGCGGGGCGGGCGGGCGCGGAAGGTCGAGCCGCCTTCGCGGCCACCGCCGAAGCCACCGCGCTCGCCGCGCGGCGGGCCGCCGCGGCCGGCGCCCGGGCCGCCGAATCCGCGTTCCCCGCGTTCCTCACGCTCCTGCTTGCGCATCTGGACGCTCGGTTCGGCTTCAAGCTCCTCGACGCGGACGGTCATGAAACGGATGATGTCAGAGTTGATGCCCATGCGCCGCTCCATCTCGGCGACCGCAGCGGGCGGTGCGTCGATGTTGAAGAAGGCGTAATGGGCCTTGCGGTTCTTCTTGATCTTGAAGGCGAGGTTCTTCAGGCCCCAATATTCCTGCTTGGTGACCTTGCCTTTGCCTTCCTCGATGACGCCCTGGAATTCCTTCATCAGGGCCTCGACTTGTGGTTGGGAAACGTCCTGGCGTGCCAGGAACGTATGCTCGTAAAGCGGCATACGGGTTGGCCTTTCGGTTCGTGTTGTCGCGCCTTGCGACGCGCTTTCTTCCCTCCGGCGCAAAGCCCCAATCAGGCCCGAGAAAGGCCGATCTGGTACCTATCAGGAGAAGACACTGGGGGACGGCGTCCTTGACGCCTCTCGGGCCGCCCGGCGGGATGATTGCCGCCGCAACTCAAGCCCCCGTTCAGCCTCCAACCGAAGCGGGATGGGGGTTTATACGTGAATTTTCCGGTGTGGCAAGGGGGCCGGGGCTGGCGCCCTGTACCGATTCATGGATCCTAATGGGTGACTAAATCGACAAACCAGCCGCCGCAAGCACGCCGCTACAACCCGGCTCCAATAATTTCCCCGTCGACAACGTCCGGTCGCCACGCGGCGAACACGGGAATCATGGCCTAAAGGATCAGCGGGCTTTAGTCCGCGTGTTTAGGAGACCCTACCGCCATGAAGTTTGCAGCTTATACCGAGGAAACCATTTGGGCCATCGAGGACAGCGAGGCCGCTGCCCGGAGCGAGGGCGAGGCGACGATGCGGGAGAACGACGCGGCGGGGCAGATCGCCGCCCTCAAGGTCGCTCCCATCGACGAGGGCCTCGTCGAAGCGCTGGCGAAAGCCGAGGCCGCCGGCGGGGAAGTGCTGTTCGACCTCATCGACGGCGAGTTGTGCGAGGTCGTGACGGTCGAAGGCTGAGCTTCGAGCGCCTCCGCGCTGAGCCGCGCCATTGCATGGGCACTTTTTGTCGCGCGGGCTTCCCTTGGCCCTGAAAAAATCAAAGGCCGACTGCCCTTTCTGAGCGCCGTGGTTCGCGGCGCTTTTTTTTCTTGCCTGACGTCGGGAAGTTGCCGGCGAGCTATGCTCGCGATGCCAGCGACCTGGTAACCAAACGGGGCACATCGGCTGCCCCGCGGCATCCACGCCCTGGCACGCCCTGGTAGGTATTGCGGTGTCGCCGCGCGCCGCTTGGGCTCGCCCCGGTTTCGACGGTGCCGGGCGAGCCTTGACACCGGCTGACAGGGAGTGGACTAAGGCCGGCGTAACGGCCGCAAATTGAGCCTTGCGGCGCCAAAATCCAAGGATTTCCCGGACACCTATGGCACGCGCATTCGTTTTTCCCGGTCAAGGCAGCCAAGACGTCGGCATGGGCAAGGCGCTTGCCGAAGCCTTTCCGGCCGCGCGCGCGGTCTTCGACGAAGTCGATGAGGCGCTCAAGGAAAAACTCTCCGCCATCATCTGGGAGGGACCCAAGGAAACGCTGACGCTGACGGAAAATGCGCAGCCGGCGCTGATGGCGGTGTCAATGGCGGTGATGCGGGTGCTCGAGAAGGAAAAAGGTTTCTCGCTCGCAGAAAAGGTCAAATTCGTTGCCGGGCATTCGCTCGGAGAATATTCGGCGCTCGCTGCTGCCGGCACGTTCTCGCTCGCCGACGCGGCGCGGCTGTTGCGGCTGCGGGGCCAAGCCATGCAGAAGGCGGTGCCGGTCGGGGTCGGCGCGATGGTCGCCTTGCTCGGCGTCGGCGTCGACGTTGCCGAAAAAGTTGCGGCCGAAGCTGCACAAGGTGATGTGTGCCAGGTCGCCAACGACAACGAGCCGACGCAGGTCGTGCTGTCGGGCCACAAAACCGCGATCGACCGGGTCGCGGAAATCGGCAAGAAATACGGTGTTCGCCGCGCGGTGCCGCTGCCGGTGTCGGCACCCTTTCATTGTGCGCTGATGCAGCCGGCTGCCGACACCATGGCCGAAGCGCTCGCGGGCGTGAAGCTTGAAGCTCCCGCCGTGCCAGTGGTTGCCAACGTGGTGGCGGCGCCGATTTCGGATCCCGAAGAGATTCGCCGGCGTCTCGTCGAGCAGGTGACGGGAACCGTGCGCTGGCGCGAATGCGTCGCCTTCATGGCGACAAGCGGCGTCACCGATTTCTACGAGATCGGTGCCGGCAAAGTTCTCGCAGGTCTCGTCAAGCGCACGGCCGCGTCGGCCAACGCCATCAGTCTTGGCACGCCTGCCGATATCGACGCGGCACTCGCCGCATTCAGTGCTTGAGGAGACATTCATGTTCGAATTGACAGGCAAGACCGCGCTCGTCACCGGCGCCACTGGAGGCATCGGCGCCGAGATTGCGCGTGTCTTCCACAAGGCGGGTGCCACCGTGACAATCTCAGGCCGGAAGGTCGAGGCGCTCGATGCGCTTGCCAAGGAACTCGGAGAGCGTGTCCATGTTCTCCCTTGCGATCTCGCCGACCGGGCGAGCGTCGCGAAGCTCGTCGATGAGGCGGTCAAAGTCCTTGGAGGTCGCCTCGACATCCTCGTCAACAATGCGGGCCTCACCAAGGATAATCTCTTCATGGTGATGAAGGATGACCAGTGGGATGACGTCATTGCCGTCAACCTGACGTCCACGTTCATGCTCTGCCGTGCCGCGACCCGCCATATGATGCGGTCGAAGACGGGGTACGGCCGCATCATCAATATCGCTTCTGTCTCGGGCGTCTTCGGCAATCCCGGACAGGGTAACTATGCGGCCTCGAAGGCCGGGATGATCGGCATGACCAAATCCCTGGCGCGCGAGGTCGCCTCGCGCGGGATTACCGCAAACTGCATCGCTCCGGGCTTCATCAAGACCGCGATGACGGACGTGTTGACGGACAAGCAGAAAAACGAGATTGCCCAGATGATCCCGGCCCAGCGCTTCGGCGAGCCCCTGGACGTCGCGGCCGGCTGTCTTTACCTCGCTTCCAACGAGGGGGGCTACATTACCGGACAGACTCTGCACATCAACGGCGGCATGGCGATGGTATGAGACTGCATCCACCGCCAATGGTAAATGGCCATAATGACTGATTTATTGGCTGTTCGTTCACGACTGTTCAGGCGTCCTTCAAGTGCGTCACCCTGCGCTTTGCAAGGCTGGTGAAGTGTGTTAACGACACCACGGTTTTGAGGCGTGGGGGTCACGCTATCGGGACGGTGCGAAGCTGGGGACAACTCAGCGCCGCGCAAAATGGGAGCGGTGCCTGAGCGTAAGACTCACGCTACGGCGAGAAACGAGAAGGCTTCTGAAACGGGGTGAGAGCCCTTATCCGGACCGGCTACACTTCTCATAACTTGAAAACCTGATATGCGGTGTCAGGCGGGTTCTGCAGGGCAAACGGGCGAGGCAAAAGCTCGCCGGCAATTAGAAAGACACGAGGATTGACTATGAGCGATGTCGCGGAGCGCGTGAAGAAAATTGTCGTGGAGCATCTCGGCGTCGAGGCCGACAAGGTCACCGATAACGCCAGCTTCATCGACGACCTTGGCGCCGATAGCTTGGATACGGTTGAACTCGTGATGGCTTTCGAGGAAGAGTTCGGATGTGAAATTCCCGACGACGCCGCCGAGCACATTCTGACCGTCGGCGATGCCGTGAAGTTTCTCGAAAAGAACGCCAGCGCGGCTTGAGGTCCCTCGTTCGTCCGCTTTTGACCGGCGCATGTGACGCGCCTCTCGGATAGATCAGAAGGGGCTGGGCGACCGGCCCCTTTTCATGCGCCCAGTAGCAACCGAGCAAATGCAACACACTATGCGCCGTGTCGTCATCACAGGATTGGGTCTCGTCACTCCCATCGGCTGCGGAGTTGAAGCGTCCTGGGCCAATCTGCTTGCAGGCCGAAGCGGAGCGCGCCGCGTCGAAGAGTTTGATGTCGCCGACATTTCCTGCCAGATCGCGAATTTCATTCCGCGCGGCGCGACGGCCGAGGGCAAGTTCAATCCCGATGACTGGATGGAGCCCAAGGAACAGCGCAAGGTCGATGATTTCATCATCTATGCCGTTGCCGCTGCCGATCAGGCGATCGCGGATGCAGGGCTTGCGTTCGATACCGCCGAAAAGCAGGAGCGCGCCGGCGTTCTGATCGGCTCGGGCATCGGCGGGCTCTCGGGTATTGCCGACACCTCGATCCTGCTCAAGGAGAAGGGGCCGCGGCGTGTCTCGCCCTTCTTCATTCCGGGGCGCCTCATCAATCTCGCCGGCGGCTATGTCTCGATTAAGCACAACCTTCGCGGCCCGAACAACGCCGTTGTCACCGCCTGTGCGACGGGTACGCACGCCATCGGCGATGCGGCACGGATCATTGCCCTTGACGATGCCGACGTGATGATTGCGGGGGGGACGGAAAGCCCGATCTGCAGGATCGCCCTTGCAGGCTTCGCCGCCTGTCGAGCGCTTTCGACCGGATTCAACGATGCGCCGACCAAGGCCTCGCGTCCCTATGACAAGGACCGTGATGGCTTTGTCATGGGTGAGGGCGCCGGTATCGTCGTGCTCGAAAGCTATGAGCACGCCAAGGCCCGCGGCGCCAGGATCTATGCCGAGGTGATTGGTTACGGCATGTCGGCTGACGCCTTTCACATCACAGCTCCGGCCGAGGACGGCGATGGCGCCTTCCGCTGCATGAAAATGGCTCTCGCCCGGGCCGGCGTGTCGCCGAGTGAGATCGACTACATCAACGCTCACGGGACCTCGACCCCGATGGGGGATGAGATCGAGCTCAAGGCCGTCGAACGCCTGTTTGGCAACAGCGCCGGCCGGCTCGCCATGTCATCGACGAAATCGGCAATCGGCCATCTGCTCGGCGCCGCCGGGGCGGTCGAGGCGATCTTCTCGACCCTGGCGATCCGCGATAACGTTGCTCCGCCGACACTCAATCTCGATAATCCGTCTGTCGAAACGGCGATCGATCTCGTCCCGAACCAGGCGAAGAAGCGGGATATCAACGTGGCGCTGTCGAATTCTTTCGGCTTCGGCGGCACCAATGCCTGCCTGGTCCTCCGGCGGGTTGCCTAAGCGCCGGCCGGCTTCGCGTTTTCGCCACATTTTACGGTGAGCGTCCGCCGTTATCAGGGGGGTGAAGGGGCGCAGGCGGCACGGGGATTTCCCGTCACTTGCCGCCCTGAAGGACAGTTCGCGCGGATTGCATGAGTCAGTATAGAAAACGCTCGGACGGGGGAAGAACCCGCACCGCGGCGGCACGCAGCCCCGCCGAGCGGCTTGAGCCCAGCCGTGCCCCGGGGCGTCCGCGAGGGCTCCACGACCGCGAGCCGTCCCGTTTCATCGCCGGGCTTGTACGAGTCGTCAGCAGCATCCTGACCGTCTCACTTGTCAGCATGCTTCTCGTCGGTACCATCGCCTTTGCTGTTTTCACTCAATACGAAAGTCCCGGGCCTCTCGAGGCGCCGCGCACCGTCGTCATTCCGAAAGGGGAGGGGCGCATCGCGATTGCCGAGCGGCTCGAGAAAGAAGGGGTCATTTCCAATCGCTGGACGTTTGTCGGCGGATACCTGTTGCAGAGCTGGATCGGCAGCAAGAAGAACGCAGAGCTCAAGGCCGGCGAATACGAGATCAAAGAACATGCCTCGATGCGTGAGGTGATCGAGACGCTCGCGGAGGGCAAATCCATCCTCTACAAGACGACGTTGCCTGAGGGCCTCACCAGCGAGCAGATTGTCGAACGGCTCAAAGCCGAACCGAATTTGAGTGGGGAGATTGCAAGCGTTCCCCCCGAAGGCACGTTGTTGCCCGATACCTATTATTACTCGAAGGGGGCTTCGCGGCAGGAAATCATCGACCGCATGCGCGCGGAGATGCAAAAGGCTCTGGCGGCGCTGTGGGAAACCCGTGATGGCGATCTGCCGCTCAGGTCGGTCGAGGAACTCGTCACCTTTGCCTCGATCATCGAAAAGGAAACCGGGCGTATGGACGAGCGTGATCGCGTCGCCGCGGTTTTCTACAATCGCCTCCGGAAGGGCATGCGGCTCCAGTCCGATCCGACCATCATCTATGGCATCGTCGGTGGTCAGGGCACGCTTGGGCGCGCGATCACGAAAGCGGATATCGACACGAAGACGCCGTACAACACCTATCAGATTGCTGGCCTGCCGCCTGGCCCGATCTGCAATCCCGGCAAGTCGGCGCTGATGGCGGCACTGCATCCGGCTAAGACCGCCGATCTCTATTTCGTTGCGGATGGCAACGGCGGCCACACATTTTCGGAAACCCTGAAAGAGCACAATTCGGCGGTGCAGAAGTGGCGCGCCGTCGAGAAGCAGGGGAAGAGCAAAGTGGGCGCGGACGATGATACGATCGTCCAGGACTCCAATTCCGTGCCGATCCCCGAAGGCCCGGATGAGGGGCCACGTGCGGCGCCTTCAAAACCGGTGAAATCGGCAACGGCGGCCGCGCCGGCCAATGCCACCGGCGATGATGCGACGGCCGACGGCGGTACGGAGATCCCGCTCCCGGTCCGCAAGCCCAAAAAACAGTAATCTCCGGGGAGGGTCCGGCTTTATATCCTTCGGATTGGCAAAAAATCGTGCAACCCGTTAAGTTGCGCGCCGCATAACCAGAAAAAATCCGAATGAGACCATCTCTCGATGACGATCTCCAGCATGACAGGTTTTTCCCGCGCCGACGGAGCGGCCGAGGGGTTGACGTGGGTCTGGGAGGCGCGGAGCGTGAATGGACGCGGGCTTGATGTCCGCTTGCGCCTGCCGCCAGGCTATGAATCGCTCGAGATCCCGGCTCGCGAGGCGATCTCCAAACGTTTTGCGCGCGGCAATATCGTCTTGTCGCTCTCGATCGAACGGCAGCAGGCGAATGGCGTTATTCGCCTCAATGAACACGTGCTCGCGGAGGTCATCAAGGCGGCCGACCGCGTTGCGGCCCTCTCGGGAGCAGCGCGCCCGGATGCCGCGCAGTTTCTGATGATCAAAGGCGTCCTCGAAACCGCCGATCAGGTGCCCGAGAGTGCGAATGCCCGCGAAGGCCGCGAACGGGCACTGTTGCAAAGTCTCGAAGCGGCGCTCGATAAGCTCGGCGAAGCCCGGCGCGCCGAGGGGGCGCGCCTCGCAGACATCGTCCGCGATCAGATCGCGCAGATCGAGCGTCTTGCGGTCGACGTGCGCATGTCCCCATCGCGGACTCCGGAAGCCATCCTGGCGCGTCTTAAAGAGAGCATCGCACGTCTCCTTGATGTGACGGCGGCGTTAGACAGCGACCGGCTGCATCAGGAGGCCGTCCTCATTGCAACGCGTGCGGATGTCGAGGAAGAACTCCAGAGGCTTGCGGCTCACGTGGCGGCAGCCCACGAAATCCTCGGCGAGAAAGGGGCAGTCGGACGCAAGCTCGACTTCCTGGCGCAGGAATTCAATCGCGAGGCCAACACGCTCTGCTCAAAGGCAAACGCCGTCGATATCACGCGCATCGGCCTACAGCTTAAGACGGTCATCGACCAATTCCGCGAACAAGTGCAAAATATCGAGTGAGCATGACCACGGGGACTCCACAGACGACGCCATCAACTCTTGCTGCGCCAGAGCCGCACATTGCACGGCGCGGCTTGCTCTACATCGTATCGTCGCCGTCGGGCGCGGGCAAAACCACGCTTGCCCGGCGCCTGCTTGAAGCTGATCGCAACATCACGATGTCGGTGTCGGTGACGACACGGGCGCCGCGCCCCGGCGAAGTCGATGGTGTCGATTATCATTTCGTCGACCGCGCGCAGTTCGAGGCCATGAAAGCGCGCGGCGATCTCCTCGAATGGGCGCGCGTCTTCGACAATCACTACGGCACGCCGCGGGCGCCGGTCGAAGACGCAATTCACGCTGGCAAGGACGTCCTCTTCGACATCGATTGGCAGGGTGCCCAGCAGCTTTCGGAAAAAATGCCGGGCGACGTTGTGCGGGTGTTCGTGCTGCCGCCATCGGGGCAAACGCTCGAGGAACGGCTCAAATCGCGCGCGCAGGATTCGGCGGAAACGGTCGCCCGGCGCATGGCCGCAGCCTCGTCCGAGATCAGCCATTGGCCCGAATACGATTACGTCATCGTCAACAATGATCTGTCGCAGAGCGTCGCGGCGGCGCTCGCGATCCTCACCGCCGAACGACTGAAACGGGCGCGCCTGCTCGGACTGTCAGAGTTTGTCCGCGACATGCAGGCAATGCTCTAAGGCCGCCCCTTAGGCCGGGGCCGGACCACCCCGGTCGATGATCCGCGCAAGGCGTGCGAAGTCGGCAACGGCGAGATCCTCGGCCCTCAGCTCTGGCCGAAGTCCCGCCTCGCTGAGCAAGAGCTCCGGCATCGCCGTCAGCTGCTTCAGACTTGCGCGCAGCATCTTGCGGCGTTGACCGAAGGCGGCAGCTGTCACGCGCCCCAGTGTTCTCACGCTGCAAGCGTGCTCAGGATTCGCGAGCGGAGTAAAATCGACGACGGCCGATGCAACCTTTGGCGGCGGCGTGAAGGCTTCGGGCGGCAGCGTCATGACAATTTTCGCCGTCGTCCGCCACTGGGCCAAAACGGAAAGGCGTCCATAGGGCTTCGTTCGTGGACCGGCAACGATGCGCTCGGCGACCTCACGCTGGAACATCAGCACCATGCGCTCGAACCACGGCGGCCATGGTTCCGTCTCCAGCCATTGGACGAGCAGGAGCGAGGCGATGGCATAAGGCAGATTGGCGACAATCGTCGCCCGGGCTCCGGGACCAAGGAGCTTCGGCCAATCCATCTCCAGCGCGTCGCCGGCGATGAGCGTCAGCCGCTTCGGGTAGCGACTTGCGATCTCTTCGAGGGCTGGAAGGCAACGCTCATCGCGCTCAACGGCGATGACATGGCCAGCGCCTTCCATCAGCAGGGCCCGAGTGAGCCCACCTGGGCCCGGCCCAATCTCGACGACAGTCTTGGCGCTGAGGTCACCGGCGAGACGCGCGATCTTGCGCGTCAGATTGAGATCAAGAAGGAAGTTCTGACCCATCGACTTCTTGGCATTGAGGCCATGGCGGGCGATCACGTCTCGTAACGGCGGCAGTCCATCGGGTGAGGCCGGCGTCCTCATGGTACCTTCCTCATGGCGCGGTTGCGCCGAGCCTGCGGGCACTCATCTCGGCCGCGAGCTTCAGAGCCGCCTCGAGGCTTGCCGGCGATGCCACGCCCCGGCCGGCGATGGCGAAGGCCGTCCCGTGATCGGGAGAGGTGCGGACGAACGGCAGGCCCAGCGTGATGTTGACGCCCTCGTCAAAGGCAAGCGTCTTGATCGGTATCAACGCCTGATCGTGGTACATCGCGATGGCGGCATCATAGGTTTTGCGCGCGGCGGCATGGAACATGGTGTCGGCGGAGAGCGGCCCCCTTATATCGAAGCCCTCGGCCCGCAATGCCTCGACCGCGGGCCGGACCACCTCCTGATCTTCAGTTCCGAGCGCGCCATCCTCTCCAGCGTGCGGATTGAGCCCCGAGACCGCAAGGCGCGGAGCTTCAATGCCGAAATCGCGCTTGAGCGCGTTGGCGACAATGCGGGCCGTGGCCATGATTCTGACGGTCGTCAGGAGGCCCGGCACCTCTTTGAGCGCGACGTGGATCGTGACCGGAACAACGCGCAGATCCGGCCCCGCCAGCATCATGACCGGCTCGGCGGCTTCGCCCGGCCAGTACTCCCGCGCGAGTGCACCCAGAAACTCGGTATGGCCGGGGTGAGAAAATCCCGCTTGATACAAGACCGATTTGGCAATCGGGTTCGTGACCACGGCGGCGGCCTTGTCAGCAGCTACGTCGGCTACGGCGCGACGGATCGAGAGGAGGGTCGCGCCGGCGTTTTCCGCATCGGGCACTCCGGGCCGGGCCGGACGGGCGAGCGGGATAGCGACGACCGGCAGGGCCTCGGTGAAGCAGCTGGCGCCGGTTTTGGCATTCGGAACGGGCTCGATCGGGACGGGAGCGGCGATCAAAGCCGCGCGGTCACGCATCAGATCGAGATCGGCGTAAACGGCAAAAGGCGGAAGCGCGCGGCGTTGCCGGTCCCGCCAAGCCAAGAGTGCGATCTCCGGACCGATGCCAGCCGGATCGCCCATCGTCAGCGCCAGCGGCGTCAGTGGCGCGCGCGCGGGAGCGTCCATGATCAGCGATACTCGATGTGGGCGTCCTCGCGGAGGTCTTTGAGATAGCGCTTGGCCATGACCTCAAATTCCTTTTGCTTGAGCTCGCCTTCGGCCTGGGTGCGCTTCTCCTCTTCGGCCTTGACGACGCTCCGGCCGCAGACAACCCATAGCTCGACGGCTCCGTCACCAACGCTCGGAGGCAGCATTTCGCCGTCGCTGGCGTTGAGCAGCAGCGTCCGCGTCGGCTCCGGGAAATTCGATGGCCGGCGTTTGCCCAGGTCCTCATACTTGGCGCCCGGAACACCCGTCACGGCGGCCGCCGTCGACTTGCAGTCCGAGAATTTCGCGCGGACCTGCTCGGCAAGCTGGATGCGCTGGGCAACGCCATGCTCTTCGAGCTTCACCGGCATCGTGATGCGAACACGCTGGAGCTGCAACTCAACATCATCCTGAGCATTGAGGGTGGCGCTCGCGACCAGCTTGTCGACGTCTTTCGTCGTCACGCTGATAAACGGTCCGAATCGCCGGCGGACGACTTCATTCCACGACAACGTCGCGCGGATACGGTTCTTCATCGGCTCGAGGCTGCCGCCGATCTGCTTGGTGAACTGGTCAACCGTCATCTTGTTGCGTTCGGCGATGCTCGCAAGGACCTTGTCGACCTCAGCGTCATCGATCGTGACGCTCTGCCTCTTGGCTTCCTGAAGCTTCAGCTTCTCATCGATCAATTCCTCGAGCGCCTGCTTCTTCACCGTCGGCAGGGCACTTTGGCGGGCGCTTTCGAAAGCCTGCTTTTGCAGGCTCATGCCGAATTCCTTTTTCCGCTGCTCGAAGATGGCGATGATCTGATCGCGGGATTTTCCCCGGTTGGCCTCGATCGTCTCGTTCAGGATTGCCTTCAGCCGCTCTGTCGTCTTTGGATTCTTGACGATCGCCTCGAAGTTGGCCTTGGCCTGCGCCTGCACGGAAGAGCCGCTTAACATCATCGCGCGCTGGGCGATCTCAAAACCGGTTATCGGCTCATCGTTGACGAGGGCGGCAATGGCGTGGCCACCAGCCACCGGGTCCGGCAGCGGTTCCCGGCTCGCCGTTTCCGTCTCGCGGTTTTCAGGTGTCGGCGTGGTTTTCCTTGCATCCTTTTTCTTGCCGGACTTGGTGTTGGCGCCATCGCTTTCGGTGACGGACGGTTTCAGAGATTTCTGTGCTGCGGACGAGCCGTCACCCGTCACGGCGACGGTGCCTTGTTGTGCGGCCACCGCCAGTGGACAAGAGATCATGATCAGGCCGGCCATGGTGCAGGCCTGCGCCACTCTCGTGGCAATTCGGGCGTGGGTTGAGCGAAGCGGCATACGCAAGAGCGTCCACAAGATGCGAATCGGTGCTGGCCTCAGGATACAGCAGGCCAATCACCCCCAATCGGCCTTATCCACATGAAGAATGGCCAAAATCCGGCCCAAATGACAGCTCCTTGAGGGCGTTCCGGGCCGCCTTCGGCTCAGTTCGTCCGCTGCTCGCCGCCGAAGTTGAAATCGAGAGCGTCAGTCTTGGCGGAGAAATCGCCCAGGTGCTTGAGCTCGAAGCGGACCATAAAGGTGCGATCGGCCTCGATGGTGGCGTCGGTGATGTTCGATTCGATGTAGGACGCGGTCAACACGAAGCATTCATCGGCGTATTTGACATGGACGCTATCATAGCGGAACTGGCCCTGGTCAAGGTCATAGCGAGCCGTGCCGCCGACGCTCCAGCGATCGGTCAGGCGGAGATCGATGGCGCCTAGGACATCCTGCTGCGGAGAGACGGTCGAGGGATCGGCCGGGTTGATGGCGAACTGGTCGTAGGAGTAGCCGGCCTGGGTCGTCAGCGGGCCGTAGGAGAAGACGGCTGCCGCATCCTCGCGCCGCAGGGCGAACGTCGACTGGTCGAAGCGGCTCTGCGAGATCAACCGGAAGTTCTCGACGGGCGCGACATAGGCGCCGAGCACGAAATCCGAACGGTCGGTTTCGAGGCCGCTATAGGGCGTGTAGATATAGCTTCCGTCGTCGGCCCGGCCTGGATTGAAGTAAATGTTGTCGCCGGAGAGATGATAGCTCTCGCCGGCGAGGAAGCGGGCATATCCGCCATCGTTGGCCTGGAAGGTGTATTGCAATCCGGCGTTGACGCGCGTGCCGGTCTCGGTGCGGTCGTAGCCCGAGAACTTCGATGTCGCAAAGAGATTGGTATCGTCGAAAACGAGGCTCTGCGCATCCTCGTTGGGAAGGTTGCGTTGCGTGACGCTTTCCTCGTGCACGACGATCTGGCCAATCGGCTCGATGATGTGGCTGGCGCTCGCGGTGTTGGCGACCCAGGGATAAGAGACCGTCGCGCCGGCGTCGAAGAGCCCGCGCACCGTGGTTTCATCCGGCACCAGGGTTCCATCGTGGCCCTTGGGGCTCACAGTCGTCGGATCGGTGAAGTTGTCGAACTGATAGACATCGCCACGCAGATCGGCAAACGGCGTATAGCTGATGCCGATCGCGTCGGTCAGCCGGCGGCGCCATCTCAGCTCGGTCACGACGCGATTGATGTTCTGGTCGCGCATGCCGGAGGGTGAGGTTGCGCCATCCTGGCGTGTGAAGCTCAAGACGTTCGTATCCCATTTGAGCTCGCCACCGAGGACCGGGTCGGCAAAGACGTAGTTATAGTCGATGATCGGGTGGGTGTAGCTTTCCGTCTGCGGCGTGTCGTTGGTGAGCAGGCCGCCGAACTGATAGAGTTTGGCGCTGAAGTAGTTCCTGTCCGACTGGCCGGTCAGGTAGACCTGATTGACGCGATCGGTGACGAGGATGCTGTCGAGCTTGTAGAAGCGGCGGAACTGATCGTCGCTTTCGACGATGGCATCCCAGCCGAATTTCCACCAGCTCGAAAGTGAGAATAGGCCGTGCGTCTCGAGGCTGCCTCTGAGGCCATCGTACTTTTCGCGCGTTGCCGGATCGCCGGGAAGATTGTCGGCGTTCTGATCAATGCCGGCGAGCTTGATCGTATACTGGCCGTTGGCGAGGCGATGGCGCCACTCGCCCTGCAGGAAGAGCCCCTGATTGCTCATGTAGGTGGGCGTGAACGTGATGTCGTAGTTCGGGGCGAGGGCAAAGTAATACGGGATGCCGGTGATGTAGCCGAGCGTATCGGAATGCCCGTACTCGGGCGTCAGGAAGCCCGACTTGCGCTTGACCGAGGGATCGGGGCTCTGAAAGTAGGGCAGGTAGAAAACCGGCTGGCCGAAAATCTGGAAGTAGGCGTCCTGATAGGTGATGGTGGCGGCGTCGGCATCGTGGATGATGCGAGCGGCGCTGATGCACCATAGCGGCGGCGTGCCACCCTCGCTCTTACAGGGGGTGAAACGTGCGTTCTCAAACTCGTTCACATTGCCGCCGCGGCGCGTGGCCCGGTCGGCAGTGATGCGCGAGTTGTCCTGCGAGACGATCGACAGCGATTGTACGAAGCCGTCGCGGAAGTCGTCGGTCAGCGTGTAGCGATCGGCGCGGACGACATTGCCCTGCGGCTCCTTCAACGTGACGTTGCCGATCGCCGTCAGCGTCCCGGCGCTCTGGTCGTAGACGACCTCGTCGGCGGTCAAAATGTTGTCGTTGTAGTAGATCTCGACGTTGCCGCGCGCGATGACGCGGTTTCCGGCCTTGTCGTAGATCAGCTGATCCCCCTGCAGCCGCATCGGTTGCGAGCGGTCAACCTTGGTGTTGACCTTGCCGAAGATGCTGCCACTGCCGAACGATGATGCAGGCTTCTTCTTGCTTGCGGATGAGCCGTAGAGGTCACCATTCGCGACGGTATTTTGCGCTTTGGCCGCGGACGCGAAGGCGAGTGCTGCAACGGCGGCAATCATGGCGCACGAAAGCGCACGAGCGGTCCCGGCCGCCTTGCGGCGCCAAGCCCCCCCGCGAGACATCCCGCAACCCTCTTGCGGTGTCCGCGCTTTACGCATCACTCAGCCATCCTCCTGGTGCAGCAACACCGTGGTTGAGATGAGCAGGATCAAGACAACCGGCAGCCAAGCCGCGGCCCATGCGGGCGCGAGACCGGCGATCCCAAATTGTCTTGCAATTTCCGAGAACAAGAAGAACCCAACCCCACCGACCATCCCGGTCGTAACCATAGTCTGGATGCCGCCCGACCGGAATGACCGCAATGACACAGTGGCCGCCAAAAGGACCATCGCCAGGCAGAGCAACGGGCGGACCAGCAACGATTCATACTGAACGCGCAGGCGCTCGGTGGAAAGCTTAGCTTTTTCAGCGGCTTCGATCAGTCCTGGCAGGTCCCAGAACGAAATCGAGAAGACGGTGCCCAGCGCATCCTGGACGCGGTCTGGCGTCAAATAGGTCGAAACGAGGTAGGACTCGAACTTTTCCGGCTCCTGACCAAGGCGGGAAACCCAGGCGTCCTTGATCTGCCAATATCCGTCCTTCAGCTCGGCGCGGCCGGCATCAATGCGCTCGGCAAAATGCCCATCGCGGTCATAAGCCAGGATCATGACGCCGGTCAGCGTCAA
>Ga0272446_1001855_pt1 | contig 29989 bp, 22 predicted proteins | sample YNPCB0061_FD_194587 | JGI IMG/M metagenome (GOLD analysis project Ga0272446, IMG submission 194587) | Hot spring microbial mat communities from Yellowstone National Park, WY, United States - YNP-CB-006-1 | ecosystem: Environmental > Aquatic > Thermal springs > Hot (42-90C) > Sediment | place...
AGCTGGCGGAGGAACTTCAGCGCTTCTGGAGGGAAGCCGGCAAAACTGGCAGGCATGGCGAAGAGTCCCCTACAATTGAGAGCGATGACGGGTCTGGAAGAGGCGCAGCGGCGCCTGGCCGAAATCCCACTGTTACAGGTTACTCTGAACGAGCCGCTGTGGAAGCACACCCGGTTCGGGCTTGGGGGGCCTGCGGTGGTGTTCGCCTGCACGGAGGACGAGCGGGCGTTCGTGGAAGCGGTGCGGCAGGCGCAAGAGGGCGAGGCGCCGTGGGTGGCGATCGGGATGGGGACGAACCTGATTGTGGCCGACGAGGGGTTTCCGGGGATCGTGCTGCGCTTTGACGGCGCGGGGATCCATGTGGAGGGCAGCCGCGTGACGGCGCAGGCGGGCGCGGCGCTGCAATCGCTGGTGGACGCGACGATTGATGCGGGGCTGCAGGGCTACGAGCCGATGACCGGCATCCCCGGCAACGTCGGCGCGGCGATCTACGGCAACGCGGGCGCGTACGGGGCCTCGGTATCCGACCGGCTGGTTCGCGTGCGGTATTTCGACGGCGCCGCGGTCCGGGAGACGGACCACGCGGGCTGCGGGTTCCGCTACCGCGAGAGCGAGTTCAAACGGAGGCGACTGAAGGGGGAGCCGTGGCTGATTCTGTCCGCCGAATTCGCGTTTCCGGCCGGAAATGCGGCCGAGATGCGAAGAAAAGCAGATGACATTCTGGCGATCCGGAACCGGAAATACCCTCCGGATATGAAGTGCGCGGGCAGCATATTCAAGAACCTCCTGCTGGATGCGCTGCCGCAGGCGGCGCGGGAGGCGGCGCCGCCGGAGGTGGTCAAGGGGGGCAAAGTGCCGGCGGCGTGGTTTCTCGACCGGGCGGGAGCGAAAGGGCTCGCCCGGGGCGGCATCCGCGTTTCGGCCGATCACGCCAACACCCTGTATAATGCGGGCGGCGGCACGGCGGCGGAGTTCCGGTCGCTGGTCGGGGAGCTGAAGCGGCGCGTGCGGGAGCAGTTCGGGATCGAGCTGGAAGAGGAAGTGCAGTACATCGGATTCGAGGAGTTGCGGCCATGAGGATGATGCTCGTGTGGATTCTGGCGGGCGCGTCGGCCTGCGCGCAAGCGCCGCTCAAGAAAGGCAGTCCGCTGGAGGCGCTGCCCAAGGACACGGAAATGCTGACGCACTTCGGCGAGCGCGCGGATTTCAGCCCTGACAACCGCCGCGTGGCATTCATGGCGAAGAGCTTCGGCGATGCGTTTGTGATCGACCTGGAGACGCGGATCATCCGCTGCCTGACGTGCAACGTGCCGGGGGCGGCGTTCCTGCGGGTGATGCACCTGGCCAACGGGGATTATCTGCTGATTGGCCCGGAGCGGTTCGCCGACATCCGCACGAGCCGGCACCGCGACAACGAGCTTTGGCTGCTGCGGCGCGCGCCGGGCGCGCGGCCGGTGCGGCTGGGGCAGAAGATGAGCGAGGGCGCGGCGGTGTCGAAGAAGGCGCTGCGGATCGCGTTCGCCGAGACGGCGGGGCAGAACCCGGAGCTGGCGCCGCGGCGCTCGCGCATCTGGGTGGCGGACGTGGATGTGGAAGCGGCGGCGCTCAAGAACCGGCGCGTTGTGGTGGAAAGCCCCGACGACTCGTGCACGCTGGAGGCGCAGGATTTTTTCGACAACGACCGGAAACTCACTTACACCTGTTATGAGCGGGGCGGCACGGCGTCGGTCTGGACCGTGGATCTCGGCACGGGCGCGCGGGTGAACCAGTCGCAGGCGGCCGGCAGCTACAACGAAGTGGAAGGCATTTTCCCCGACGGGCTGCACACGTGCGTGGAGAGCGACCGGCAGGCGGTGCTGCGGGGCAAGACGCAGTTGTTCCGGGACATCGACATCTGGAAGCTGCGCCTGGACGGCACGGGGAAGAGCTTTGAGCGGCTGACTTTTTTCAATGACTACGAGGGCTGGAAAGCATCCAATCCGGTGGTGAGCACGGACGGGCGTTTTTTGGCGTTTCAGGCGGCCAGGACGGCGGATGAGGCGGGCGTCGGCTACGGCATTCTGCTGAAGCGCCTGAAGGATTGAATCGATGGCTGTCGCCGGCAGGAAAGTGGTGGCGTTCGTGCTGGCCGTGGCGGCGGGCGTCGTGCTTCTGTTTGCCGGGCTGACGCTGGGGAATCTCGACAAAATCCGGACATCGGTGGCGGTCCGGCGCAGTGCGCGGCCGATTCTGCAGTTGACAACCGGGGCGATGGTGATTGTGCCGGAGGGGGAATTTCAGGTTCCCGCTTGGGAAAAACCTCCGCGATTGCCTGCTTTTTACATTGATAGAGAGCCTGTGTCACCGGAAATGATTGCAATTTTTGCAGAGGCAACGGGCCGGAATGTTGCGGCTTTTTCCACGGACGATGAGGCGGCCTTTTGCGATTGGGCGGGCAAGCGGCTGCCGTCGGCGGAAGAGCTGGCCAAGGCGGGGCGCGGCGCCACAGTAGAAAACGACGTGAGCATTTACGGCGTGCGAGGACTGGCGCGGGGAGGCGGGTTCCGGTGCGCGCTGGATGCCGCGGATGCACGGAAATTTCGTTGAGCCGGCGGGTCAGAGCGGTTCATCCGGGATGTAATAGCCGCGGCGGGAGCGGACTTGCAGATCCCCGCCGCCCCTGCCAGGAGGCAGGCGCAGTTCGACGGACAGGCGCCGGAACGCACCGGGCGGCGCGGCGGAGGGGCGGATCAGGAGATTGTAGCGGCGGCGGACGCGGTCGATGAGTTCGCCGAGACGGCGGCCGGCGTCGTTGGAGCGGACAACTTCGCCGCCGGTTTCCTCGCTGATCCGGAAGATATTGGCGGGCGTGAAATCCGGGTTGACACCCTCGCCGCGCGGCGGCGCCGGCGGGCGGACGCCTTCCGGCACGATGGCGTTGACAACGGCATTGACGCGGGAAAGGGCGCGGATGACGGTCTCATCGGGAAGCTGGTAGTGCACGCCGCCGTTGTCGGTGAGGACAATGAGGGCGCGGCGCCCGGAGAAGGGCGGGAGCTGCGCGAGATACCGGGCGGCGTCGAGGAGGGCTTCATTGAGGGAGGTGCCGGCGCCGAGTCCGGACTCGACCGCGGCTTCGCGCAGCGCGCGGGCGGCGAGGTCTTTGTGCGGCGTCAATTCCTGGTGCAGACGCGCGCGGCGGGCGAAGAAGAACACGGCCACTTCGTCCTGCGGCGCGAGTTGCGCGAGGGCCTGGCGGCCGGTTTCCGCAGCCGCTCGGAGCATTCGGCCCATGCTGCCCGAGACGTCGAGCAGCAGCAGCACCTGCAACGGCGCGGCTTCGTGAGCGAACGCCTCGACGGGCCGGGGGATGCCCTCATCGAAGACCACGAAATCTTCGGCGCGGAGCCCGGTGACCGGTTTGCCCTTCTGCGTCACCAGAACATCCACGCTGACCAGCGCCGCAGAAGAGCGGAACACGGGCGCCGCTTCGGGCGGGGTTTGCGCAGGAAGCGCGAGGGCGGCGACGATGGGAAGCAGCAGGCCCGTTTGGCGAACGGCGCGGGCCGCGGCAGGGCTCATGAAACACATTATCGTCGGGACGGCAGGCCATATCGACCACGGCAAGACAGCGCTGGTGCGTGCGCTGACCGGGATCGACACGGACCGGCTGGAAGAGGAGAAGCGGCGCGGCATCTCGATCGACCTTGGATTCGCGCATCTGGAAGCCGGCGACGTGCGCTTCGGGTTTGTCGACGTGCCCGGGCACGAGCGGTTCGTGAAGAACATGCTCGCCGGCGCGGGCGGCATCGACATGGTGCTGCTGGTGATCGCCGCCGATGAAGGAGTCAAGCCTCAGACTCGCGAGCATTTCGAGATTTGCCGTCTGCTGGGAATCCGGCAGGGAATCGTGGTGCTGACCAAACGCGATGTTGTGGATGAAAGCCTGCTGGCGCTTGTGCGCGAGGAAGCCGGGGCGCTGGTGAAGGGCTCTTTGCTCGAAGATGCACCCGTGGTGGCGGTGAGCGCAGTGACGGGCGAGGGGCTGGCCGAGCTGCGCGAGGAGATGCTGCGGCTGGCGGCGCGAACGCCGGCGCGCGATGCTGAGGGAATTCCGCGGCTTCCGATCGACCGATCGTTTACACTGCGCGGCTTCGGCACCGTGGTGACGGGCACTTTGACAGCCGGGCGGCTGCGGGCGGGAGAGGAGGCGGAGGTGCAGCCCGGCGGGCTGCGGCTGCGGATCCGCGGGTTGCAGGTGCACGGGGAAACCGTGGGAGAGGCCGTGGCCGGACAGCGGACGGCGGTGAATCTGGCTGGAGTGGAAGCAAGCGAGTTGCATCGCGGCATGACGCTGACGGCGCCGGGCCGGTGGCAAGCGGCGCAGGCGGCGGACTGCCGCGTGGAGCTGCTGCGCGGGGCGCCGCTGTTGCGGCACGGCGCGCCGGTCCACTTTCATGCCTGGACCGCGGAAACGACAGCGGAGGTGCGGCTGTTCGACGTGCGCCATCCGGTGGAGCCGGGCGGGACGGCTCTCGTGCGCATCCTTCTCGACACGCCTGTTTTGCTGGCGCCGGGCGACCGGTTCATCCTGAGGCAGTACTCGCCGCTCGCCACTATTGGCGGGGGCGTGGTGATCGACACGCAGCCGCCGCTGCGGATGAAGAAGGACCTGGCGGCGGCGAGACTGGCACAAATCGAGCCGGCGCCCCTGGAAAGGAAGCTGGCGCTGTGGGCGGACGAGCCGCCGCGGGGCGCGGATGCGGCGGCGCTGGCGGCAAGGGCGGGCATCCCGATGGAGACACTGCAACGGCTGGCGGCGGCGGCAGGGCTCGTGTGGATCCGGGGCGACCGGCCGCGATTGGCACCCCGGGGGCGGGTGGAAGAAGAAGCAAGAAAGTTGCGGGAGCGGGTGGCGCGGTTCCACGCGGAGAACCCGCTGCTCGGAGGAATGCCCCGGGCGGCGGCGGGACTCGACGCCGGATGGCTCGAGGCGGTCCTGGAGTGCGGCACGGAGCTGGCGGCGGAAGGGGAAACGCTGCGGCTGCGCGGATTTGTTCCGCGGAAGAGGGCGGAGGAGTCGGAAGCCGAGGCGCGGATCGAGCGCGTGTTCCGGGAGGCGGGGCTGGAGGCGCCGCCGCTGCGGGAAGCGCTCTCGCAAGCGGGGCTGGACGAGGCGCGTGCGCGAACACTGTTGCAACTGATGATCAGAGACGGGCGGCTGGTGCGGGTTGCGCCGGAGATGCTGCTGCACCGGGAGGCGGCGGAGCGGCTGAAAGCGATGGTCCGGCAGAGGAAGGGGGCGCGGTTCCGCGTGGGCGAGTTCAAGGAATGGACCGGAATCAGCCGGAAATACGCGATTCCGCTGCTCGAGTATCTCGACAGGGAGCGGGTGACGCGGCGGGAGGGGGACGCGCGGGTGGTGCTCTGAGAGCTGCGGCTGCCGCGGCGGACAGGCCGCAATCCGGATTTCCACCCCCTCTGAGCCGGATTCTTATTGCAATCCGTTTGCGTTTAGTGATAGACTCATCCGCAGGATGAGCTTCTGGACTTCCCCTCGCGGTTGCCGCTGGCGGCCGTGGCTGTTTCAAATCCATTTGTACTCGGGGCTGGCGGCGGGCGCGCTGCTGGCCGTGGTTGGACTCTCCGGCGCCCTGCTTGTGTATGCTCCCGAGCTGGAGACAGGCGCGAGTCCTGCTTCCGGACGGGTGCAGGGGCCGCCGCCGGAGCAGACGGCGGAGCGGTTGCTGGCGGCGCGGCCGGGCCTGAGGTTGCAGGACATCCGTTTCGACCGGCACGGCAATGCAATCTGGTATCACCTGCAAGAGCCGGATGCCGGGGGCCGGAAGGGCCGCGACCTGCACGTGCTGGCGGACCCGGCGACGGGCGAGGCGCTGCGCGAGGCGGACCGAAGCACGGGCGCGTGGCGCTGGCTGCGGGACCTCCACCATGACCTGCTCGGCGGCAAGACCGGGCGCCGGGTGAACGGCGCGGGTGCGGCCATCCTGTTGCTTCTGGCGCTGACCGGGCTGGCGGCATGGTGGCCCGGCAAGGCGCTGTGGCGCAAGCGGCTGGGCGTGCAAGGCGGGACGGGCTGGAAGCGCCTGAACTGGGACCTGCACAGCGCGGGCGGGTTCTGGACGTGCGCAGGGCTTGCGTTTTTCGCAGTCACGGGCATGATCTTCGCTTGGCCGGACACGGCGAAGAGGTTGGCCGGCATCGAGAAGGAGGCGCCCAAACCGCACTGGCGTCTGGAACCGCCGCAGGGGGCCGCGATGGCTCCGGTGGCGCGTCTGGCGGCGGCTGCGGAGAGCGCCATCGTCGGGGGCCGGATTGCGCAGATCAAGTTCCCCAGGAAGCCGGGAGAGCCGGTGGAGGCGCGGGTGAAAACGCCGCTCGACGGCCACATGCACGGCCACAGCCGGGTGTGGTTGCATCCGGCGACTGCAACCGTGTTGCGGGTGGAAGACTTCCGGAACCTTCCCGCGGCGCAGCGGGCGCTGGCGGTGGCGCAGCAGATCCACAAGGGGCATTTCACGGATGCGGGCTGGCCCGGGGCGCTGCTGCGGGCGCTGTGGATTCCACTCGGGCTGGCGCCGGGGCTGCTGTTTCTGAGCGGTTTTCTGATGTGGTGGAACCGCGTGGCGGTGAAGCGCCTGCGGAGAGCGGTGCGGACGGGAGAGGCGCCGTCTCGCGCGCAACGCGCCGCGGCAGCAGCTCTGCTGGCGGTGGTCTTCAGCTCTGCGGCCAGCGCGCAACCTGCCCTGGAAGGGCGCGTGGTAGATGGCAGCGGCGCCGCGGTGGCGCGGGCGAAAGTCACGCTGCAGACCTCGCCGGCGCGCTCGGCCGAAACCGACGAGAGCGGCGGATTCCGTTTCGAACGGGTGGCGCCGGGGCTGTACACGATCACGGTTGAAGCGGCGGGCTTCGCTCCGCTGGCGGCGCAAGCGCGGGCGGGCGAGGCGGCGGAATTTCGTCTGGAGCCTGCGCCGCTGGTGACGATGGTGGAGGTGAACGCGGGGACGTTCGATCAGATCCGGCTGGACGAGCCGGTGTTCCAGACCGGACTGACGCGGGACGACATCGCCACGCGCAACAACCGCCGGCTGTCGGACGTGGTGGCGCGGATGCCGGGCGTGTTCATGAGCGGACCGCCGGGCGGCGACAAGGACGTGCGCCTGCGCGGGCTGGACAAGGAGTTCAGCCGCACGCAGGTGGATGGCGTGATGATCCCCGACGGCGGCGAGAAGCGGGAGTTGCAACTGAACCGGCTGCCGTCCTCGGCGGTGGAGACGGTGCGGATCATTCGCAACCCGACGGCGGAGTTCGAAAGCGACGGGCTGGCGGGCCGGGTGGATGTGGAAACGCGGCCGATTCCGCAACAGTGGCATGTGGACGGGCGGCTCGGCTACGGGGCGCGGCGGAACACGTTCTCGAATGATGTGACGCAGGGGCAGATCAGCACGGGCGGACGCTTCGGGCGCCGGTTTGGCGTTTCGGGGACCTTCGACTGGCTGGACGACGTGCTGCCCATCGAGCGCGCGGTGCTGTACCCGAACGGCAACGTGGAGAGCGACAACGAGCGGCAGCCGCAGCGCTCGCCGAATTTCTTCGGCAACTTCGGCGTGTATTCGGAGCGGTTCGGCGACCTGCATCTGAAGCCCGTGTTATTGCGGTTCGCGAACACGAAAGACCGGCTGCGGCAGATCCGCTCCGCGGCAGGGCTGCTGGCGACGCAGGAAGCCGAGTACGAATCGAAGTTGCAGCAGACGCTGGGCATGACGCTGAACCACCGCTACGCGCGGACCTCGGGCTTGATCGTGGACACGCAGGCGGGCTGGTTCGGCTCGGGCGAAGACAAGGACCGGTGGCGGCTCGCCTACAAGGTGGCGAACGGAACCGCCGCGCCGGACAAGCGCACGCTGGAGCCGGAATTCAAGACGGACAAGACCTGGCTGTTCTCGACCGCCGTGTCGCTGCCGGTGCGGGCGCTGGTGTGGCAGGAGTGGAAATTCGGCACGAGCCTGCGGTGGCGCGGGCGTGTGAAAGACAGGGACCGGTTCGAGGTGCAGCCGGACGGGGCGGTGCGGTTCACGGGAGAGGCGAAGGACCGCTACCGGCTCCGCGAGGACTATGCGGCGGGCTTCGTGCAGAACCGCATCCGGCTGACGGAGCGGCTCTCGTGGACGCCGGGCGTGCGCTACGAACGGGTGCGCGTGGACGCGTGGTCCGCGCCCGGCTGGGCGGCGCCGCGCGTGTTCATTGACGTGAACCCATCCTCGCATCTGCTCTACCGCGCCGCCGGGAACCTCACGCTGCGCGCGGCGGTGTCGCGCGTGCTGGCGCGGCCGAAGTTCGACGAGATGGCGCCGTATGAGAACATCTCAGCGACGAAGTTGGTGCTGGGCAACCCGGATCTCGAGCCTTCGCGCGCGTGGAGTTACGACGCGGGCTTCGACTATGCCACGCGGTGGGCGACGTTTTCGGTGAACGGATTTCACAAAGACATCCGCGGGGTGATCCAGGAAACGGGCACGGGAGAGTGGCGGCAGGGGCGGGAGGTGTTCCAGGTCCGCAACGCGGGCAACGGCTGGACGCGCGGGCTGGAATTCGAGCAGCGGCTGCGGCTGAAGCCATTCGTGCCCCGGTGGGCCAAGCCGTTCTCGTTCTGGGCCAACCAGACGGTGCTCGAAAGCGAACTGCGCGACGGCACGGGGCGGGTGCAGCCCTTCAAGGAGCAGCCGCGGTGGATCGCCAACTTCGGCGGCGATTTCAGCGATGAGGAATGGGGCACGTCGCTTTCAGTGATGGCGAACTTCGTGAGCCGGCGCTACGATTACAAGGCCAACGGCGACGTCAGCTCGTTCGGCGGCTCGACCAGCTTCGATGTGGCGCTGTACCAGCGGCTGACCGGGCGGCTGCGGCTGTTTGTCGAGGGCAACAACCTGTCGAACCGCGACCGGGTGCGCGATGAGATCCTGGCCGCCGGAGGCGCGCAGTGGCGCCGCGAGGCGTTCGGGCGAACCTTGCTGGGCGGGCTGCAAGTGAGTTTCTGACCGAACCCGCTGCGCCCGCGCGGACCCGTTGCCGGCGGCGCGGGCGGCTCAGCCGTGGCCTTCCGCGCCGCTTGCGCCGACCTCGATCAGGAAGCCGCCTTTGCCTGCGTTGACAGCCTGCGTCGAGCCGAGCCGCGCCAGGGTTCCTGCCGCTTCATGCACGTGTCCGCAAGCGAACCATGCCGGCTGCTCGCGGTCAAGGAACTCCCGCACCGCGCGGCTGCCGATGTGCCTGCCGAACGCCGCCCGGTCGAGCGGCGTGTCCAGCGGCGGGCAGTGGCAGACGAGAATCAGCGGCTTCAAGCCGGCAAAGCGCGCGAGCCTCTCCGCGAGTTCCTCTTCCGTGTATTCGCCCGGCGTGTCGAAGGGCGTGGGAGAGCTGTGCCCCAGTCCGGCGATGCGCCAGCCGTCCATTTCAAAGTGCCGCCCGTGCAGCGCATTCAGCCCGTGGCGCGCACAGAAGGCTTCGATCTCTGTCTCATGCTCGTGGTTGCCGGGCAACACCCACACTTTGGGCGCGCGTTTTGCCAGCACCGGCGCCAGCGCGTCCAGCCCGCGCCCCCAGCTCACCAGGTCTCCGGCGGCGATGTAGAGGTCCGCGTCCCGCTCCATCAGCGCTTCGAGCGCGGCGCGGTCGCCGTGAATATCGGAAAAGACCAGAATCCGCATCGCTTTCCCCATTCTAGGCGGCACAATAGGGAGCAGGGGAGGAATCGGGCCGCAGGCTGCCCGCGTCCAATCAGACAGCGTCCGACCCGCTGTTACACTGAAGGCAGAAGGGGCGCATCCCGGCCGATCCTGAAACCGTCATGGCGATCGAACCCAAGCAAAGACCTACTGTGAATTCGTGGCTCGAAGAAGAGCTTTACCAGGAGTTTGTCAACCGTCCCGGCCAGGTGGACGAGAGCTGGCAGCAGCGTTTTGCCGCCGAGCCGCCGGCCGAGGTCACTCCGCCTCCGGTGAGCCAGACGGTGGTGCTGCCGGAGGCCGAGCCGGCCAAGCCCGCCGCGCCCGTCATGGTGCCTGCGCTGACGCTCAGCCCCAGCGAGCAGCTTGTGCCGCTGAAGGGCGCGCCGGCGCGGATCGCCGAAAACATGACGGCGAGCCTCGCCGTGCCTACGGCCACCAGCCAGCGGGTGATCCCCGTCAAGGTGATTGACGAGAACCGCCGGCTGCTGAACCACTGGCGTTCGCTGCACGGGCAGTCGAAGATCAGCTACACGCACTTGATCGCCTGGGCGATCGTTCGCGCCATCCGGCATATGCCGGTGATCAACGACGCCTACGCGGAGGTCGACGGCCAGCCCCACCGCATCGTGCGGCGCCAGATCAACATCGGCGTCGCCGTCGACATCGCCGGCAAGGACGGCCACCGCTCCCTGCTGGTGCCCTCGATCAAGAATGCGGGCGAGATGAGCTTCTACGAGTTCATGCGCGCCTTCGACGACATCGTCGAACGGGCGCGCAGAGGCAAGCTCACGCCGGACGACTTTCTCGGAACCACCGTGTCTCTCACCAACCCGGGCACCGTGGGCACCGTGGGCAGCGTGCCGCGGCTGATGCCGGGACAGGGCGCCATCATCGCCACCGGCGCCATTGACTGGCCCGCCGGGTTCCAGGGCGTCAGCGAAGAGCTGCGCGCCGCGCTGGGCTTGTGCAAGGTGATGACGATCACCTGCACGTACGACCACCGCATCATCCAGGGCGCCGAGAGCGGGGCGTTTCTCGGCAAGCTGCAGGGTCTGCTGGAAGGCGAAGACCGCTTCTACGACGAGATCTTCGAGCAGACCGGCATGCCGTACCAGCCCTTCCGCTGGGAGATGGACCGGGGCGGCGCGGCGGCGGGCTTCGGCGAGCCGCAGCGCATGGGCGAGATCGCCAAGCAGGCGGCGGTGCTGCAACTGATCAACGCCTACCGCGTGCGCGGCCACCTGATCGCCGACCTCAACCCGCTGGGCGTCAAGCCTTCCTATCACCCCGAGCTCGACCCCGCCAACTACGGTCTCACCATCTGGGACTTCGACCGCCAGTTCATGACCGGCAGCCTCGCCATCCCCGGCGACCTGAAGCTGGCCCGCCTGCGCGAGATCATCGAGCAGCTCCGCCAGACGTATTGCGGGCGGCTGGGCTGCGAGTACATGCACATCCAGCACCCGGAGGAGAAGCGCTGGCTGCAGGAGCGCATGGAGCCGCAGGCGAACAACTGGCCGCTGGATGACACCACGCGCCGCCGCATTCTGCTGCGCCTGCTGCAGGCGGAAGGGTTCGAGAACTTCCTCCACACGCGCTTTGTCGGCCAGAAGCGCTTTTCGCTGGAGGGCGGCGAGAGCGCGATGGTGGTGCTGGACGAGTGCCTGGAGCGCGCCGCCGAGGCCGGCGTGCAGGAGATCGTCATCGGCATGGCGCACCGCGGGCGGCTCACGGTGCTCGCCAATCTCATCGGCAAGTCGATGGCGCAGGTGTTCGGCGAATTCGAGGGCGTGGTGGATCCGGAGATGGCGCAAGGCTCCGGCGACGTGAAGTACCATCTGGGCGCCAGCGGCGTGCAGCGGACGTCCTCGGGCCGCGAGATCAAGGTTTCGCTTTCGCCCAACCCGAGCCACCTGGAAGCCGTGAACCCCGTGGTCGAGGGCATCGTCCGCGCCAAGCAGACCTTCATGGGCGACGAAAAGCGCGAGAAGGTGCTGCCCGTGCTGGTCCACGGCGACGCCGCATTCGCCGGGCAAGGCGTGGTGGCGGAAACGCTGAACCTGTCGCTGCTGAAAGGCTACACGACCGGGGGCACGATTCATCTGGTGATCAACAACCAGATCGGCTTCACGGCCACGGCGGAAGAGAGCCGCTCGTCCACCTACTGCACCGACGTGGCGCGGATGGTGCAGGCGCCGATCCTGCACGTCAACGGCGACGACCCGGAAGCGTGCGCGCGGGCGATGCAGATCGCGCTCGACTACCGGATGAAGTTCAAAAAGGACGTGGTGATCGACCTGGTCTGCTACCGCAAGTACGGCCACAACGAAGGCGACGACCCCAGCTACACGCAGCCGGTGATGTACCGCACGATCAAGGCGAAGGAATCGCCCGGCACGCTTTACACGCAGCGGCTGCTGCGCGAAGGCGTGGTGACCAAAGACAGCGTGGAGCGCATCAAGCGGCAGATCCAGGACGCGCTCAACGCGGCCCACGAAGAGGCGGTGCGCAAGGGCGAGAAGTGGGAGCTGCAGGAGGTCACCGAGTTCGAGGAGACCAGCATTCCGCAGGTCTGCCCGCGCACGGCAGCCGACGAAGCGCTGATCGGGAAAGTGGTCGAGGGCATCACGACGTTTCCGCCGGGCTTCACGCTGCATCCCAAGCTGAAGGGCTTCATCGACCGCCGCCGCGAGATCCTGAAAGGCGGGCCTGTCGATTGGGCGGCCGCGGAAACGCTCGCCTTCGGCACGCTGGTGCTGGAAGGCACGCCCGTGCGGCTGAGCGGGCAGGACAGCGGGCGCGGCACGTTCTCTCAGCGCCACCTGGAGTATTTCGACTACAACACCGGCGAGCCCTACACGCCGCTGCAGCATCTGGACCCGCGGCAGGCGCGGTTCGAGGTCTACGACAGCTCGCTGAGCGAGTACGCGGTGATGGGCTTCGAATACGGCTATTCGCTCGGCGACCCGCTCACGCTGACGCTGTGGGAGGCGCAGTTCGGCGACTTCGCCAACGGCGCGCAGATCATGATCGACCAGTTCATCGCCGCGGGCGAGGCCAAGTGGGGCCAGCCCTCGGGGCTGGTGCTGTTGCTGCCGCACGGCTACGAGGGGCAGGGGCCGGAGCACTCCAGCGCGCGCATCGAGCGCTTCCTCCAGCTCGCCGCCGAAAACAACCTGCAGGTCTGCAACGCCACCACGCCCGCGCAGTATTTCCACCTGCTCCGCCGCCAGATGTACGGCGGGCACGATCGCCGCGGGCTGCGCAAGCCGCTGGTGATCCTCACGCCCAAGAGCCTGCTGCGCCATCCCAGGTGCGTGAGCCGGATGGAGGACTTCACGCGCGGCTTCTTTGAACCCGTGCTTTCCGACGCCGAAGCCGCGCAGCCGGACCGTGTGGTGCAGGTGCTGTTCTGTTCCGGCAAGATCTACTACGAACTTGCGGCCGAGCGCGAGAAGCGCGGCGCCTGGAACACGGCCATCGTGCGGCTGGAACAGCTCTACCCGTGGCCCGAGCAGGAGATGGAAGCGGCGCTGTGGCGCTACCCCTCCACCGCGGAAATCGTCTGGGTGCAGGAGGAGCCGCGCAATCAGGGGGCGTTCCTCTTCGTGCGCGACCGGCTGGAGCCGATGCTCGCGCAGACGCGCCGCACGCTGCGCTATGCCGGCAGGCCGGAGGCGGCTTCTCCGAGCACCGGCTCGGCCAAGCGCCACGCGCAGGAGCAGGCGGCGGTGATCGAAGACGCCTTCAGCGGCGGCAGCCCGGTGCGCCCGCGCCGCTACCGCGTGGTGGAGAAGCGCCGCAACCTTTCCATTGAGGGCGCGCAGCCGGAAGCGTAAGAAACCAGGGGCCAGCGCCGGCGCGATTCACGTCTTGTCCACAGGGTTTTCCACAGCCTGTGGAAATCAGGCGCGGTAGGCCGCCAGGCGCGGCAGCAGCGACGAGGGCACCTGCGCCTCGAGCACGCAGGCATCCGCGTCATACCTCTCGGCGGTGACCCGGCCGTATTCGTGAACCAGGTGCACGATGCCGAGCTCGGCCACAGGCACGCGCAGCCGCACGTCGGCCAGGGGATCGCCGGGCAGGCAGCGGTCGATCGTTTCCAGAAGCCGGTCCACGCCTTCGCCGGCCAGCGCAGAGACGGCCACAGAGGGCGCTCCGCCCGCCTCGCCGGCCAGACGCCGCGCCAGGGTTTCCACATCCGCGCCCGGGAGCAGGTCCGCTTTGTTCAGCACCAGCAATTGCGGCGTGTCCAGGGCGCCGATTTCGCCGAGCACCTGCCGCACGTGGGAGCAGTACTCGGCCGCCGCCGGCGAGGAGGCGTCCACCACGTGCAGCAGCAGCGAAGCCTCCGTCACTTCTTCGAGCGTCGCCCGGAACGCTTCCACCAGCGTCGTCGGCAACTGCCGGATGAAGCCCACCGTGTCGGACAGCAGCACGCGCCTGCGGGAGGGCAGCACAAGCTGCCGGACCGTGGGATCCAGCGTGGCGAACATGCGCGCGTCGGCCGTCACGCTGGCGCCGCACAGCCGGTTGAACAGCGTGCTCTTGCCGGCGTTGGTGTAACCGACCAGCGCCACCGTCGCCAGCGGCACCGCCTGCCGCAGCCGGCGCTGGGTGGCGCGCGAGCGGCGGACGTTTTCGAGCTCCTCGCGGATTCTCTTGATCCGCGCCCGGATCCGCCGGCGATCCGTCTCCAGCTTGGTTTCACCGGGGCCGCGCGTGCCGATGCCGCCGCCCAGGCGGCTGAGCGCGGCGCCCCTGCCGGTCAGCCGCGGCAGCAGATAGCCGAGCTGCGCCAGCTCCACCTGCAATTGTCCCTCGCGCGTGCGGGCGCGGCGCGCGAAAATATCCAGGATCAATTGCGTCCGGTCGACCACTTTGACGCCGAGCCGGTTTTCCAGATTTCTCTGCAGGGTGCCGGACAACTCGTGGTCGAAAATCACCAGATCGGCCGGCAGGGCTTCGGCCAGGGAGCGGAGCTCTTCCACTTTGCCGGAGCCCACCAGCGTGGCGGCGTCCAGAGCGGGGCGCGATTGCAGGATTTTTTCGGCGACCACCGCGCCGGCGCTTTCGGCCAGGGCCGCGAGCTCTTCCAGGGACTCCGCGGCGGAAAAACCCGCTGCCCTGTCTTTGGCCGTTTCCACGGCCACCAGGATGGCGCGTTCGGGTGCGGAAAGGAGGCTTTGCGGCGTCACACTTCCTGCGTTTCAGGCGCCGGCGGCCCCGGGGCGGCGGCAGCGGCGTGCGCGCCGGCGGGCGGCGCCGCGGCGTGCGAGGGCCTGGTCACCACCACGGTGGAGATGGCGTGCTTGAAGATGAGCTGCTCCTGGTTGTTCGTCTCCAGCACCACGGAATATTTGTCGAAACTCTTGATGCGGCCGGACAGTTTTACGCCGCTCATGAGGTAGATGGTGAGGAGAATTTTCTCTTTTCTTGCATTATTCAGAAAAGCTTCCTGAATATTCTGCGCCTGTTTTTCCGCGCCGGGGCGCCGCGGCGCCATCGGGGCTTTTCTTGTTTCGTCCATCATGATTCTCTTGTGCCCCTCCTTCCCTCCGTCGGTTCCTCGCCTTGGGCGGGTCCCGAAGCGCAATGCCAGGGCCGGGGCCGCCGGTCCAGGGTGCGGTGATCGGCCACAGGCCGCCCGGCGCACGGATCCCGAGGCTCATGCCGGGCTGCCTTGAGTGTAATAAGAAAGTTTCCGGACGCGCAAGGGAGGCGCGGCGCCCGCGCAATGCGCTACATTCATTCTGGAGTGGGCAAGGCGGAATCACAGGGCGCGCGCATCGCCGTCATCAGCATGGCCGTCAGCGGCATGCTGGCCGTGGCCAAGCTCATTGCCGGCTGGCTGGGCGGTTCGGCCTCCGTCGTTGCCGATGGCGTGGAGAGCGCCGGCGACGTGCTCGCCTCCAGCATCGTGCTGCTGGGCCTCACCGTGGCTGCGCGGCCGCCTGACAAGAACCATCCTTACGGCCACGGGCGCTTTGAGACGCTCACGGGCCTGGTCACCGGCCTCGGACTCGCGCTGGTCGGGGCCGGCATCATCTGGAAATCGATGCAGGACGTCGGACTGCGGCATTCCCCTCCCGCCGCTTACGCGCTGATCCCCGTGGCAGCGTCGGTGGTGCTGAAAGCCGTGATGGGCGCGCTGAAGCTGCGGATCGGGCGCCGCATCCGCAGCGCCGCCCTGGTCGCCGACGCCTGGAATGACACCGTCGACATCCTGTCCGGCAGCGTCGCGCTGCTCGCCGTCGGACTCTCGCTGTACGACCCGGACCGCTTCGTTGCCGCCGACCATTACGGCGGGGCGGCCATCGGCTGCATCGTCATCCTGCTCGGGCTCCGGGTGGTTCACGAAACCTCGCTCACGCTCATGGACACGATGCCTGACGAGGAGATGATGGCCACGATCCGGAAAGCGGCTCTCACCGTGCCCGGCGCGCTCGACGTGGAAAAATGTTACGCCCGCAAGACCGGCCTCCGCTACCACGTCGACCTGCACCTCGAGGTCGACCCCGATCTCACCGTGCGCCGCAGCCACGCCATCGCCGAGCAGGTGCGCAACCGGGTCAAGGAGGAGATCGGCTGGGTGGAGGATGTGCTGGTTCATGTCGAGCCGTATGGGGAGAGGGCTTACCATGGAGAATCCTGAGTTCGCCCGCCTGCTCAACGAGACCGCCGACCTGATGGAGATCGCCGGCGAGGATTCCTTCCGCATCCGCAGCTACCGCAACGCGGCTGCCGTGATTGAAAGCCTGCCGGAGCGGCTGGAAGACATCCTCCGCGATCCCGCGCGCCAGGTGACGGACATTTCCGGCATCGGCAAGGGCATTGCCGGAGCGCTGCGCGAAATCGCAGAGCGCGGCAGCTTCGCGCGCCGCGACGAAATGCTCGCCCAATACCCGCCGACGGCGCTGGAACTGCTCCGCATCCCCGGCGTGGGCCCGAAAACCGTCCGGACCCTGTGGGAGCACTACCGCGTGAGCACGCTGGATGGCCTCGAACAGCTTTGCAAGGAGCAGAGGATCCGCGAGCTGAAGGGCATGGGGCCGAAGATGGAGCAGAAGATCCTGGCCGGCATTGCGCATTACCGCCAGGTGAGCGGGCGCTTCCTGCTCAGCCATGCCGCCGCCGCTGCCGCGGAACTGGCGCCGCTGGTCAACGGCACGCCCGCCGGCAGCCTGCGCCGCGGCAAGGAGACGGTGGGCGACCTCGACATCCTGAGCACGGAACCCGGCGCCATCGCGCGCTTCCTGGCGCACCCTGGCGTGCATGACGTGCTCGCGCACGGAGAGACCAAGGCCAGCGCCCGCTTCGGCAGCAGCGGGCTGCAGGTGGACGTGCGCGTCGTGGCCCCGGAGAGCTTCGGCGCCGCTCTGCAATACTTCACCGGCAGCAAGGAGCACAACGTCGCCCTGCGCCAGCGCGCGTTGAAGATGGGCTTCACGCTCAACGAGTACGGCCTGTTCACGCTCGAGGGCAACCGCCGCGTTGCCGGGCGGACCGAAGAGGAGATCTATGCCGCGCTCGGCCTCGACTTCATCCCCCCCGAGCTGCGCGAAAACCAGGGCGAAATCGAAGCCGCCGAGCGCCGCAGCCTGCCGGCGCTGATCGGGCCCGCCGACATCCGCGGCGACCTGCACATGCACACGCGCGAGAGCGACGGCCGCGCCTCGCTCGAGGAGATGGCGGCCGCCGCCCGCGAACGCGGCTACCAGTACATCGCCATCACCGATCACTCCAAGGCCCTCGCCATGGCCAACGGTCTCGACGAGAGGCGCGCCGTGAACTTCGCCGCGGAGGTGCGCCGCTTCAACGAGACCGGCGCCGGCATCCACGTCTTCGCGGGGCTGGAGTGCGACATCCTCCGCGACGGGCGGATGGATCTGGCCGAAGACGCGCTCGCCGAACTCGACTTCGTCATCGCCAGCGTGCACTCCTACATGCTCCTCGAGCCGCGTGAAATGACCGACCGTCTCCTGCGCGCTCTGGAATGCCGCTCCGTCAAGGCGCTGGGCCATCCCACCGGCCGCGTGCTCCTCCATCGCGACGCTTACCAGTATGAGTTCGAGACCGTGGCGCGCGAGGCCGCGCGCCGCGGCGTCTGGCTCGAGATCAACGCCAGCCCGGAGCGCCTCGACCTCCACGCCGCGCTCATCCGCCGCGCCCGCGAGCTCGGCTGCCGCTTCGTCGTCTGCACCGACGCGCACCACCCCATGCATCTCGCCAACATGCGCTTCGGCGTGCAGACGGCGCGGCGCGGCTGGCTCTCCGCCGCCGACGTCGCCAACACCCTCCCGCTCGCGGAGTTCCGCGCCGCCCTGGCAGGATCAAACAAATGCCCATGAAATTGATTTCTTCGGAAGAACTGCTCCAGACCCCCATTTTTCGCGTCACCATGGACCATGCCGTCGATCCCGACGGCTTCGAGATCCGCCGCGCCATCGTCCGCCACCGCGGCAGCGCGGTCATGATGGCCGTGGATGCGCGCCGCCGCGTCCTGCTCGTGCGCCAGTACCGGCTGCCCGCGCGCGACTGGCTGTGGGAGCTGCCCGCCGGCAGGATCGACGAGGGCGAAACCGCGCTGCAGGCGGCGCGCCGCGAACTCCGCGAGGAAACCGGCTGCACCGCGCGCCGGTGGACCCGGCTCGCCGAGTTCTTCCCCAGCCCCGGCTACGTCGAAGAGAAAATGACCATCTACCTGGCGCAGGACCTCCGCCTGGGCGAGGCGCAGCCCATGGAGGACGAGCGGATCGAAACCGGGTGGTTCACCCTGAAGCAGATGGGCGAGATGATCGCGAGCGGCGCCATCCGCGACGCCAAGACCATCATCGGCTGGGCCCTGTTCACCCGCCGCCCGCCTCAGCCGCGCGGCAAGCGGGCGCAGTAGTCCAGCAACTGCCGCAAGGCTTGCCCGCGGTGCGAGACCTGCATCTTCGCATCCGCGCCGATCTCGGCGAACGTCATCCCCAGCGGCGGGAAGAAGAACAGCGGATCGTAGCCGAAGCCGCCCCCGCCCCGCGGCGCATCCAGAATCACGCCCTCCGCCGAGCCGCGGAACACTGCTTCCAGCCGCCCCTGCCGCGCCAGCGCAATCACGCACACGAACCGCGCCCGCCGGTCTTCCACCCCGGCCAGGCGCTCGAGCAGCAGCCGGTTGTTCGCCTCGTCCGTTCCCTCCGCGCTGAACCGCGCCGAGCGCACGCCCGGCGCCCCGCCCAGCGCCTCCACCTCCAGCCCGGAATCGTCGGCGAATAGAAATTCCTCGCAATAAGCCGAATAATGCAACGCCTTTTTTACCGCATTTGCCTCAAATGTCTCGCCGTCTTCTTCGCACGGCGGCAGCGCGGCAATCCCTTCCAGCGGAACAATCCCGATTTCCGTGAAGCCCGGCGCTTCCGCCGCGCGCCGGAATTCCGCGAGCTTGCCCGGGTTGCCGGTGGCGCAGCGCAGGATCATTTCCGCCCCAGCGCTTCCCGCTGCGCCTCGAACAGCGCCCCGATGCCGGCGCGCGCCAGGGCCAGCATGCCCGCCAGCCTGGCGTCGTCGAACACCGCCTTCTCCGCCGTCGCCTGCAATTCCACAAACTCCCCCTCCGCGGTCATTACCACGTTCATGTCCACCTCCGCCTGCGAGTCTTCCTCGTAGCACAGGTCCAGCAACGTCTCGCCGCCCACCACGCCCACGCTCGCCGCCGCCACCAGAGACCGCAGCGGCGGGCGGGAGAACACGCCGAACGGGGCCATCCGCTCGAACGCCAGCGCCATCGCCACGCAGCCTCCCGTCACGGAAGCGGTCCGCGTGCCGCCGTCGGCTTGCAGCACGTCGCAATCAACGATCACCGTGCGCTCTCCCAGCGCCTCCATGTCCACCACCGCGCGCAGCGAGCGCCCGATCAGCCGCTGGATCTCCTGCGTCCGCCCGCTCGGCCGCCCCTTGCTGATCTCGCGGGGCGTGCGCTGCGCCGTGGCGCGCGGCAGCATCGAATACTCGGCGGTCACCCACCCGCGGCCCGTGTTCCGCAAAAACGACGGCACGCCTTCCTCGATCGTGGCCGCGCACAGCACGCGCGTGTGGCCGATCTCGATCAGGCACGAGCCCTCGGCCGTGAGCAGGAAATCCGGCTGGATGCGCACGGGGCGCAATTGATCCGGGCGGCGGTTGTCTGGACGCATGGGAATCTCAGGAGGCCGGCGGCGCGGAGTAGATGAAGCCGTAATACAGCACGATGGCCAGCAGGATGAAGGCGCTGAAAAACACGATCAGGCAGCCGATCGCGCCCGGATTCTCCGGGCCGCGCCGCGCCTTCTTTTCGCGCGCCGGCTTGATCTTGGCCATACGCGCACTATCGTAGCATCCGCACCCCCGGCGCGCGTTGATACGATGTGGGTCGATATGCGGTTCGCCCGTCGCACCCTGTTCTTAGCCCCTCTCGCCAGGCTCGCCCGCAGCCTGCGCGCGCAACAACCGCAGCTCCGGCTCGGCTACGACACCTACTCGCTCCGCGCCTGGGGCATGAAGGCGCTCGAACACCTGGAATTCGCCGCCCGCCACGGCTGCACCGCTTTGCAGATCTCCTCGCTCGGCGACTTCGAGTCCCTCGACGAGCCGCACCTGGCCCGCGTGCGGGCGCGCGCCGGGGAACTCGGCATCGCGCTTGACGCCGGCACCGGCTGCATCTGCCCGTCCGCGCGCGCCTGGCGCAACCGCAACGAAACCCCGGAGCAACACCTCCGTCGCGCCCTCCGCGTGGCCCGCTCCATCGGCGCCCGCTCGCTGCGCTGCTACCTCGGCGATTTCGAGGACCGGCTCCACCCCAACGGCATCGAGTTCCACATGGAAAACACCATTCGCGTTCTGAAAGCGGTGCGCGAAGCGGCCCTCGAAGCCGGCGTCAAGATCGCCCTCGAAAACCACTCCGGCGATTTGCAGGCGTGGGAGTGCCGCCTGATCGTGGAAGAAGCCGGACGGGACGCGGCCGGCGCCTGCCTCGACACCGGCAACCCCATCTGGTGCGCCGAGCACCCTGAAGTCACGCTGGAGGTGCTGGGCCCCGTGGCCGTCACCACGCATGTCCGCGACACCGCCATCTTCCCGCACCCGCGCGGCTGCGCCGCCCATTGGACGGCGCCCGGCGACGGCGCCGTCGATATGGCGAAGCTCGCCTCGTTGCAGAAACAGCTCTGCCCCGGCGCGCCGCTCCACCTTGAAATCATCACCGGCCGCCCCCCGCGCATTGTGCCGTTCTATGAAGACTCGTTCTGGAAGGCGTTTCCCAAAGCGCGCGGCGGCGAGTTCGCGCGGTTCCTTGCGCTCGTCAAGAACGGCTCGCCGCTGATGAAGCCCATGGTCATCGAGGACGTGCCCGGCATGGATGTTGCGGAATACCGCGCCGCGCTCAAGAAACAGCAGTGGCTCGACCTCGAGCGCAGCCTCGACTACGCCCGCCGCCACATGATCTGAGACAAAGCCTGGCGGCAACCCGCCTGTGACAGGCTGCCGCCCTCTTCAGCGCCAGTGCGGAATGGAAGCCTATTCGCTGAACAACCCCTCGAACAGGGCCGAGGACAGATAGCGCTCGCCGGCGTCGGGCAAGATCACCACGATCGTCTTGCCTTCCATCTCCGGCTCCTTGGCCACCCGGATCGCGGCAGCCGCCGCCGCGCCGCAGGAGATGCCGCAGAGGATGCCCTCCTCGCGCGCCAGCCGCCGCGCCATCTCCATGGATTCTTCGTTGGTCACCTGCTCCACGCGGTCCACCACCGACAGATCCAGCGTGCCCGGAATGAAGCCCGCCCCGATGCCCTGGATCTTGTGCGGTCCCGGCTGCAGGGGTTCGCCCTTCAGCGTCTGCGTGATCACCGGGCTCGCCGCCGGCTCCACCGCGATCGACACGATCGGCTTGCCCTTCGCCTGCTTGATGTAGCGCGACACGCCCGTGATGGTGCCCCCGGTGCCCACGCCGGACACCAGCACGTCAATCCCGCCGTCGGTGTCTTCCCAGATTTCCGGTCCCGTCGTCTCATAGTGAATCTTCGGGTTGGCCGGGTTTTCGAACTGCTGCAACAGCACGTACCGCTCGGGATCGGACGCCGCGATCTCCTGCGCCTTCGCCACCGCGCCCTTCATCCCTTTCGCGCCCTCGGTCAGCACCAGGTTCGCGCCGAAAATCTTGAGCACTTTCCGCCGTTCGATCGACATCGTTTCCGGCATCGTCAGCGTGATCGGATAGCCCCGCGCCGCCGCCACAAACGCCAGCGCAATGCCCGTGTTGCCCGACGTCGGCTCCACCAGCTCCTTGCCCGGCTTCAGAATCCCGCGCTGCTCGGCGTCCCAGATCATCGATGCCCCGATCCGGCATTTCACCGAGTAAGCCGGGTTGCGCCCTTCAATCTTGGCGAGCACCGTCGCCCGTGCGCCGTCCGTCACGCGGTTCAGCTTCACCAGCGGCGTCCGTCCGATGCTCAATGAGTTGTCTGCGTAAACCCTCATGTCGTCTCCTTCCCGTCAGTCGTTCAAATCTCCCAGTTCGGAACGAAACTCGCCTGCCTCTCCCGCCACTCCCGCACCAGGTCGGCAAACGTCGTCCGGTCGATGATCTCCGCCACCGCCGCGTCCACCTTCTCCCAGAAAAAATCCAGCGCGCCGCCCGCCTCCAGCGTCGCCCGCCCCGTGCGCCCGCCTTCCACGCTCCGGATCACTTCCCCCACGGTGATCATCTCCGCCGGACGCCCCAGCAGATACCCGCCCTCCGCCCCGCGCCTCGATTCCAGAAACCCGCTCTTCTTCAGCTCCGCCAGAATCGACTCGAGGAACTTCTGCGGGATGCCCTGCCGCTCGGCAATATCGGCGATCCGCGTCGGTTCGCTCCCCGCACGCAACGAAAGCTCGAATACCGCCCTGAGCGCGTACTCGCACTTCACGGAGACGTTCATGAGCGTGGCCAGTGGCATGTACCTATTCTCTCTAGAGAATAGTACATAATGACGCTCCCGTCAACGCTTGTCCCGCCGGTTTCCTTCCTCGCCTGTCCCCGTAAGAAGACCTGGCGGCAGGGCTGCCCTTGAGCAAAGCACACCCTGCCGCCTCTTTTATCCCGCAAGGGAAGCCGCTCCGCCTGAAGGGCGGCTTTACTGAACCGGGCGTCCGCCCTCGATCCGGAACGGCGCCATCGCCGCGTAGCCGCGCCGCTCGGGTCCCGTGGTCAACCACGCCTCGAGCACATAGCGCCCGTCGGGCAAGGGCTCGCGCAGTTGCATGGGAACCTGGTGGCGCAGCTCTCCGGAAATCGTCTTGATGCGCACCGCCTGGGCGAATGCCTTGCCTTCCGACCACCGGTAGACCGGCTTGCCCGTTTCGTCCCACACCACGAAGTCATACTCCTGCCAGTCGGGATAGTAGAGCTCGACCGGTTCTGCGGTTCCAGGCGCCAGCCGCATCAACGCTGCCAGACCGCCGCCGGGGCTTGCCGCCACGGAAACGGTGAACATCGTGGCAGGCGCGGCATCGAACACGAAGCGTCCCACTCGGGCTGACACGAGTTCGTACACCCTGGGGCCGGCAATCGTGGAGACCGTGCGCTGCACCATCCCGATGCCCGCCGCAAAGACTTCGCTCTCCACGCCGGTGTCGGCGCAGCCGAAGGAGCGGTATTCCAGACGCCTTGCGGATGCGAACCATCCTGCAAGGCCCAGATGCGGCGAGGAAGGCTCCAAGAGGCGGCTCTCCTGATCGCACGGGCGGAACGGCGCCTCCGCCCAGCCTGCGTTTTCTTCAAACGAGGTCAGCACGCGCTCAGCCCCGGCCTCTTCGTCCAGATAAACGAGCGTGCCATCCTTCAGCGCGCGCACCCACAAGGCACGGCCTGCGTAGCCGTTCAGCCGGTGATAAACCTGGTCATTGGCAGCCAGCGGCGTGCCCACGCGCACCGTGAAGCTGTCTCCGCTGGAAAGGTTCCGGTAGGTCCATTCATTGCCGGTCTGCAGGGGAAACACGTCGCCCGCAAACGCGGCAGCGGCGGGGAGCAGAAGGGCCAGCAAATTCTTGTCGATTGGCATACGGAAATGAAGACGTTTCTGCTGGTTTGTTGTTCCGTATTTTTGTGTAAATTTGGCTGAAGACGCTCTGCTTCAGGGCGTCACCACAAGCGGCGCGCGCAAAAATCCGGCCTTTTGCCCCAGCCGGTCGATCACGTTGAGTTGCGCGGTATATTCGCCCGCGGGCAGTTTCAGCGGCACTTCCAGCGAGACCGCCGCGCTACGGCTCCGCGCGTCTTTCAGCGCCGCCACCACCGCCGGGCGCGATTGGTAGACGAGCTTCCCGTCGCGGTACACCGTCAGCGCCGCCGCCAGCGACGGCTTCTGCTGCGCCGCATCCGTCTCCGGGTCGTACGCCTCCGCGTACACGTACAACGTCTGCCCTTCGCGAAACACGCGCGTCACGCTCGGCAGCAGCTTCTCCTTGCCCCGCACCAGCGGGTGCGAGTCCTGCCGCTTCACCAGTTTCTTGTCCGCCGCGCCCACCGCCTCCGCCATCGGCACGCGCTGCGCCCCCAGCACCAGCGAGCTCAGCCGCACCTCGTCCTTGACCCCGTTCAGGTCGGGAATCGTGAACCGGGTATCAAATGATCCCAGCTTCCCCGTCAGGTTTTCGCGCACCACCATCCGCATCGTGTACGCTCCCGGCGGCAGCGTGAACCCCGTGTCGTACACCAGGCTGCGCGAGCCAAGCTGCCCCGCCTTCTCCTCGCGCAACTGAATCCGGATCGAGTCGCGCACCGTCGCCGCCACCGCGCCCCGCGCGTCCTTCACCTGCCCCACAAAGTCGAACGTCGTTGTCTCCGCGCCCCCCTGCTTCTTCAGCGGGATCGCCGAGCCGGGGATCTTCACCGCCACCGGCAGGAAATACTGGCTCCGCCCCAGCCGGAACCAGTTCACCTCCAGCGCCAGCCGCAACTGCGTCACCGGGTCCCCCGCCAGCAGCGCCTCCTCCAGTTGTTTCTCCTTGTCATAGCTCGTGAACGCCGCAAAATCCTTCTCCGCGAAATAGCCGCGCCGGTAATCGAGCCGCGCCCGCAGCCGCGCCTGCACCGCCGGGGCGAGCTTCACCTCCACGCGCCGGTACTGCCCGTCCCGCCGCTCGTCCGTGGAATAGTAGCCCAGGATGTAATAGCTCTGGATGTCCTGCTGCGCGCGCTGGATGCCCAGCACGAGATCGTTCGAATCGAACAACGCCTTCCCGCCCGTGTCCGAGGCCAGCATCTCCAGCGTGTCCTGCGTGTCGAAACTGCGCTGCCTCTGCCTCGCCTGCGTCTGTCCGCTGAACAGCCCCGTCCCGGACGCTGTCGCTACCGTCACTCCTCCGCCCGGCGGCTCCGCCTGCAGCCCCCGCACGTCCACCGGATAGAAGCTGACGTTGGCGCGCACCGCCGCGTTCACCGCCGCGCGCAACTGCGCTTCGTTGTCCATGCCCGTCCGGCTCACGCCCGCCGTGAAATACACCACCGCTTTCTTCTCCGGCAGCGCCGCCAGAGACCGCGCCAGGTCCTCCAGCGCCGCCAGCTTGCGGTCCGTGTTGAACACGTTGAACTCCGTGTCATCGGCCGCGAATGCCGCATCCTCGCCCGCTTCGGCGTCTGTCGCCCCTTCCGCCGCCAGCTCGCTCATCTCGCCCGTCTGGAATTTCCGCACCGTCTCGATCAGCGCATCGCGGTCGCTGGTGAAATCCTGCACCACCCTCAGCCGCGAGCCGAACGCCACAATGCGCACCAGGTCCGCCGCCGTCATCTTCTCGCGCAGCCATTGCTCGGCCGCCTCTTTCGCGCGCACCTGCTGCGTTTCATCGAGCGACGTCCAGTCGAAATAGAGCACGATCAACCGCCGGTCGCGGTAGCGCACCGGCAGCACCGCGCCCGTCTGCGGCTCCGCCTGCAACGGCTGCGGCGCGGGCGCTTCCGCCGTCATCGCCGCCGCTCCGGGCGCCGCCTGCTCGATCTGCTGAAACTCGAACACGCGCACCGTCTGCGGCTTGCCGTTTTCGGTGACCACGAAGTCGTCCTTCGATAGCCCCTTTACTGGACGCCCCTGTCCGTCGCGCACAAACACGGTGACGATCACCAGGTTCGCCGACGCGCGGAACGTCGGCGTCTCCTCCGGCGGCTGCCCCGACAGCGCCGCGCAAAGCAACAGGGAAAGCATTTCGCGTTTCATCGCTTAAAACCGGAACCTCGCCGTGATCTGCACGCTGCGCATCGCCCCGGCCGCGGTCGGCTCCCCGTAGTTGGCGGAGTTCACCACCGTGCCGTAGCTTGTCAGGTTCACATGGTTCAGAATGTTCTGTCCCTCCAGCCGCAACTCGAGCCGCCGCATGGTGCTCTCGCCGATCTGGAAGCTGCGCCCGAAGCCCGCATTCAGCACCACGCTGCCCGGCCCGGGAATCGTGTTGCGCCCCGCATTGCCGTACCGGTCCGCGCGCGGCACGGCGAACGCCGCCGTGTTGAAGTACCCCGAGCCGCTTTTGACCGGCAATCCGGTAGCGTCGGCGCGCGCGCTGCCCGTTGCGCCGCTGCCGCCCGGATCGGCGACGGCGCCCAGCACGCGCGCCGTCAGCGGGCGGCCCGAGTTCGCCTGCAGGTTCAGGTTCAGGTTCCAGTCCCGCAGCAGCGCGGTCCAGCGGTTGCGCTGCCGCAGCCACACCCCTGTGGGGCCGAACGGCGACGTGAACATGCCGTTGAACTGCAATTGGTGGCGCACGTCGAAATTCGACAGTCCCCGCTCCGCGCGCAGGTTGTTCTCATCCTGCACCACCAGGTTGCCCGCGCCGCCGATCGAGCTGGCGTTGTCGATCGACTTCGAGAACGTGTAGAGCGCGGACCAGCTCACCCCGCGCCGCATCCGCCGCACCACGCGCACCTGCCCGGCATGGAAGATCGAACTGCCCTCCGGGCTGCTGTAGGTGAAGCCCGTCGCATACGGAATCGGCCGGCGCAGTTCGCTGTCCACCGGCGAGCCCGGCGGCGCGCGGTTCGGAATGCGCTGAATGTCGAGCGCTGTGCCCTTCGTGCCCATGTAGCCGAGTTCGATGACATAGCCGCGCACGTCCTGCTGCACGTTCAGGTTCCAGGTCTGCGCGTACGGCGCGCGGTAATCCGGGTTCACCGCAAACGAGTTCAGGATCGTCTGCGACTCCGGCCCGCGGAACGGCTGCGCGAGCGTCAGGCGCGCCGCCGGCGACGTGGTGAACGTCGATGCCGTCGCGAACGGAGGCTGGTACACCAGCCGCTGTGCGATGCGCCCGAACACCGCCAGATCGTAAAACACGCTGTAGCCCAGCCGCACGATCGTGCGCCGCTTTTGGCTCGGGCGCCATGCCAGGCCCACCCGCGGCGCCACGTTGTTCCGGTCGGTCCGCACCAGACCCTGCGGCGCGCTTCCCAGCCAGGGTCCCTGCCCGCCCGGCGTCACCACGGCGGCGGCAGTCCATCCCGGCGACAGGTCCAGGTTCGCCATCCGCCCGTACTTCTCCGTGAACGGAAGCCACGCGTCCCAGCGCAGCCCGGCGTTCAGTGTCAGCCCCGGCCGCACCCGCCACTCGTCCTGGCCGTACGCGCTGAACACCGATTGGCGCATATACGTGTCCGGCTGCCCGAACCGCACGCTGCTTTGCTGCACGTACCCGAGCAGAAAATCGGCAAAGTCGTTTCCCGTGCCCGGCAGCGGCCGCCCCGCCGCATCCAGCCCGCTGGTCAGCAGCCCGCCGAAGAACAGCGTCCCGCGCGCGTTGGGGTCGAGCAGCGTGTTCTGCTGCGTGCGCGAGAACTCGAACCCCGCCGTCACCGAGTGCGTCCGCCGCACGATGGTCCACCCGTCGCTGAAACTCCATGTGTGCACCATGCGCCGGCTCCGGTTGCCGTCGTTGAGATCGCCGTAGTTGGTGAAGCTCAGGTTCGGCGGGCCGTAATTCACCGGGTCGCGCGACGCGCCGCCGATGCCGAGTTGCCCGGCCACATCCGCGCCGTAGGCGAAGTAGGGAAGGAGCGCATTGAAGTTGCGGTTGTACCGCGCACGGATGTTGTGAATCAGCCGCGGCGCCAGCGTCTGGCTCCAGTTCACGCTTGTGTTCCACCCGCGCCCGCGGCTCGGGTCCCGCCACCCGAACAACTGGATGTTCTCCGAATAGCGCCGCTGCCAGGCCAGGTCGAACGCCAGCCGGTTGCGCCGGTTCAGCGTGCGGTTCAGCCTGACGTTGAGGTTGTCGTTCGATTGCGGCTGCGCGGCGCTGATCGTGTAGTTCTGCACCGCGCCGGGCCGGTTCGGCAGCGGGATGAACTCGAGCAGCCCGCGCGCAATCGGGCTGATGCGCGCGTCCGGAATGCGGTTGTCCGGAAACGGCGCGCCCGAAAGCGGATCATAGATCACCGCCGGCCTCAGCGGCTCGAGCGAGCGGAAATCTCCGGCGCGCACCGCCGCGTCCGGCAGCACCGCGAACCCGTTGTACACCGTGTTGCCGCGTCCCGCGTTGTAGTTCACGAAGAAGAAGCTGTTGTCCGCCCCGAACAGCCGGCCCAGCTTCAGCGGCCCGCCCAGCGACCCCCCGAACCGGGGCTGCGTGTACTGCGGCTTCTCCACAGGCCGTCCGTTCACCCCGTAGGGCGCCGCGTCGAGCGCATCGTCGCGCAGCGTAAAAAACAGGCCGCCCCGGATTTGTTGCCGCGCGCGCTGCGCCCGGTTGCCGAATCCCTCGCGCTGGAGCAGTCCGCCGAAACGCTCCGCCAGCGCCCGCTTCATTTTCTCCTGCTCCTCCGGACTGAGGTTGCGGAACTCCTCCGGCGACATGCGTCCCATGCCTCCGGGCCCCATGCCGCCCCGCATCCCCGGCCCTGCTCCGGGCCCGCCGCCCATCATGCCCCCGCCAAGCCCCATCCCGCCGCCGCGCATCCCCGGCCCTCCGCCGGGAGCGCCCGCGAATCCGCCCGGCGCGCCCCCGAACCCTCCGGGCGCCGCCGGCGCCGCTCCCGGCATGGCGCCTGCTGCAGCGCCGTCAGGCCCGAATGGCCCCGCCGCCATGCCGCCCGGCCCCATCATGCCGGCCATCATCGGCGCCGCAAAGCCGAATTCGAAAAATCCGGGCCGCCCCGCTTCTTGCAAGCCCCGGCTCAAGGAACCCTGCACCAGGAATGACTCGCTTGCCTCGCTCGCATCCACGCTCACCGGCGCCGCCAGCCCCAAAGTGCGGCCGTTTGGCGCTTCCCACTGCTCCGTGGGGCTCTGCGCGCTCAAGACGCTCTCACCGGACGAAGAAGCCGCCGCCGGCGCGGGGATCATCATCGTGATTTCCACGCGCGCCCGCTCTGCCCCCTGCACCGTCCGCCTGGCCAAGTCAAACCCGAACAGCCTGGCCTCCACTTCCACCGCGCCTTCCGGCGCGCCGGCCACCGTAAACCGCCCCTGCTCGTCCGTCGTCGTCGACCACTGCCGCCCCTCTTGCCGCACCGTCACCACCGCGCCGGGCACAGGCTTGCCTCGATACACGACCCGACCCGAGACCACCGCCTGCGGCCGGTCTTCCGCCGCAAGACCGCACACGAGACTGATCACCAGCGCCAGGAAGATTCTCATACCCACTTTGGAACGACGCTTCTGCACGGCCTGCGGATTACCGCGCCGCGTAAACTATCGTTAAACCCTTTAATCCGTTTCCTCCGCCCCGCGAGAAACCGCTCGCACGCGGGTGAGCGAATTCTCCTCGCGCTCGCGGGTTTCCCCCCGCGCTCGCGCGAGGGGAAACGCGGTTCTCTTCCGGCCTTTCATCCCATGGGTTTCCCCCCGGCCTTGGCCGGGGGCTTCCCTTTTGGGCTGGTTCTCTTGATCCGCTGTTGCCCCGCATTCCGCGGGGGTTGGCCGAACGCGAATCGGGTTTGTGAGCGGCCGCGCGGAGAGCACGGTTGGGGCCCTCGCGCGAGCGCGAGGGGAAAATCGCAAGTGTAGTGGGGAAACCTGCCAACAAAGAGGAATCCACTGGGACAGCGGCGCACGGTTGGGGCCCTCGCGCGAGCGCGAGGGGAAAATCGCAAGTGTAGTGGGAAACCCGCCAACAAAGAGGAATCCGCCGGGACAGCGGCGCACGGTTGGGGCCCTCGCGCGAGCGCGAGGGGAGATCAGGCGTTCTCGCCTATTTCGTCAATCCCGATGGTTGGGGCCCTCGCGCGAGCGCGAGGGGAAACGCGGTTCTCTTCCGGCCTTTCATCCCATGGGTTTCCCCCC
>Ga0272446_1001856_pt1 | contig 29983 bp, 24 predicted proteins | sample YNPCB0061_FD_194587 | JGI IMG/M metagenome (GOLD analysis project Ga0272446, IMG submission 194587) | Hot spring microbial mat communities from Yellowstone National Park, WY, United States - YNP-CB-006-1 | ecosystem: Environmental > Aquatic > Thermal springs > Hot (42-90C) > Sediment | place...
ATATCACCGATCCGTCGTCTTCTCTCAGCCTCCCCAAGGTTCAGTACGCGCAGTTGCTCCGCCCGTATCCGCAATTCAACTCGGTAAACGGCGTGGTGGTGCCCTCGGGCCACTCGAGCTACCATGCTGTGGAGTTCAAAGTGGAGCGCCGCTTCGCGCAAGGCATGGCGCTGCTGTTCAACTACACCCATTCCCGGCTCATCGACAATGTCGGTGAGATCAACAATGGCCAGAGCGCGGCGTTCAACAACACGTACTGCTTTGCTTGCGACCGGGCGCTGTCGTACCTCGACGTTCCCAACTACGTCAATCTGAGCGCGCGCTACGAGTTGCCGTTCGGCGTGGGCAAGCGCATTCTCAAGCGCGGCTGGCTCGGACGGGTGGTGGGGAACTGGTCGCTGGCCGGTATCTATACCTACGCAAGCGGCATCCCCGTGATTGTGACCTCCCCGAACGACTCGAACGCGTTCAACATCGGCATCTCACGTCCCATGGCCACCGGCCAGCCGGCGGCGCTGCCGGGCGGACCGCAGATCGCCGATAACGGGAAATACTTCAACCCGGCGGCGTTTTACCGGACCCCGCAGTTCCAGTTCGGCAATGTCAGCCGCGAGCTGCCCGACGTTCGCATTCCCGCCAAGAAGGGTCTGAACGCGCTGATCGAGAAACAGATTCCGATTCGCGAGCGCTTCCGGCTGGAGTTTCGGACCGAGCTGTTCAACGCGACCAACTCGGTCGTGTTCAACGGACCGCAAACCTCGGTCACCTCCTCCGCCTTTGGAACCATCGCGCTGACCCAGTCCAATACGCCGCGCGTCATCCAGTTCGCGTTGCGCCTGGTTTTCTGAGTCTGCGGCCTGCGCCGCCGGACCGGAGGCGGCTCAGACGGCGGCAGGCTGGGGTTGGGCGGCGAAGACCAGGTCGCCGCCCGACGGATCGCCGTCCACCAGGACGGTCTCGCCGTCGCGCACCTCGCCTTTCAAGATCAGCCGGCCCAGCGGGGTTTCGATCTTTTTCTGAATGGCCCGCTTCAGGGGCCGCGCGCCATAGTTCGCGTCGTAACCGCTGCGCACCAGATTCAAGCGCGCCGCGTCGGTGAGCTCCAGGCGGATGTGGCGCTCGGCCAGCCGCTCGCGCACCCTCTCGAGCTGGATATCGACAATCCGCTTCAGGTGATCTTCTGAAAGCGCGTGGAATACGATGATCTCATCCACCCGGTTCAGAAACTCCGGCCGGAAGTGGCGCCTCATCTCGTCGAGAACGGCGGCCTTCATGCGCTCGAATGCGGAGCCTTCGAACGCCCCGCGGTACTCGAGGATCCGCGGGCTGCCGATATTCGAGGTCATGATGACGATGGTGTTCTTGAAATCGACCGTGCGGCCTTGCCCGTCGGTGAGGCGGCCGTCGTCGAGGATCTGAAGCATGACATTGAAAACGTCATGATGGGCCTTCTCGATCTCGTCGAACAGGATCACCGAGTACGGCCGGCGGCGAACCGCTTCGGTCAGTTGGCCGCCCTCTTCGTAGCCCACGTAGCCGGGCGGCGCGCCCAGCAGACGGGCCACGGTGTGCTTTTCCTGGTACTCGGACATGTCGATGCGGATCATGGCCCGCTCGTCATCGAACAGGAATTGGGCCAGGGCGCGCGCCAGTTCGGTCTTTCCCACCCCGGTGGGGCCCAGGAAAATGAAACTTCCGATGGGGCGGTTGGGGTCCTTCAACCCGGAGCGGGCCCGCAGCACCGCCTCGGCCACGGCCGTGACGGCTTCGTCCTGCCCCACCACGCGGCGGTGCAGTTCTTCTTCCAGGTGCAACAGCTTCTGGGTTTCGCCCTCGAGCAGCTTCGAGACCGGCACGCCGGTCCAGCGGCTGACCACTTCGGCGATGTCCTCCTCGTCCACCTCCTCCTTGAGCAGGCGGCCCTGGCCCTGCTTGCCGGCCAGGCGGGCCTCCTCCTGGGCCAGCGCACGGGTCAGCTCCGTAAGGCGTCCGTACTTGAGCTCGGCGGCCCGGTTCAGATCGTAGTTCCGCTCGGCCTGCTCGATTTCCGTGCGCGTCCGCTCGATCTGCTCGCGCAGCAGGCGCAACCGCTGGACGCCCTCCTTCTCCGCCTCCCACTGGGCCCGCAAGGCGTCGCTCTGAGCCTTCAGCTCGGCAAGCTCCTTTTCCAGCTTCTCGAGCCGTTCGCGGGAAGCCGGGTCGGATTCTTTCTTCAGCGCCTGGCGCTCGATCTCCAGTTGCATCACGCGGCGCAGAATCTGGTCCAGCTCGACGGGGAGTGAATCGATCTCGGTGCGCAGCTTGGCCGCCGCCTCGTCGACCAGGTCAATGGCCTTATCGGGGAGGAAGCGGTCCGAGATATAGCGGTTCGACAGGACGGCCGCACCCACCAGCGCGGAGTCCTTGATCTTGACGCCATGATGAACTTCGTAACGCTCCTTGAGGCCTCGCAGAATCGAGATCGTGTCCTCGACGGTGGGCTGGTCGACCAGCACAGGCTGAAAACGGCGCTCCAGGGCGGCGTCCTTTTCAATATGCTTGCGGTACTCGTCCAGGGTGGTGGCCCCGATGCAGTGCAGCTCGCCGCGCGCCAGCATGGGCTTCAGCAGATTGCCCGCGTCCATGGCCCCTTCGGCCTTGCCCGCGCCAACCACCGTGTGCAGCTCGTCGATGAACAGGATGATGGCGCCTTCGGAAGCCTGCACTTCCTTGAGCACCGCTTTGAGCCGTTCCTCGAATTCGCCGCGGTACTTGGCGCCGGCAACCAGAGCGCCCATGTCCAGGGCCACGACGCGCTTGTTCTTCAGCCCTTCGGGCACGTCGCCCCGCACGATGCGCTGGGCCAGGCCCTCCACAATCGCCGTCTTACCCACCCCGGGCTCGCCGATCAGCACGGGGTTGTTCTTGGTGCGGCGCGACAAAACCTGAACGACGCGCCGGATCTCGGTGTCCCGGCCGATGACCGGATCGAGCTTGCCTTGGGAGGCAAGCCGGGTCAGGTCGCGCCCGTACCGCTCCAGGGCCTCGTAGGTGGCTTCCGGGTTCTGGGAGGTCACGCGCTGGTTGCCCCGCACCTCGCGCAGGGCCTGCATCAGCCGCTCCCGGGTGAGCCCGAATTCGCGCAGCAGACGGCCGGCGGCGCCGCTGTCGGCCGTCATGGCCAGCAACAGGTGCTCGACGGAAACGAACTCGTCCTTGAGTTTCTTGGCCTCATCCTCGGCCTGCACCAGGACCCGGTTCAGGCGCCCGGTGACGTAGATCTGGTCCGGCGCTCCGGCCGGGCCGGCGACTTTGGGCATCCGGGCCAGCTCCTCTTTGAGCTTCCCCGCCAGGTTGGCGACTGGGACGTCGGCTTTGTTCAGAATCGACGGCGCCAGACCGCGCTCCTGCTCGAGAAGGGCCAGCAAAAGGTGCTCGACGTCCACCTGCTGATGGCTATGGCGGACGGCGAGGGACTGGGCGGCAGCGACCGCCTCCTGGGATTTTTCGGTAAAGCGATTCAAATCCATGGCAGTGAACCTATGTCGCTAGACTCTCTGGTATCACTGCTATACTATCAGATGATATGAGTATAGTCAACTCATATTTTGAAGAAGCTTACATCCTTATGATTTTTAAGATCTTATCTGGCTGCTTCCAGCTCCAGCGGCTGCCTCGCCCGCAACGCCCGCAACTGCACTCGGTATTCCTGATACAGGGTTGCGAATCCCGCCCAGTAGTAGCCGGCCACGAAGAGCACCAGGAAGGGGATACACAGGTAGTTCTGGATATCGACGGCAAACACGACGGTACCCAGAAAATAGGTGCCCACCGCGATCTCGATGTAGGGCAGCCATCCGCTCTTGCGCCGGTAGCCCTTCGGGCCGGTTTCCCGGCGGCGTTCCCCAATTGCGTATTTCGGTGTCCGGACAAAGCTGGTTTGGATGCCGAACAGGGCTTCCAGGACGGCGCGGGAATTCACGATGGTCAGCGCCACCCCGACCGCCATCAGCATGGGCAGGAGGAATATGGAGCGCTTCCAGTTCTTCGGGTACAACTCCCGATAGGCCACCACATAGAAGGCAGAGATGGACCAGAAGGACGCCACGATGAGGGGCAGGTCGAGGAAGAGCATCTGGTAAACGCCCATGTAGAAGCGCACGATCATGACCGGCAGCATAAGGGCTGTGACCACGATCATGAGCGGGTAGGAGATGTTGGGCGTCAGATGCAGGATGGCTTCGGCCTTGACCCGCCACGGGATATTCGCCTTCAGGATGTCCGGCAGCAGTTTCTTGGCCACCTGGGTCAGCCCCTTGGCCCAGCGGGACTGCTGCACCTGGAAACCATGCATCTCGACGGGCAGTTCCGAAGGGCAGGTGAGATTGGGCAGGTAGACGAAACGCCAGCCCTTCAACTGGGCGCGGTAGCTGAGGTCGGAATCCTCGGTGAGGGTGTCATGCTGCCAGCCGCCGGACTCCTCAATCATCTTGCGCCGGAGGATGCCGGCGGTGCCGTTGAAGTTAAAGAAGTAGCCGGCGCAGGAGCGCGCCCCGTGCTCGAGGATGAAATGGCCGTCGAGCAGCATGGCCTCGACCTCGGTGAGGAAGTTGTAGTCCCGGTTCAGGTAACTCCAGCGGGTCTGCACCGCGCCCACCTGGGGGTCGGCGAAGAAGTGAACCGTGCGCATCAGGAAATCGGAAGGGGGGATGAAATCGGCGTCGAAGATGGCGATCAACTCTCCGGATGCCTGTTGCATGCCGGCCTGGAGCGCACCCGCTTTGAACCCGGTGCGATCCGGCCGGTGAAGGTATTTGACCGGATATCCGAGCGCGCTGTAGCGCTCCACCAGGGCTGAGGCGAACTCCCTGGTATTGTCCGTTGAATCGTCGAGCACCTGGATTTCGAGGCGGTCCCGCGGATACTCGATCTTGGTCACTTCGTCGAGCAGCCGCTCGACCACGTAGCGCTCGTTAAACAAGGGAAGTTGAATGGTGACGCGGGGCAGTTCCGTGAACCGGACCGGCGGCTCGGTAACTTGTTTCTTCCGGTGCTTGAAATAGGTCCGGATGATCTCATAGCGGTGGAGGCCGTAGACCGAGAGGATGGCCAGCACGCCGAAGTACGGAATCAGGATCGCCCAATCGAACCAGGCCAGTTCGTGAATGCCGGCAAAGGTGTTGTCACGCAGGCCCTGGACGATACGGTCCATGGCGGAGGGAGCCAGCAGAAAAGCACCGGGAATCATCGACTGAACCACGCCAGACTCGCCCTCACTCCGAGTTTTTCCACATGAGCTACGTAACTCATTTTAACAGGGTTTCCGGAGCAAGCCAGGGGATCTTTAGGCCTCTGAGCGGAGGCTGGATTACGTTTGCGGCGCGCCGCCTTGCAGCACTTCCTGGTAGAAACTCTCATAGAGGGGAATGATTCGGGAAGTGCAGAAGCGCTTTTCCGCGGTTTCGCGGGCGGCGGCCGCCATTCTGGCATGCAGCCGCTCGTCCAGCAGAAGGCTGGCGACCCGGGCGGCGTGGGTTTCGATGTCGCCGGGCTCCCCCAGGAATCCGTCCACCCCGTCGGTGACCAGTTCGGGAACTCCGCCAACCCGGGTGGCGACCGGCGGCACTCCGCAGGCCATGCCCTCCAGCGCCGCCAGGCCGAAGGATTCCAGCCGGCTGGGCAGCAGCAGCACATGGGCCAAGGGCAGAATGCGCTCGATATGGTTCAGCTTGCCGAGAAAAGTCACGTGCCGTTCCACGCCCAGTTCGCGCGCCAGCCGCTCGGCCGGGGCGCGGTCCGGGCCATCGCCCACCATGAGCAGATGGGCCGCGGCGTGCTTGCGCACTTCGGCAAGGATGTGGATGCAGTCGTTCACCCGCTTCACGGGCCGGAAATTGGAGAGGTGAATCAGCAGCTTCTCGCCCTGCGGCGCATAGTTTGCCGCGGCTTTCTTGCTTTCGTCCGGACGGTAGATGTCGCAGTTGACGAAGTTCTTGATGACCCGGATCTCCCGCTCGATGCCAAAGACGTCGATGGTCTGTGCTTTCAAGTAGTCGCTGATGGAGGTGACCCCGTCGGATTGCTCGATGGAAAACCGGGTGATCGGGAAGTACGACCGGTCCGTACCCACCAGGGTGATGTCGGTGCCGTGCAGCGTGGTGATGAAAGGCAGGCGGCGTCCCCGGCTCATCTGGCGCGCCAGCAATGCGGAAATCGAGTGGGGAATCGCGTAGTGAACGTGGAGCAGGTCCAGGTGGTAGGTCTCGGCGACCTCGGCCATTCGCGAAGCCAGAGCCAGGGTGTAAGGCGGATATTGGAACAGCGGGTAGCTGGAGACCTCCACTTCGTGATAGAAGATGCGGGGAGTTCCCGGGTCGAGCCGGATCGGATTCGAATAGGTGATGAAGTGAACCTCATGCCCGCGGTTGGCCAGTTCGAGTCCCAATTCGGTGGCCACGATGCCGCTGCCGCCGTAGGTTGGATAGCAGGTAATGCCGACGATCACTCCATCAGGGTAGCATCGACAGGAGCCCCACTCCGATTTGCCCGTTGAGGTTCTCATCCGGGGAGGGCCGGTTGCCGCCGCCGAACCAGACCCGGACCGAGCCGCCGCGCGGTTCGACCTCAGGATCGCAGACCACCGAACGGTTCCAGGGCTGGAGGCCCCGTACCAGGAGCGGCTCTCGCTGCCATCCCACGCCGTCGCGCGAACGAGCCAGTCCGAGACGGCGGACTTCGCCGCGGTTTCTGCCCGTGTAGAGCATCCAGTAGAAGCCGTGCGCCGTCCAGACGGCAGGTTCTCCGAGGCCGTTCTCGTCGAAGGCCCCGCTCTCACCCAGGTCGAGGATGGGGTTGGAGCGCAGCTTCTGCCAGCGCACCCCATCCGGCGAGCGGGCCAGGCCGAGGCGCTGGCGGCGCGCGCGGTCCTGCCCGAGATAGAACAGGTAGTACATGCCGCCGCGCCGGATCACGTAAGGATCGCCGACGGCGCGCTCATCCCAACTCCCTCGGGGACCGGTCTCCAGCACGGGCGGCCCGTGCTTGCGCCACTTCAGCGCGTCGCCGGAGCGCGCCAGTCCGATGCGGGGCGTTTCCTTCGGGCCCGCCTGGTACCAATAGAGGAACTCGCCGCCGGCCTCCACGAGCGCGCCGTTGGCGGCGATGTAGCCGCCCTCCCAGGTGTTTGGATCCGGCGACAGAACCTTACCTTGCTTGCGCCAGACGGTCCCGTCGCCGGAAGTCGCCAGGCCGGTATGCCAGGTCTGACCGTCAAACCCGGAATAGCAGTTGTAATACACGCCGGCATGCAGAACCACCGAAGGATTCAGCACGTCCACCGAATCCCACTCGCCCGGGGCGCCGCGGGGGAGCACGGCCGCGGCCTGCATCTCGAGTTGAAAGGCAGGGCTTGTTTGGGTTCCCTCCGGGACGGGCAGGTGAAAATCGGCATAGCGCGCGCACCCGGTCAAAAGCAGGCCCAGAGCGGCGGGAACCGGAAGAAGTCTCACAGCGGGATCGTGAGCTTGAGGCCCGCTCCGCGCCCCGGCCGCGATTCGATTGACAGATCGGCGCCGACGGCGCGGGCGCGGCGTTTCAGGCTGACCGGCCCAAGCCGCAGCAGGTCCAGCTCGTCCAGCGAGTAAGCGCCGCTGAAGGGGAAGCCGGCGCCGTTGTCGTCAATCGAGATCTCGAGCGCCTTGCCGGGTTGCTCGACAGCCACCGCCACGCGGCTGGCGTGGGCGTGCTTCTGCACGTTGTGCAGCGCCTCGCGCACCATCTGCAAGACGTCAGTCGAGATCTCCGGGGCGACCGCCACGGGCTTGTCGCCCCCCACGAAGGTGACCGCGATCCCGGTCTCCTTCTGAAAATCGTCCACCAGCCGCCGGATAGCCGCCACCAGGCTCGCTTCGGAGTCCACTGGGCGCATGCTGCGCACAAACGAGCGCAGTTCCTTGACCTGGGCTTGAGAGAGCCGCTGCAATTGCCCCAACTCCTCCAGACCGGCGGCCAGGTCGCGTTCCAGAATGCGCCGGAGCACATCGAGGCGGATCTGAAAACTGATGAAACTCTGCAATGGGCCGTCGTGGAAGTCGGCCGCGATTCTCTGCCGCTCCGTCTCGCGGGCCAGTCTCGCCTCCTCTCGGGATTTTCCGGCTTCACTGCTGAGCCTGTCGACCAGCACCGAGGCCCGCTGCTTGATCAGCGCGCCCACGATACCAAGCACGCCCCCGACCACCACCGCCTGGGCGAAAACGGTTTCGCGGCCATAATGGGCGACGAACACGAACACCGCCGAGACGCAAGTGACCAGAAGCATTTCGGCGAGGCCGTAGAGCAACTGGGCGGAAAGCAGCAGGTAGGCGTAGAACAGCGACGCCAGCCAGAGGGAAGCATCCGCTCCGTACTCGGCCAGCGCGAGGAAGAAAACCGTATCCAGAAAGAGGGTGAGCAGGCCGAAAGCCCGCTTGTGGGCTCCGCCGCGCAACGCCAGGACGGCGCTGTAAAGCGCGAAACCCGCCGCCGCAAGTTTCATCGGCCCGCCCGTCGTCCGCCCGGCGAGTTCGGCAATCAGGCAGGCAACCCCAAGCCCGGCGCGGGCGATGGACAGGATCCGGCCCTGGGGTGCGCTCCCAGGGAACAAATCCCAGGCCAATAGGCGATCTGGCTCCGCGGAGGACATGGCGTGAGGGCTCAGTAGAGCGGAATCGGCTCCTTCCGTTCGACGCCCTCTTTCTTCAGATTTCCGAAGAAGTCCTGCGCCGCCGTGCGCAACAGGCTGAGGTCCGAAGGACCCTGGATGAAGCGGAAACCCTGCTGAATCATGGCCCTGATCTGGGGCGCCGATCCCGCCGGGCCGCCCACGGCAATGTGATGTTTCTCCGCGGCAGCCAGGACCCGCCGGATCGCGTCCTGCACCGGCGGGGCGCCCGAATTTCCGGAAAATCCGTAGGAAAAAGACAGATCGTTGGTGCCGATAAACATCACGTCGATGCCGGGAACGGCCGCAATTTCCTCAATCTGCTCCACGGCCTGCTTCTGCTCGATGATAATGACCACCATCACGTTCCGGTTGGCCCACTGGGTGTAGTTGGGCACCGGCCAGCGCAGCATGGCAAGCGAGGGGCCGGCTCCGCGCGCGCCTTCCGGCGGATACTTGCACGCCGCCACGGCCTGCCGGGCCAGTTGCGGCGTGCTCGTAAACGGGAAAATCACCCCCAGGCTGCCGATATCGAGCACGCGCTTGGCCGTCCACAGTTCGTTGACCGGGACGCGCGTGAACGGAACCGCTTTCAGCCCGCGGGTAGCCAGGATAATATTCCGGGTGGTCTCGAGGGTGATGGGGCTGTGCTCGCCTTCGATCCACAGAAAATCGAAGCCGGCATTGGCCATCACCGAGGCGGTGTCCACGTTGGCCGCTGTGACGGTTCCGCCGAACACCACCCCGCCGGAAGCCAGGGTTTTTTTGACCGGATTCACCCAATCGCCCGGAATTTGGGCGCTGAGAAGCGGTATGAGCGCCCAGGCGACCGCCAGCGCCGCAATCCAAAAAGAGTGCCTACGCATGTTTACCGATCTTATACCAGAAAACCGGCAGGTGTTCGGGACGCGGCAGAAGGCTATGCGCCGGCCTTGGCCGCCTTTTGCGCCACCGGAAGCCGGATTCTGAAGTGAGCTCCGGCTCCGCCGCCCTCCTCCACCCACATGTCTCCCCCATGGTCGAGGACGGTTTGGCGCGAGAGCGCCAGACCCAGCCCAAGCCCGTTCTTCTTGCCGGCGCTGACAAAGGGCTGAAAAAGCCGGTCGCGGATTTCGGGTGGAATGCCCGGGCCGGTGTCGGCTACCTCGATCAGGACCGAACCCGGCTCGGACACAGCCTCGATGCGCACGCGTCCGCCCCCGGGCATCGCCTCCAGGGCATTGCCGATCAGGTTGACGAAGACCCGCTCGATGCGCGCGCGCTCCATGGGCAGTTCGACATCCGCGGGCACGCGCACTTCGATGACGACTCCCTGAGCTTCGGCCGAAGGCGCCGACAACTCGCGGGCCGCTTCCACCACCTCCTCAAGCCGGCACACTTCAGCCGCTCCGGCCTTGCCCCGGGAGACGTTCACCAGGTCCTGCAACAGCTCCTGGATCCGCCGGGACGCGCGGTAGATATTCGTAGAGAGCCGTTTGACTTGCGCGGGGGGCAGATCGGAATCCACCAGCATTTCAGCCCCGCCGTAGATGGCGGCCAGCGGATTTCTCAAATCGTGCACGATGGAACTGGACAGCCGTCCGATCGTCGCGATGCGCTCCTGGCGCACGAGCTCGTTGCGCGCGCTCTGGATGGAAGCGCACATGTGATTGAAGGTAGCCGCCAGCCTGCCGAGTTCGTCTTCCCTGTCCACCCGCACGCGGCATTCGAAATTCTGGCGCGCCACCTCCGCGGCGGCCCGGTCCAGCTTCTTGACCGGCTCGACGATCCGCCGGGCCATCAGGTAAGTCAACCCGAGACCGGCCAGAATGGCCACCAGCCACATCAGGATCATGTCCCGGCGCAGCGCGGCAATGCGCTGGCGCGCGCCCTCGAATGAGCGCAGGATCCACAGCTCGCCCACCGGCTGGCCTCCAATGCCGGCCAGCGGCGTCACCAGCGGCACGTACTCAATCACGCCGTCGCTGACACGTCCAGTCGCCTCCCGGGCGGAGGCGTTGCCAATGAGCGCCGCCGTCGCCCGGGCGTTCAGAGTGGAGGCGATCACCCGGCCTCCGGAGTGGAACAGGAACTCGCTGCCGCCGGTGGACTCCTTCAGTTCCTGGGCCACCAGAGAGCCGACCTCGTAGCCCGCCACCAGCACGTTCAGGAGCACCGGCCCGCGGGGAGACCCCACATAGACGGGCGTCACCACCACCTGAAACAGTCTTCCGCCGTCGGTCAGGAAACCGGAAGACTGGCTCGGGAACTGCTTCCGGGCGGCCCGCACAAGCGGCCATTCGCGTCCCGCCGCGGGCGCGGGCAGCCCTCCCAGGCTGGCGATGATTCCGCCCTCGGGATCGGTCACCAGGAAGAGCGCGCGTTCGTCGGAAACCCTGGCCCACAGCTCGCCCGCAGTGTCGCGGATGGTAGCCTGGTCGCGCGTACCGAAGGCGGCCCGCACGTCGGACATGCTGCTCATTACGCGGCTGACCGATGCCAGCAGATCCGCCCGCGCCCGCCACAGCGACTGGTACGCCTGAAAGCTGGCCTTCACCTCCTCGTCCAGGCTGCGTGTCGTGGTGTTGACCGTTTCTTTGAGCACGATCCATCCGGTAATCGCGAACAGCGCCGTTACCGCCACCGAAGTCGAGAGCAGGATCTTCCACAGCAGCGAAAGTCGGGAAAACGCCGCAATCATGGGTTTCTCCCGCCCGGGTAGCCCACTCGCTCGTCCGGCACGGGCGGATAATCCAGACCGTACTTGTTCTTGTGCGGGGTCTGGATGTAGCCGCTCTCCGAAATGCGGATGGGCGGCAACTCGATACCGCCCGGCGGCACGGTGAGCTTGCGTTCGAGCGCCTTCAGGGTCGCCTCGGAAGACCGCTCATGGAACACCCGGAGAGTATATTCGCCGGGCGGCGCCGGCTCGATTGCGAAGGCGCCGGACCGGGAGGTAACCGCGAAATAGGGTGTCTTCAGCACCACAATTACGGCGCTCATGGTGGGGTGAATGTTGCAAAAGACGCGCACGACGCCTTCCCGGTGGAAACGCACTTTCTGGCTGGTTCCGGGCGGGTAGAGTCCGACGTCGAAGGGTTGCCCGCTGAAATTGGAAAAGGCGTTGTGGAAGATGGGGTCGTAGTTCGGGAAGTCCACCGTCGTGCCCACCTGGATGGCCAGGACATGGGGTGTGAAGCGCTTATTCTTCTGGACCATCTGGACGGTCTTGACCGGGCCGGCGGGCGGTGGACCGGCCCCATCCAGCCAGACGACGACACCGGAGTAATCCTTGTGCTTGCGCACACCCGGGTCGCGCGAGTCGGCCAATTCTACGGTCCCGCTCACGCGGGCGCCAGCCAGCAACCCCGGAACCAGGGCGAGACTAAAACAGATACGCCAGAGCCACGTCATAATGCCGGTTCAACCGGTTTCCTGAGCCCAGATAGGTGGTGCGCGTTTGGGAAGCCTCGAGGCCGGCGAGCACGTTGGGCGCCAGCCTGTAGAAGAAGTTCGCGCCGTAGGCCTGATTCTTGGCGATTCCGCCGGGGCGCAGGTCCGCGTTGCGGTCGTCGTGCTGGCCGGTGAAGAAGTGAAAGGTAAGGCGCGGAGTCGCCGAGAGGGCCGCCTGCGCCCACCCTCCGCGCGCGTGAACCGGAATCGCGCTTCCCCTGCCCAGGATCGTGAAACCCTGGCGCAGGCCGGTGCCCAGATTCGCGAGGTTCTGGCCGCTGAAGAACGCGCCGGTGAATTCAAGGCGGGTCCACGGGTTGGCGAACCAATCCAGCGAGAACAGGCTGGAGGGCACTGAAGTCTGCGCCACGTGCGTGGAACTGGTGTGGAAGCCGGGTGCGATTTCTATGCGCCTCCCGCCGCCGAAACCGTGCCATAGCTCGAAGCGTCCCTGCAAGGCCGGACGGGCGGATTCGAGTGAGGACTGGTAGGAGGCGGGCAGTGCCGCGCTGGCCTCGCTGGTCTGGTACACGCCCACCTGGGCGCGCAGCCCGGTCTGCTCGCCCAGCGCCAGACGTTGCTCGAAGCGGACCTGGGGCTGCCACAGCCACAGATTTCCGGCCCCCGTCAGCGGCGAAACGCCCACCTGCGCGAGCGAAGACGGGTCGCGGGGCGCAATAATCGGTTTCTCCTGTCCCACCAGGATGCTGCGGTCTTTCCAGTCCACTTCGAGGCTCCCTGTGCGCAGCCGGAATACGCTGTCCAGCGACGATCCGGAACCGGCATAGAAATCCATGTTGAGGGATCCCCGCACCTTGCCGCCCCAGACGGTGCGGGGACCCTGGAATTCCAGCCCGATTATCGACTGGCGCAACGTGGCGCCGGCGGTCGCATAACCGGAAACGGGAGCGGTGACGGGAGACTCGGAGTATGCCCCGCCGTAACTGGCGCCCGCCGAGTTCCACCGGGCATTGAAGAGAGCCATCCCGGTGACCCGCAGAGGAAAACGGTTGGCCGCTTCCACTTTCACCTGGGCCAGTTCCTCCGTCCGGCGCGCCTGGATTGCGAGGGTCTCCTCGGCGGGCGCCGGGGCCCGGGTCGCACCGACCTGCGCCCGCAGAGCGCGAACTTCTTCCAGCAGGAGCTGGTTCTGTCTCTCCAGCCGGTCGAGCCGCTCGAGGACCTGCTTCAGATCCGCGTTGGTCTGGCCCGGCAGCAGCGCCGGCCAGAGCCACACCAGCGGCAGGAGTTTATATGTCATGACGTGGGTTCGCATGCAGAAGCTGCTCCAACTTCTCCCGCACGGCCGCGGGGGAGTACGGTTTGCCGAAAAACGCGTCCACACCCAGACGGCGGACGCGCTCCGGCGTTTCGGGGTCGGAGTCGCCGCTCAGGACGATGATGGGAAGGCCGCGGTGGCGCGGGTCGCGGCGCACACGGGCAATCAGCTCGAATCCGTCCATGCGCGGCATGTGCAGGTCGGTGACCAAAGCGTTTACCGGATGGTCGCTGTCGGACTCCAGCACCCCCCAGGCTTCGTGACCGGAGGAGGCGATGGTGACCGACACCCCGCGCAGCGCGGAGAACGCGATCTCGAGCGTGGTGGCGCACGATCCGGCATCCTCCACAATCAGCACCCTCGGCATCTCCCTATTCTCCCCAATCGGCCCCGCCGCCGGGAGGGCAGGCTTGTTAACTCCCCGTTAAATCGACATTACCATCATTGTCGATGTCGCCCGCCGAGACGCCTTGGCCCCAGCCGGTGTGGCCGAGGCCTGCTTTTGCCGTCACGTCCTCGAATCGGAGCCCGCCCAGATTGCGGTAGAGGTGCAAACGCGGCGCAAACCACCACGAGAACTCCCGCTGGTGTCGACCGCAAACCCCGCTGGCCGGGCCGCCGCGCGCGCAGATCCTGCGGCGGCCGTTATCGAGTCTGCTACCGCTTCTTGCCGGGCTTCGCGCTCGGGGTGGTGTTCGCCTTCAGATCTCCCAGGGCGAACTGAATTCCCGCCAGGAAATGCTCCATCAGAACGGGTGTCGAGAACATGGCGGGATTGTGGCCGAGGGAGCAGTAGAAGACGCGCCCCTTGCCGTAGCTGCGAATCCAGGCCACGGCGTAATCGTTGTCGTCACGAATACACTGCTTGCATTCGGTCCCCTGGTGCATGTCGGTCTTTTCGACATCGATGCTCATCAGGATGTGCAGCTTTTCGCGCGAATAGGGCGGACCCGGGAAACGGAAATACTCGTCGGTGAAAACGAACTCCTGCCCGTTGAACATCCTGGTGAGGGGGCTCTTCGGGTCGTCCAGCTTGATCGTTACCTTCTCATTGGCGTCGCGGTGCGGCCCGTTCTTGGCGCCGATCATTTCCGTGAACTCGGGCCAATCCATGCAGCAGTGTGTCGTGCCGTGGTTGCCGATCAGTCCGCCGCCTTCGCGGATGAAACGCAGCAGGCTCTCCTTCACCTCCGGGTCGGTGAAGAGGGGGCCGACGGTGTTATTCATATACAGCGCGTCATACTGCTTCAAATTGTCGTACTTCAGGTTCGACATTTCATTGCTGAAGGTTGCCGTCCACGTGCCCAGTTTTTTGCCCATCAAGTCCACGGCAAGATTCGCGTAGGGAATCGACGGATGGCCCGGATAATTCACCTGAAGGTCCATCACCAGGAGCTTCCTGGGCTTCTTCGGCTTCGCGAAGGCTTTCTTCGGGAGCGCATCCTCGACCTTCTGCCGAGCCTCGGGTGTCAGCCGGTCCGGACTCCGAATCTCGGTAATCAGGGGCCACTTTCGTTGGGCGGGTGGTGTCTGCGCGTTTAAGGCCATAGGCTGGCACACCAATACGCCGCCCGCCAGAACCGCAGAATAAACCGCGAGTGCTTGCTTCATCTTGGCTCCTTGTTTCGACTTCGAACGCCCACCGGTTAAGCGTGGGTTGCTTCGGAGAGCGCGCGTTTCGCCGCCGACTTGATGTGGGCCGGCTGGCCCTCGGCTCCGAGTTCCCTGAAGATCGCCAGAGCCTCGTCTTTTCTGCCGCGCCGAAGCAGACGCTCCGCGCATGCCAGCGACGCATCCGCCGCGACGTTGCGAAATTCCTTGGGCGCCCGCTTTCGGTAGCCCTCGAGCGCCTTGGCCGCCTCCGGGCTTCCAACCTCGCCGAGGGCGATAGCGGCGGCTGCCGCTACTTCCGCGTCCTGGTCGCTGAGTTGAGCGGCGAGCCTCGCGGCGCCGGCAGCATCTCTCCGCACGCCAATCGAATTGATGATGCCGATCCTGTTCTTTCCCGTTGCCTTCGGCAGGGCGTCCCTCAGCGCCTTATCGGCCTCCGGTCCCGGAATCCGTTCCAGCGCGTACCGGGCCATGTGCCCCAGTTCCTCATCATTGAGCAGTGAAGCCAGCACAGGAACGGACTGCGCGCTTCCGATGAGCGCGAGTTTGCGGCACACGAATTCCTTTGCCGCGCGCGGTACGCCGGCCTTCAGCACCGGCGCCAACCGGTTTTCCAGCGGCTTCCATTCCGCCGCTTTCCCTTGCGCCGACTCGATCGCCTTGTCGATGGGGTCCAGAGCGCGGATGTCGGATCCCCAGTCATAGGTCTTCAGGGCAGCGAAGGCATCGTCCAGCGAACCGGCGGGTTTCGTTTCTTGCGCCATCTCGTTCTCCTTTCCGGGGTCAGATCGTCCACGGAGCACGCATGGCCCGCGAGCACATGCGGTTGGCCTCTTCGTCGCCCTCGAACTCTTCCTTTACCGGGTCCCAGTGCAGTGCCCGCCCGGTCCAATAGGCGATATTACCCAGATGCGAAACGATGGTGGATCCGGCCCCGATGTCCTCGTGGGCGATCGGCCGCTGGCGGCTGCGAACCGATTGGATCCAGTTCCGGTGATGTCCGGTAGTGACGTCCCCAACGGGTCTCTTGCGGACGTAATTCCAGTCGGCGAGGATTTCCTGAGGATACGCTTTGAGGAAGCCCATGCGGCCTACGTGAATCCACCCCTTCTCACCGACAAAGACGACGCAGAAGTCGGTGCCCTCTTTCTGCGACCACTTATGGTCTACGTCCGTCCAGCCCTCGGGTATTTCGTGGATCTTGGGATCCAGCTTCCAGTCCACTACCTGTACCGGGACGCCGTTGGCGTACTTGAACGTCAGGCACTTGGCGCCGTTGACTCCCGGGGGAATGATCTCCACCGGGCCGCTGCCGTCCGCGCCCACACCCCACTGGACGATGTCGAAATTGTGAACCGAACCGTTGGTCAGTTGCCCGCCGGAGAAATCGCGGCAGAAGGCCCAGGGAGTGACACCTTTCGACGCCCCATATGGATGGAACCTGCTGTTGTACGGCCGCCAGGGGGCCTGACCGAGCCAGAGGTCCCAGTCCAGGCCTTCCGGCACAGGCTCGGGCTTGAGATTCACGTCACCGCACGTGCCAGGCAGGTTCGCATAGACCATCTTCAGCGCGCCAAGCCGGCCGTCGTGAATCAGCTCGATCGCTTTTCGAAACTGCGGCTCCGAGCGCTGCTGCAAGCCGGTCTGAAAAACGCGGTGATAGCGTCGAACGGTGTTCGCCATCGCCCGCGCTTCCTTAATGGTGAGCGATACCGGCTTTTCGCAATACATGTCTTTGCCGGCCTTTGCCGCCATTGCCGCGATTACCGCGTTCCAGCGGTCGCCCACCGTAATCACCACCGCGTCAATGTCGTCGCGGGCCAGCAACTCGCGGAAGTCGTTATACTCCGAGCAGCCGCGATACTGATCCTTGCTCCGTGCCTCCGCATATGCGGTCTCGACAGCCGCCTTCGCTGTCTCGCGCCGCTTCCGGTCCACGTCGCAAACCGCGAGGACCTGGACCGCCGCGGAACTCAGAAAGGCTCTCAAGTGAATCGGGCCGAGCGTGCCCAGCCCGATGAAACCCAAGTTGATCCGCCCGCTGGGAGCAACGGCTCCGCTCCTGCCCAGAATGGCGGACTGAAGGACGAGCGGGGCTGCAACTGTAGCGGCGGTGCGCTCAAACAACTGCCGCCGGCTGAGGCCCTCCCCGGTTGAACTTACCATCGCGCACCCTCCTGAAGAAGTCTCGATATCTTCTGCCTGTAAGCCGGCCACATGGAACGGCAACCGGTCCTAGCCGCTTCGCAATCGGCGAGGCCAGTATATGAACGCACCCTCGGACGTGTCAACCGGGCTTCGACACCGGGCCTTCGACACGGAGTTCGACCCCGGCTCCAAGACCCTCGGAAGACCAGAGATTGGTGCGCGGAAATCCTTGCGAAACCGAGCTGACCAGCCCGAGTTCCTTGAACCAGTCTTTCCATAAATGCCCCTGCTTCCCTTCACGGCAGAAACCGGTAGCCGACTCCGTGCATGGTCAGGAAATGGCGTGGCGCATTCGGCTCAGGCTCCAGCTTTTGCCGCAACTTCACCACGTGGGCGTCCACCGTCCGGGTGTTGGGGAAGGATTCATAGCCCCAAACCGAATTCAGAATCATGTCCCGGGTGAGCGGGCGGTCCGGGTTTTGCAGGAAGTAGGTCAGCAGGTTGTACTCGGCCGGCGTGAAGCGCACTTCCTCGCCTTTCTTCGTCACCACACGGCGCTCCAGGTCAACCTCGACGTCTCCGAAGTGCACCACCCTGCGGGCGTCCGGCGCCGTCCGCCGCAACACCGCGCGGATGCGCGCCAGCAGCTCGCGCGTGCCGAACGGCTTGACCACGTAGTCGTCAGCGCCGATTTCGAGCAGCAGCACCTTGTCCACCTCGTCGCCGACGGCGCTCAGCACGATGATGGGGGTCGTGCACTGGGCCCGGCGCACCTGTTTGCAGATCTCCACGCCGCTCATCTCGGGCAGGCGCAGGTCCACCAGCATCAGGTCCGGTTTTTGCAGCAGGGCGGTTTCGAACCCGCTCTTTCCGTCGGCGCACAATAGGGCTCGAAAGCCTTCCTGCTCGAGCATCAGGCCGATGGTGTCCCGCAGATTGTCGTCGTCGTCAATTACCAGAATGGTCTGCATCGGCGAATCGCTCCCAGTCAGACTTCATCTCATATACTAGTAGGTATAGAAGCGAGGAGCGCAATTATGATCCCAAGAATTCTGCTGACAATCGCGCTGGCGGCGAGCGCCGCCATGGCCCAATACAAGATGGAACCCGCCGGGCCGCCGCCCCCGGAGCTGGCTCCGGCCTTCGCGCAGGCGCTTCAGAAAGACGGCGCAAGGATCCTCAACGCCAGCGGTTCGGTGATCTGCGAGGTATGGCTGCGCAGCACCGCCCCGTCGGGCCCCCCGTCCACCGAGGCTAATGTTACCCTTCCGACGATCCCCCACGGCGCCTTTCTGGGAGTGATCCGGTATCCGGCGCGGTACAACGACCGCCGCGGGCTCACCATCCAGCCAGGCATCTACACGTTGCGCTATAGCCTGTACCCGACCAACGGAGAGCATGTCGGGATTTCACCCCAGCGCGATTTTGCCATTTTGGTGCGGGCTGCGGATGACACCGACGTCAACGCCACCCCGAACTTCGACGACCTGATGGCCATGAGCCGCAAAGCGTCCGGGTCCCCGCATCCGGCAACCCTCAGCATTTGGAAATCCGCGCTCGACAAATTCCCCGCCTTTGAGAAGGAAGGCGACAAGGACTGGGTGCTGAACGCGAAGATGGGGGACGTACCGCTGGCCATTATCCTGATCGGCAAGTTCGAGGGGTGAACGCCCGCCGGGCTCAGTGGTCGCGGTCCGTCATCAGTTCGGTCAAGGCGTACAAGGACCGCTGATAAGGTGAGTCTGGAAACTCCGCGATCACCTGGCGGGACTTTTCGGTGAATGCCTGGGCTCGCGCCTGCGCGCGTGCAAAACCGCCGTAACGGCGGATCAGATCCAGGACCAGGCTGAAGGGCACGCTGTCATAGTTTCGGTCGGCGAGGATGCCTTCCACCTGCTTGCGTTCACCCTTCGAGGCGTTCTCGAGGGCGTAAATCAGTGGCAGCGTGACCTTTCCTTCCCGCAGGTCGCTTCCCACCGGTTTGCCCAGGGTCTTCTCGCGCGCCGTGAAGTCCAGGATGTCGTCGGTCAACTGAAACGCCATGCCGAGGTTCCAGCCGTACTCCCCCAGCCTTTCTTCCAGTTGCGGGTCGGCGCCCGACACAATGGCCCCGATGCGCGCGCAGGCCGAAAACAGCCGCGCGGTTTTGCGGTCCACCAGCTCCATGTAGTCGGCCTCGCTGATGTCCACGCGCCCGATCCGATCGGCCTGCAACAGTTCCCCCTCGACCATCATCTGGGTGAGGCTGATCAGGATGTCCAGCAGGCGGAAGTTGCGCTCCCGCACCGCGACCTGGAAGGCCTGCATGTAGAGCCAGTCACCGGCCAGCACGGAGATGTGATTGCCCCAGGCGACGTTGGTGGAAGGCCTGCCGCGGCGCGTCTGCGCCGTGTCGATGACGTCGTCGTGCACCAGGGTGGCGGTGTGCAGCATCTCCATCACTGCCGCCAGCCGGATGGCCGCCGGGCCGCCGTCCCCCACCATCTTCGCCACCAGCAGCACCAGGGACGGGCGCAGGCGCTTTCCGCCGCTCGATTGCAGGTAGCGGCCGATCGCGGTGATCGCGTCCACCGATGCCACCGACTCGAGCGCAATCTCGCGCTCCACCTTGCGCAGATCGTCTTTGATCAGTTCGAAGATCTCGCGTGCGCTGGAAAGCTGCCCGAGTCTGCCAGTTGCCATGTGGAGTTTAACCAGTGTACCCGTTGTGTTTCGAGTGCGCAAATAACCCTTCGAACGCCGCGGTAGTGGCCGCAGCCACCTCGTCCTCGGTCTCGCCCCGAATCTCCGCCAGTTTGCGGATGATCGCTCCCAGAAACGCCGGCTCGTTGCGTTTTCCCCGGTGCGGCGCCGGAGCCAGGTAGGGAGCGTCCGTTTCCACCAGCAGACGGCCCGGGGGCACGCGCCGCGCGGCCGCCCGGACCCGCTCCGCCTTGGGGAATGTGACCACTCCGCCGAAAGCCAGATGAAATCCCATCTCCAGAGCCTGCCCGGCCTCTTCAGGTCCCTCGCTGAAACAGTGAAAGACCCCGGGGCCATCCCAATGCCTGCGGAGCAGAGCGACCGTGTCCGCCCAGGCTTCGCGGGTGTGAATGATGACCGGTTTCGAAGCCTCCCGCGCCAGCCGCAACTGCTCGATAAAGACTTCGCGCTGCACTTCCGGCGGTGAGAAGTTGTAATGATAGTCCAGGCCGATCTCACCCACGGCCAGGATGTCAGGATGCCGCACCCTGGCGGCGAAGCGCTCGAACATCTCCCCGGTGGCCCGCGATGCTTCGTGCGGGTGCAGGCCCACGGTATCGGAACCGATCCGCAGGATCCGTTCCACACCCGCCTGCCGGGCTCTCTCGAGCACCGCTTCCCGGTCGGCGTCGAACTGAGGGTCGTCCAGGTGGCAATGCGAATCGATCAGTCTCACTTCAGGCGAGCCCCGGCGGGTACGTCCTCAAGAAACCCCGCCAGCACCGGCCTGCCGCCCTCAACCGATGCCGCTACAATCATTCCATTCGATTCGATGCCGCGCAGCTTGCGGGGTTGCAGATTCGCGACGATGACCACCTTGCGGCCGATCAACTGCTCCGGCTGGTAGGCTTCCGCGATGCCCGCCACCAGGGTGCGCGGCTGGGGTTCGGCGATGTCGACGGTGAGTTTCAGCAGCTTCGAGGCGCCCTTCACCGGCTCAGCCGCCAGCACGACGCCCACGCGCATGTCCACCTTTGCAAAATCCTCGATCGGAATCTTTTCGGCCGAGGGCGGCGGAATATCCGGGGAGGGAGCCGGAGTCCTTCCCATCAGGATGTCCTGTTGCGCCGTCACCTCAGCCTCGAGGGCGCGCATCTCCTCCACCGCTTTTTTCAAATCGATCCGCGGGAACACCCCGACGACCTCGCCGATCTTCTGGCCTGCCGGGAGCTGCCCCCAGGCGAGCAAGTCCAGGCGCGTCGATTCAACCGGCTCCGGCATGCCGAGTTGCGACCAGATCCTGGCCGCCGACTGGGGCAGGATCGGCGCCAGCAGGGCCGTGGCCACACGCAGGGCTTCGGCCGCCGTGTACAGCGCCTTGTCCAGGGCCGCCGGGTCCTTCTTCACCAGTTTCCAGGGAGCCTGCTCGACAATATACTTGTCCGCGGCCGACAGCAATCCCCAGATGGCCTCGAGGCCACGCGAAAACTCGAAGTTCTCAAACGCAGCCGTGGCGGCGGCGATGGCAGCCTGCGCCGACTCGCCCATGGCGGCATCCGGAGCGGCTCCCGGAATCACGCCGTCGCGGTATTGCCGGATCATGGTCAGGGTACGGCTGGCGAGGTTGCCCCATCCGTTGGCCAGCTCGGAGTTGTAGCGGCCCACCAGGGCGTCGTAGCTGAAGCTGCCGTCCTGCCCGAAGACGATCTCCCGCAGCAGGAAGTAGCGCAGCGCGTCCACGCCCATGACCCGGCGGATGGGCTCGGCCCGGACGATATTGCCGCGCGACTTGCTCATCTTGTCGTGCTCGAACAGCAGCCAGCCGTGAGCGAAGATGCGCTTGGGGAGCGGCAGGCCGGCGGCCATCAGGAATGCCGGCCAGTAGATCGCGTGGAAACGCAGGATCTCCTTGCCGATCAGGTGCAGGTCGGCAGGCCAATAGTCCTCGCCCGCCACGGCGCTCATGTAGGCGGTGAGGGCGTCGAACCAGACGTAGAACACGTGCCCGCCTTCCACCGGCGCGGGAATGCCCCACTTGATCGATGTGCGGGTGATGGAAAGATCGTTGAGGCCCTGCTTGAGGAAGGCCAGCGCCTCGTTGCGCCGGACCTCGGGCTGAACGAAATCGGGCTGCTCCTCGAACAGCTTCAACAACCGCTCCTGAAACGCCGAAAGCCTGAAGAAGTAGTTCTCTTCGGTGATCGTCTCGGTGGGCCGCCCGCAGTCCGGACAGGGATCTCCCGGCTTGGCGTCGCTGGCGTAGAACTCGTCGAAGAAACAGTATTGGCCGGTGTAGGAACCTTTGTAGATGTAACCGTTCTTCAGGCAGCGCTCGAACAGGTTGCGAACCTGCTCGTGATGCTTTGGGTCGGTGGTGCGCTGGAAGCGGTCGATCGCGAGGCCCAGCGCATCCCACTGCCTCCGGAATTCGGCAGCCACGGCGTCGGTGAACTCGCGAGGAGTCTTACCGGTTTTCTGGGCTGCGCGCTCGATTTTTTGCCCGTGCTCATCGGTGCCCGTGGTGAGCACGGCGTCGTAGCCCTGCATGCGCTTGAAGCGCCGGATGGCATCGGCCGCAATGGTGGTGTAAGCATGCCCGATGTGAGGGGGAGCGTTCACGTAGTAGATGGGAGTGGTCAGGTAGTATTTCTTCATCGCGCTTTCTGCTGATAGGCGAAGCCGGCTTCCGCCAGGATCTGTTTCAGGGGTGTGCCCGTTTCCAGGGCGAGCCGCCGGCAGTCTTCGTATTCGGGCGCCCAGGAACCGTCGCCGGCCACCTTCACCCGGGTCTTGCCGTGGGGGGTCTCCACCTCGACCCAGGTGCGCGGCTGCACGCGCCTTTCCGCGCTGTAGATGCGCACGCCGAGGGTGGAGGTTTCGCGGAAAATCAGGCCGGTGAGCTCTTCGCGGTCCTCCGGTTTGGCGATCACGCGCAGCAGTGTGCCGGGCCGGCCCTTCTTCATTTGCAGTGGTTCGAGAGTGGCGTCCAGGGCGCCGCGGTCGAGCAGACGTTCGAGGGCGTAACCGAGCACCTGGGGGCTCAGGTCATCGATATTGGCCTCAATCACGGAAACTTCGACCGCTTCGGGGGCGCCGCTCGAGGTCCCCAGGATTACCCGGAGCAGGTTGGGTTGTTCGGGAAAATCCCGCGTGCCCGCGCCATAGCCGGTACGGCCCAGCCGCATGGCCGGCATCGCCCCGAACCCGGCGGCCAGCGTCGTTACCACTGCCGCTCCGGTGGGCGTGGTCAGTTCGACGTTCGGCCCCCGCGAGTAGACCGGCCTGCCATCCAGCAGGCGGGCGGTCGCCGGAGCCGGGACCGGCAGCATGCCGTGCTCGGTCTTCACGGTCCCGCCGCCCAGGTTGAGCGCCGAGCAATAGATGGCGTCAACGCCCAGCAACTCGAAGCCCACGCAGGCGCCCACAATGTCGGCGATCGAGTCCACGGCGCCCACCTCGTGGAAATGCACCTTCTCCACCGGAACGCCGTGCACGGCCGCTTCGGCCTCGGCCAGGCGCGTGAACACCGCCGCCGCATCGCGCTTGGCGCGGGCGCCCAGCGAGCCGCTCTCGATCATCTTCAGGATCGAGCTGAGATGGCGGTGGGTGTGGGTCTGCTCGCAGTCGACGTGAAATTTCGTCGCCGCGATTCCGCCGCGCTTGGTCTTTTCAAAACGCAGCGTGGCGCCTGCATGGAGCGAGCCGACCGCCGCGGAGATGGCTTCGGCGTCGGCGCCCGCGTCGGCCAGCGCGCCCACCAGCATGTCTCCGCTCACGCCTGAGAATGCGTCCAGGTAACAGAGGGTCATCGAGTCTTTTCATTATAGGGTCTACGGGGCCGCCGCCACCGCCTCCCGCGGGCGCGGCTCGGGCGCGCGGCCCGCGGAACGCAGGTTGATGACCTTGTTCAGAATATCGAACCAGAACGGCGCGCCCAGCGAGGTGGCCACCGCCGTCATCAGCCAGCCGATCAGATGCGCCGCCAGCAGAGCCCCCAACGCCCCGAACCAGGCCGCGGTGTCCTTCTTCTCCCACGCCGCGCCCAGCGGGTTCAGCTCGTTGCCCCAGCCCATCAGTTGCTGGAGCAGGCTCTTGTCTTCAACCGGCACGCCCGTCTCGGGCAGACCCTGGCGGGCCCGCGTCTCCGCCTGGGCCACCACCTGCGCGCGCAGCGTGGGCTCGCGCCACAGCGTGTTGGCGATGCGGATGGTATCCGCATTGGTCACCACCGTGATCCCCAGCGCCAGCGCGACCGTCATCCAATGGGTCTTGCGCTTGTACCAGCCGGAAACCCGGTCCATTGAAGTATCGAACCAGGCCTCCACGGCGATCCGCGCTTTCACGATGTCGTCGCCGGCTTCGTGCAGCAGCGCGATGAGGGATCGCTTCAGATCGCCCTCCGGCAGCCGGTCGATTTGCCGGCGCAACTCGGCGGCGGAGTTGGCGGCCTCCGGGTGCTCGCTCGTCACGATGTCGATGAGAGCCAGCGCGAAGGTGCGCGCAGGAACGTAGGAGGGGTGCTTGCCGCTGGGCGCCAGGACCTTGATGAGCGGGTGGCTGTAGAACTGCTCCGCCGGATTTCCGATCTGCCCCGCGAACGCCTCCTCCAGCAAGGCGCGATTCGCCCGCGCGCACTCCTCGCCCTTCGGGGCGGTGCGGGCCAGCGCCAGGGTCGCGGCCTCCAGTTTCACGCCCGCAAAGCGCTGTTCCTCATAGATGCAGGGGCCGTTGATGACCGCGTTCAACTCCGCGACCACTGCGCCGGTGAGTTCCTGGGACGGAGGCGCGGCGCCGTCGTAAGCCTTCAGTTTCTCCAGCGTTTGCGGCGACAGGCGGCTTTGCAGATACTGCCCAAGCGGGTCGGAACCGCGGGCGAGCCGCGCCGCGATTCCCGGAAAGTCCATCAGGTCCGCGGCCCGAAGGGCCCGGAACCCGTCCGCCAGCAACAGCCGGATGCCGGTCTCCAGCGTTTTCGCGCGCCATTTCAAAGCGGTCGAAATCGATTCGTTCGCAGAGGTGCACATCAGCCCCAGGATCAGGTATACGAAAATCAGCCCGATCGCCAGTTCCAGGATGCCGGAATTGAACATACTCGTCTCCTCTCGGGTTTCAGAAATCATACGTGAGCGCGCGCAGTCTTTCAAGGCTGGCCGGATGCTCCCGTGTCCTCCAACCTAGCAGGCGGCGCGCGGGGGTCCGGCCGGGCTGGCCTCTTAACCGCTTCCATCCCCGGCGAAGATATTTCTTTGAACCGTGTGACCGCGATACACTCGGGAGGCATATGCTCTCCAGACGCGACCTTCTGATCTTGAGCGGAGCGGCCGCTGTTTCCGCCGCGCCGTCCTCGCTGACCGGCAAAGAACGGGTGGACCGGGCCCTCGCCGGGGAGGACGTTGACCGGCCTCCGTTCACCTTCTGGTACCACTTCCTGGACGAGAAATTGCCCGGGGAGCGCCATGCCGCCTCCACGCTCAAGTTTCACCGCAAGTTCCGGACGGACCTGGTGAAAGTGATGAGCGACTATCCCTTCCCGAGGCCCTCCGGCGAGTGGTTTGAGGTCAAGGTGGACGAGAATCCGTACCCCCGCCAGATCCGTGCCCTGGAGTTGATCCGCGCCGGTCTGCGCGGCCGGAACTATTTTGTGGAGACGGTTTTCAACCCCTGGAACGTGGCGGAGAAACTGTCCTCACCCGCGCTGGTCGGGCAGATGATGAGGGAGAAGCCGCAGGTTTTGCTGGACGCCCTGGAAGCGATCGCCAGATCCGAAGCCGGCCACGTGCGCAAAGCCCTGAAAGCAGGCGCCGCGGGCGTTTTTCTGGCCATCGCCAACGCCCAGGACGGGATCCTGACGCGGGAGGAATACCAGAAGTTCAGCGCCCCCTTTGATCGCATGATCGTAGAAGCCGCCGGCGGCGCGCCCCTCAATATCCTTCACCTTCACGGCGACAAGGTCTATCTGGACCTGTTCTGGAAGGGCTGGCCGGTTGCCGCCATCAACTATTCCAATTTCGGCACCGGCGTCAGCGTGGCCCAGGCAAGGGCGAACTACGATGGTCTGCTGCTGACTGGAATCGACGAAGTGAATTTCCGAAAGCTCGGCGAAGAGGAACTCAAGCGGCAGATCCAGACCGCGCGCGAGGCGGCGGGGAAGCGCTTTCTGCTCACCCCGGGCTGCTCGGTGCCGAACGAAACCACCGACGCTGAGATGATGCGCCTGGTGCGCGCGGTAGGGGCCTGAAGCCCTTACCATTCGAAGCGCAGGGTGTGGTCGAACGGAGTGTAACCGCACACATAGACGCACGGGCCGCGCAGCTTTGGCTCGGCGCCACGCACCTGGGTGTAACGGTGTTCGTCCAGGCCGGGAGAGATGCGGATGGCATCGCCTCCCATGCGGTACAGCGCCGTGGCCCTCGCCGGCAGAATGAACGCCTCGGCGGCGCCCGGAGCTTCCGTGCAGCCCTCCAGCCGTCCGCCCGCCCGCAGGCCGATCTCGACCGCCAGCGGCACGTCCCTGGTCCCCGCGGACTGAATCCGCACCTCGAATCCGTTCCGGAGCTCCCGGACCGTGGCGGACTGCTCCAGGCGGCAGACTTCGGTTTGCCTGCGGTGAGGGCGTGACGCTCCCCATTCTCCGGCCGCCACCTTGTGCGGCGGGTCGAGGGGCTGGAAATACGCTCCCGTCAGGGACTGAGTAAAGTGGTACGCCTCGCCGCGCCGCTCGGCCTTCGAGGGCACGAACTGCCCTTTGCCGAAGAACGCGCTGGCGAATCGGACCGCATTGATGACGGCCTCGCCGCGACGCAGAGCCAGGAACCGGCTGCTGCCTCCCAGCGTCAGCGTGGCGCTGGTCAACCCGCGCCGCACCCGGGCGATGCCCAAGGCGGGGAACTGCTTCTCGTAGTCATCGGGAAGGGCCGCGGGCGCAGGACCCGCCGCGCCCAGTTCCGGATACTCCATCAACGCCGCCAGGGGCGCCGCAGTGCGGGCTACGCTCTCCGCCACCGCCGCGAACCGGCCGTTGCCGTCCTTGACCGCCAGATACCGCAAGGGGAACCAGTAGCGGCCCATGTCGCCGCGCTCGTACTGGTCCTGCCGGGTCGAGATCTCGGTGACCACCTCGCCGCCCGGATGCATCAGGTAGAGCATCGCCTCCAGATTGCGCCGCACCGGGTCCAGCAGTTCCGGCCGTTTCAGTTTGGCTGCCAGCACCACGAAGGCCCGGTCGCAGATCGGGTTGTAGACCGTGGTGCTGCGCTCGGTGTACTGCCCGTCGGCGTCGATGTCGATGCCTTCGGCCAGCCACTGGTCGATACGCCGGAGGCAAGCCGGGTCGGGATACAACTCATGAATCTGGGCCAGCGCGCCGCAGACCACCCAGCGGTGGTTGGGGGTATGCACGCCACCCACGGCCAGGGCCGCTCCCGCCTTGCGCAGGAACCGCTCGGTGAGTCCGGCCAGTTCGCGCTCCCCGGCGCGCCGGGCCAGCAAGGCGGCGGTCGCCGTGGGCGCCACGGTGAACGCCGTGTCCGGCGGCGAATTGAAGTTCGTGATCAGCAGGTCAACATTGCCGGACTCGTGCTGGGCGCGGTCCAGGTACCCGGCCGCCAGCCGCATCCGTTCCACCAGCAGAGGGCTGCGGTGAAACTTCGAGCGGGGATGCAGAAAGGCCGCCGTGAACGCCTCCAGGATGCCGCCTGCCGAGCCTGCATAGTGCAGTCCGTAAGCGTCCGGCAGAGAGCCGCGCCACCGGCTTGCCGGGTCTGTTTCCTGGTTCTTGAGGTAATCTTCCACTCCCCGGTCGTGCCGCTCCACAATGGCGGCCAGCGGGGGCTCCGCGGCGGCTTCGGCCATCGCAGCCGCTTGCATACTTCCGGCCAGCAGGTTCCTCCGTGAGATTCTCATGCGTGATAGTGGATGTCCCAGCCCAGATAGCGGGTCATGGATTCGGCCAAAATCGGGCCGACCGAAGACAGGTTCGCCGCCACGTGGTGCTCGAATCCGTTCTCGCAGATGAAGCGCAGCAAGGCCTGCATCTTCGGAATGTAGACCACGCCCGCGCCGCCGAAGGTGGTGAGCGGGTCGTTGGTGAACTCGCCCTCCCCCACGTAGCCGCGAATCATCCCGGTCGAGTCGTCGGTAGACACCCGCGCAAACGTCATCGGACCCGCCTTCACGCGGCCGACGCACGTCCCGTAGGTGTTCTCCCGGCCCACCGATCCGGCGATGATGGCCTGGAAGTCCATGCGGACGTCTTCGAAAAAGTGCTTGGGCAGGTTGCTGCAATGGAAGCACACGGCCTTCTCGGGGTCCTCGCCGTAATTGTTGTTCCAGTCCAGCAACGCGCTCGGCGTCCCCGAGGCCAGTTGCAGCGCGTACATGCCGATGACCCCGCAGATGTCCACTTCGCAGGCGCTGGGCAGCAGGTTATTGCTCATCATGCTCATTACCGCGCAGGGCACGACTCCGAAGTACTCTTCAATCGAGGTCCAGCACTGCACGGCGCTGATCGAGACCTCCGCCTCCTGCATCCACTGCTCGATGACGGCGCCCAGCTTGGCCATCTTCAGCAAAGCCTGCTCGGGCACGCCGCCGGTGGGTGTATAGGCGCGCAGCGCGTCGAGCTTCGCTTTGGCCGCCGGGTCGTCGTCTTTCATGCGTCCGATCCGGCCCAGGATTTCCGACAGGTCGATGGGTTCGACGCTGATGCCGTTGGCCTCCAGGATCTTTTCACTGAAGCGCACCGTCTTGAAGGCCGCCGGCCGCGCTCCAATGGCGCCTACGCGCAGCTTCCTCAGGCCCTTGGTTACCCGGCACACGCCTCCGAACCAGTCCAGGTCCTTCCGGAACACCCCGGAATCCGGCCGCTCCGTATGCAGCGACGTCAGCGAGTAGGGAATCCCGTACTGGGTCAGGTTGTTGCACACCGACATCTTGCCGCAAAAACTGTCCCGCCTGTCGGCCACCGTCATCCGGTCAGCGGAATCCGGCGTGGCCTGGATCAGCACGGGGACGTTGAGGTTGGCCATGCGGAGAGTTTCGGCTACCGCCCGCTCGTCGCCGAAATTCGGCAATGAGACGATCACGCCGTCGATCCTGTCGCGGTTCCGGCTGAACAACTCCGCGCACTTCCGCGCCTCCTCGCGGGTTTCCACCGCCCCGCACTTGGAATCCTCCGGCCCAAGCACCACCGGTTCCATACCCGCGTTCCGGACGGCCTCGATCATCTCCTCGCGGCCCGACCGGGCGAGGTGGTCGGGGAAGAACCCCCGATTGCCGATAATAATGCCCATCGTCATCTTCTCGCTCATACCCATGAATCCTTTCGGAACCTCCCTGATTCGGCTTCTAGCGTTCTTCGATTATTATCGTCGATTGCTGCTATTCCGGCAGTCGTCTTCGGTTTTTGGCTCTCTGGGTTTCGCCCTTAATTACACACGGCGGCATAGCCGCAACCAAACAATGATGGCGTTTCCGATCTCGTAGGATATTCGTTTCCCACGACCATTCATCCGAGGAGAAGCAGAAACGCCATGCACGAGTTTATCGCGAAACACCAGGACAGGATCACCGGCACGCTGTCCGGCTTCGACCGGCTGGTCTTCCGAGGCACACTGCGTTCGATCGCCCACGACCAGGGCATGAAGCACTATCTCTGGGCGAGCCAGGTCTTGCTGAAGGACTTCGGTTGGCACGTGGAGCGGGTGAGTCGGCGGCTGAAGGAGGCCTCGCTGGCCGAGGCGGAAGCTTTGGGGCGACCGGTGAAGTACCTGGCCTCCAGCCAGGTGAGCAAGGAAGAGATTGCCCGCCGCATCGCGACCCAGGAAGGAATTCGCGATGGCTTGGTGTGCGTGCTGAGCTGCGTGGGGCCGTGCTCAGGCCGAGCAGGCTTCCGGCGCGGCGGTACCGGGATCCGCAGTCTGCTCACCCAATTGCAACCAGTACATCTCTAAGTGTCTTACGGTACCAGCGGTTCTAGTACGAAAATTCGTGACGAGGTGTGCGCCATCAAAGCATTTCGTAGTTAAAGACCGTAATATCGTCTATAATGGCGTTGTGGATCTCTTGGACACCCTACAGCAATGCCCGGAAGGGAATAAGGGTGAATGGATCCAGGCCACTAAGCGAGAGGGGAGTCGCCGATGACCGTGCCGGTC
>Ga0272446_1001857_pt1 | contig 29979 bp, 35 predicted proteins | sample YNPCB0061_FD_194587 | JGI IMG/M metagenome (GOLD analysis project Ga0272446, IMG submission 194587) | Hot spring microbial mat communities from Yellowstone National Park, WY, United States - YNP-CB-006-1 | ecosystem: Environmental > Aquatic > Thermal springs > Hot (42-90C) > Sediment | place...
GCGTTGCTTGGCGCAGTGGGTGAGCCATAGCTATGGAATTCCATAGCAACGGCTGGTGACCGTCCCTTTAGCTCCGGATTTCCATAGCCAATATCCGAGGAACTGGCAGCGCCGCTGTTCAAGCATGTTGGCTCGGGATTTCCATAGCTATCAGGGCCTACCTGGTTATACGAAGCGGAAATAACAGCTATGGATTTCCATAGCAAGGGATTCGCCAGCACACCCCTCGCCAAGCCCCTGATCCGTAAACAATCGTTCGCAAACAGCCACCGGTGGTGAATTGTCCAGGCTGCGGCCGGTTTGAGCTCCAGTCGATCGTAGAGCGTGACCGGCACAAAGAGCGACTCGAGGTGGTGGTAGCCGCTGGCATAACGGCCAATGATGCGCAGACCCAGGTTGATTTTTGCCGGTGCAAAGAGTGTCACCGGAGGCATTCTATTCACTAAGGCGACGCGCGATGAAAATCAGCCGGTAGAGTGCAATGCCAAATCCTGTGCAGATACCGATAAGCACGAGCCAGGGATTAGTTCCGAGGCGTTCATCCAAAAAGCGGCCCGCCCAGACGAAACCGAAGATGACCGCGGCAAATTCCAGACCCAGACCCGCATAGCGCATCGCGCGCGATCGCCATTGCGGTTGATCCGAAGCTGAGTTCTCTGTTTTCAACGCACGCTCGAGCAGCTCTTCCCGCTTTTTGAGTTCGGCGAGTTCTTTGCGGAAGCGTTGGTCGTCCATTAAGATAACCCGTTGGCATCAATGATTTGTACACGCGATTTTGCGAGTGCATTGCTGAGACGCGAAAATTCGCGAAAATTACGCGTGATCACTCCCGCGCGAGCTGATGCAGCTGTTGAAAGTATCAATGCATCGAAGCTGAGTCGGCGCAACTGTCCCGCACGTACATTCGGGTCACGGGAATATGCCGTCGGGGAATTTTTCATATCCTGCAATATGAGCAGTGCCGCTTGTTGCCAAGCCTTTTCTGTCGGATTAATGACCGATAGCGCGCGACTGGTGGTTAGCCTGTTGATTTGTTTCATTACCTGGTGCCGTTTGGGAAGATCCAGATAATAGGGGTTGCGCAGCAATTCATGCAGGGAAACTGAAGTGACTAAAGGCGATGCCGTAGCCGCTATATCTTTGAGGAGTGGTGATGCCTGATGACGAAAGATTGCCGTCAATAAGTTTGTGTCGATGACAACTTTAGCCACGTTTAGTGAGCCAGTGCATCAATTCTTGAAAGCTGCCTCAATCTTATCTTTGACTTTCTTGTATCTCTTGTAATCATTCAATATAAGTTTCAGGCCTGAAGTCACATCTTTCTGCTTCGATAGGGACATTATTTGCCTTCTCATCGCCGGAGTTAACTCAGCTTTTGAGGCTGTTTTGGCTGGTGATTTCTTCATAGAATCTCTCAGGGGCAGAATACTATGCCAGCCATGCCGCGGCGAGTATTTTCGAGTCCGTTAGGCCACGGCTGCAGCGACCGCCTCAACGATCTTGTCCTGGTCGCCCTCGCTGAGATATGGATGCATCGGCAGACTGATTACCTGCTCGGCAATGCGCTCAGCAACAGGATAGCTCCCCCTGGGTTTGCCAAGATGCGCGAAGACAGGCTGCAAGTTGAGCGGTATGGGATAGTGAACTGCGGTCGGAATTCCTTTCTCCTGCAGCTTCTTTTGCACGGTGTCGCGGTCATTGACCAAAATCGTGTACTGAGCATAGACACTCGTATTGTGCGGCTCGATATACGGCGTTTTGATGCCCTTTGCAGAAAGTAGTTCGCTGTAGCGTTGGCCAATCTTTGCGCGCAAGTTCACCTCTTCCGGAAAAATATCCAGTTTCGCTAACAGGATCGCCGCCTGCAAGGTGTCCAGGCGGCCGTTGATGCCAAGAGTCGGGTGGTGGTAACGGCGATCCTGTCCGTGCAGGCGCACGTAGCCCATCACCTTCGCCAGCTCGTCGTCATTCGTGAACACCGCGCCGCCATCGCCATAGCAACCGAGCGGCTTTGAGGGAAAAAAACTCGTGCAGCCAATCGTGCTCAAATTGCACGACTTTCTGCCCTTGTAGGTTGCACCAAAACTCTGCGCGGCATCTTCGATGACGGGGAGCTTATACTTTGCTGCAATTGCGTTGATCGCGTCAAAATCCGCGCACTGGCCATAGAGGCTTACCGGCATAATCGCCTTCGTTTTCTTTGTTATCGCCGCTTCGATTTTTTCCGGGTCGATGTTGTACGTGCGCTCGTCGATATCGACAAAAACCGGTGTCGCTCCCAAAAGCGCAATCATCTCGCCAGTTGCAATAAAGGTAAAGGGGGAGGTAATAACCTCATCGCCGGCTTTGACCCCCAGCGCCATCAGCGCCACCAGCAGCGCGTCGGTGCCATTGGCGACAGTGAGGCAATGTTTCGAACCGGTGTAAGCAGCCAGCTCTTTTTCGAGCTCCGCAATTTCTGGTCCCATGATGTACTGCCCGTGCGCGAGTACTTTTGCGATATTCGCGTCGAGTTGGGGCTTAATGCGCGCTTGCTGTGTTTTGAGGTCGATAAAGTCCATGGTTTGTAGGGACATTTTAGAAAGGATAGTGGGGCGTATAGTCCGAAGGTTAGGGGCTGCGCCTGGACGCATCAAATTGTTTTGGGGAATATCCTTCTTAAAAACATTATCCAGCGAATGAGAGCTTTTCCAATTATGGATTGTCTGATTTTTTCTGATCGGAGCAGCCGGTAACAAATGCGGTTATGAGTAGAATATCTGTCTTTGAGATCATCAGAGTCATATTGGTAACTGAGGTATCGTATATCAGGCCGGGCCACAAGTAATGTGGTGAACAATCTCTCGATGATGAACGGAATATGCGAACAGTTGCTGACCTTATCCGCGACGGAATAGACGAACTTTGACTCGTCTGCTGTTAAGTTATTGCGGATGTATTGTTCGATCGGAGCTATAAATTGCATGTACAGCCGCCAAAATTTAGCATTACCTACCCAATAATTGGAAAATGCGACCTGCTCAATTGTGTTGCGCATTCTGCGAATATCAATCGAGTATCCGAGAGTCTTCAGGAGTTTTTCAGAAAACTCAAGGATGCCCGGATGATAATGCTCAGCGTGTAGCCAGACATTGTCAAAAAGTAGTGCGTCTATTGGAAATGGGTTGAGAAAATAAACATCATAACCCGGATTATTTTCAATAAATCTTATAAACTTGGCTGCAGCCACACAGGATTTGCTCTCAAATTTCCAAGAAACATAGCCTGTAAGACCTTTGGACTTTAAGGCTCTTGCCGAGTTTTCCTTGAATGACCAATACTCCCGCCATTCTCTCTCTTTCTCTTCAGATTTGAAATAGGGAACAAATTCGGGAGCAAGTCCTTTTCTCTGCTCCGGTCGAAAATAAATTTGGTAGATGGTGATCTTATTTCCTGTGCATTGCTTCATTCGTACGTGCAGTGCTATTTTGTCAGCAAATTTTTCATCGACTGCTGCCCCTATTCCGCTGCGCTGTTCATATAGTTCATCCAAGGGCATTTCTGGCCCAGCTGCTGCCTCCGCGCTTGCTAAGTAACGTGAATAGTGTATTAGCTTTAGGCTTTGCGTCTGTCATTATTTATTCATGAAAAATATTTTTCGCGATAATAGTCCACATATTGCTGCCAGAACTGTGCTTCATTCCACTCTGGATGCGCAATGCGCACGGATTCAGTGTTGACCCGGGTCAAAGGCTCGGAGAAATCTCTTTGCTCTTCGAGCTGCACATTAAACTGAACTCCCAATCGCTGCGAGAACTGCCGGGCGCAACGCTCGGCAAACTGGCCTTGCGATTCGACATAACCTTGAGGGTAAGAATAACTAATGAATTCCGGATTGGATTTTTCAACAAAATCGGCGTATGCCAATGCCAGTAAGTCGATCGGGATATTATCCCGAATGTACAAAGCCGTTTTTACGGAAGGAGTTATATTTTTGCTCCAGCTTTCCACCAGATAGTTTACAAACCGCGGTTCCTCTAAAACACCAAAGGGATTGGGTATAACAAAAACTTTTAGCGGGAGCTTGAACGCAGTACAGTAATAGCTAAAAATTTCGCGCGTCAGTGTTTTCGACAGACCGTAGGGATTAAACGCTCTGTGGGGGAACTCCCCCACACCCATACCGGCTTCAAATACTGATGAGGTTAAAACTATTGCCTGAACTCTTCGCTGGGCTAAAGGTATGACTTTTTTTAGGTTATGCGTATTACTGGCGGTCGCAGCTAAAAAGTCAAAGTCCTGGCTTTTGTAATTAGTGACATTGGCTCCATGATGACAAAGTACATCGTAATTTTCTTTCTCGAGCAAATCTAAGAACTTTGCAGAGCCAAAGCTTACACCAAATTCGAGCTGCGCAAGGTTTTTTATGTTTTGTATTCTTGCTTTTCTTACTCCAGCATAATTTTCCAGCGACTCAGCCTGCAGGCATGCTGTCACCTTATGGCCACGCGCAGTGAGAGTTTTGACAAACCAATAACCGGTAAAAGAGCTTGCCCCAGTAAAAAGTATGCGCATTGCCTTTATTCTCCCAAATGGTATTGGGGATCAAAATCGCGCCAGCTCTTATCTTTGTCGGAGATTACCTGCGGTTCATGCGGCCACTCGATGTTAAAGCGGGGATCGTTATAGCGTATCCCGCGTTCTGCCTGCGGTGCATAGAATTCAGTAACCAGGTAGAGCGCTTCAGTATTGTCTTCGAGAGTTAAAAAGCCATGCGCAAATCCTTTCGGTACCACCATCATTTTGCGATTGTCAGCATTCAGTTCGGTGCCAAACCATTGGCCAAAAGTGGGCGATGCTTTGCGCAGGTCTAAGATGACATCGTATAACGCGCCGCGGATGCAGCGGACTATCTTTGTCTCGGCATGCGGAGCAAGCTGGTAGTGCATTCCGCGTAACGTAAATTTCTGCGCGCTGAGCGAGTTATTAATTTGCACAACGTTACGATCGATGCCGTGCTGGTCAAATTCGTTAATACAAAAGGCGCGGGCAAAAAAGCCACGTTCGTCGCCGCGTTTTTCGAGTTCAACGACATAAGCTCCGGCAAGCGGAGTTTTGTGAAAAATCATGGATCTCTCTCCTTATTGCCAAAACAAATCGGCGTTGAGTCTGTTTTCTTTTTGGTGTTGTGCCAAAACTTTTAAGCGTATATACTGCGAGTTACGAAAGTCAGAATCAGCAAAATGCGCCTTTTGCAGGCCGGTGGCGATATCTCTGACAGCAGAGGATAAATCGACCTGGGGTTGGTGCGCAGGAGCTAATTTGGCAAACAGATCAAATGCGACTTGGTAGGAGCGCTTATCCGGAGCGGCATGTGGATTGATAGAAATACTCACTCCCGCTAATTCTTTTTGGACAGCTGCGGCAAGATCTTTCACCTGGTAGTTCCATGTGTTGGAGCCTGTATTGACGGCTAAGAATGCGCCACCTATATCGCTGGTGCGTATGCAAGCCCAATGCAAGGCTCGCGCCATATCCTGAACGTGAATCAATGGTCGCCACGGCGTTCCATCTGATAAAATTTCAATCTTCTTATTTACCAGAGCGCTCGCAACAAAATCGTTGAGGACAAGATCCAGTCGTATGCGCGGGCTAAAACCGCAGGCCGTAGCGAAACGCAGGCAGGTGATGGTAAAATCCGTCGCGGCTAATTTCTGCAATCCGATTTCTGCAGCAACTTTGGATTTGGCGTAGGCTGTGAGGGGGTTAAGAGCATCGGTTTCGCTCCGCGCTCCCCCTTCGGCGTAGCCGTACATGCTGCAACTGGAAGCGAAGACAAAACTTTTAACTTGTTTTGCTTTTGCCATTTCGGCTATCTGAATTGTGCATTGGGCATTAATTTCGTGCGTTGCCTTTTCGTAGGCATTACCCATCGGGTCATTCGAGATGGCTGCGAGGTATATTACGGCGTCGATATTTTCGAGGATTTCGGCGGGGAATTGACGCACATCGCCGAAATACTGAGCATTCAGTTTCTGTTCGGGCAATTTACCTGGCTCGATAAGATTCGTGGCAAAATATCCAGTGTCGAAACCGTAGATTTTTGCGTCCGGGATATGTTTCCGGACATGGTCGACAACAACTGGACCAATGTAACCCATATTACCGGTAATCAGTATTTTCATTTTCCTTCCTTAACTTTGCGTATTAATTATTTAAGCTCAATAATTCGCATACCTGGTTGGCAATGCCGAGTGCGCAGGTAAGCCCCGGAGATTCAATGCCGACCAAATTCACCCAATTTTTTAAACCGCGCTCGGACTCTTCCTGGATTACGAAATCCTGGTACTTATCGTTGGGCCCTTGCAATTTTGGCCTGATACCAGCGTAGTCGGCGGAAAGTTCGTCCTCTTGCAGACTTGGTAGATACCAGCGGGCTGCCTGATAAAATTTTTTTCGCAGAGACTCATCCACACGATAATCCTGTGTTCGCTCGGCCAGATATTCAGTATCTGGTCCAAGCCGCGCGTCGCCTGCCAAATCTACTGTAATGTGGATTCCGAGGCCGGCCATATCCTTGGGCGGCACCGGATAGATAAGGTTCTTAAGGTTTCGGGAACGTCTGGGATGGAGTTTGAAGTAATGGCCTCGACAGTAATGCAAGCGATAACCAGCATGCAGCAAATCAATTTTCGCAAGTTCGGCAACTTTATCCGAGTCTAGTCCCGCTGCGTTGATGACAATAGCGCTTTCTACCGCGACTCTCTCCTGCCGCGTTTGCAGGACCAGTTGATATCGCTCTCCTGTTGGTTCTACGGCAATCAGATGGTGACCAAAGAGAAAAATACATCCTGCCGCTTCGGCATCCTGCTGCAATGCATCCATAAATTCGTGCGGATCGATAATCCCGGTTTGACTGGAATAAATTGCCGAAGTGCATAAAATTTCGGGATTGTCTTTTTGTACCTCCTTTCCCGAAACGTACGCCATACCTTCCACGCCATTGCGCAGACCGCGCTCGTAAATATTCTGTAATTGTGGCTCTTCTTCTCGATTAACAGCCACAATAAATTTGCCGATTTTTCGGTGTGCGATATTCCTTGCACTGCAATACTCATACAGTAATTGGTTGGAGCGAAAACACAATTGCGCCTTAAGACTGCCTTCTGGATAATACATCCCCGCATGTATGACACAGCTATTGCGAGACGAGGTTTCCTGTCCGTTTTTTCCATGGCGTTCTACCACAAGCGTTGCAAGACCTTTTTGGCTGAGAGCACGTGCACAGGCAAGGCCAACCGCACCTGCGCCGATGACTACAGCATCAAATTGCATTAGCGCCAGGGCGCCTGACCTGTCGCCCAAAGCTTCTCTAATTGCTCGCGGTCGCGCTGTGTATCCATGCATTGCCAGAAATCGCGGTGTTTGTACAGCATTAACTGTTTATCGCGGGCAAGATGGATGAGCGGCGTGCGTTCAAGAATGAGATTTTCATCCTCTGACAGGTATTGCAGAAACTCCCGCCTAAAAAAGAAGAATCCGCCATTTATCCAGTCGTTGGTGAATTCTGGCTTTTCCGCAAATTCGGCCACCATGTCACCGTCCAATTTGAGCTCCCCAAAGCGCGATGGGGGATTTACGCCGAGTACCGTACCAATCTTACCGTGATTCAGATGGAACTCATATTCTGCTGTGAGATCGGCGTCAGTAAGACCATCACCGTAGGTAACGCCAAAATTTTCTGCATCGCCAAGATATTTTTTCGCCGCGCGCCCAATGCGCCCGCCTGTCATCGTGAGTTCGCCCGTGTAGGCGACAGTGACCTGCCAGTCATTGTCGTGCTCTACGGAATGTACCGTTGTCTTGCCAGTTCTTATATCTACTGTAAAATCACTATTCAATGCGGAATAATTCAAAAAATATTCTTTAATCACTTCAGACTTAAAACCTGTGCACACCACGAACCGCCTGAAGCCATGGCGCGCATAAAGGCGCATAATATGGTAAATTATCGGCAAACCACCGACCGGCACCATTGGCTTTGGGCGGAATTCCGTTTCTTCTTTGAGCCTTGTGCCCAACCCCCCGGCCAGAATAAATATGGGGATATTGTTAGTCATTTTTTGCTCCAATTTCTTTACCTATCTTTTATTTAATGCTCGTGCTGACTTTTCGTAACACCGGCCTAACAAACTTACGGTATCCCCATCGGAGTAGTGGTTTGGGCATCATCAATTTCAAGAATTTCAATTTGCTTTGCCTCGTAAAGTTTTCAAGTATCAGGAAATAGTGTCTGCGAATCGACTGCTGGTTAATGTCCCAAAACTCTTGTAAGGCCGTAAATTCTGCGTACCGAAGGGCATTTTTTCGTTCAGAAGCACTGCGGCATTTTGCATGACCGTCGCGTGAAAACGCCGCGATTTCCACGCGGTTTTGCAAAAACCGCTCTGGAAATCGCTCACCAAAGCGGCGTGCATAGCCGCGACGCCGGCGGCGCTTTGGCCGACGGCAAAACGGCTATAAATGGCCTGTTTACACGCTACGTCCGCGCCTGCGCAGCGCGGTTCGCGACTTTTTCAGGTTTTCCTTAAGTAATCTTTAATGTAGCCAATATCATAGTCCGTTCTTGAAACTAAGTCTTCCCAGAATCGTGTGTTCCTGAAATCTGGATTTCGCTTCCACAGATCGCGTTTAAGAATCGGTGCCTTTAGCTCAATTAGCTGTCGATAGAACTTGTGGGTTGGATTAATTTTCCTGATTGTTTTAGACCCTTGATGATATTGGTAATAATTCTCGGCAATTTTGTCGATTTTGTAAATTGCCTGAGCAGAAAAACCTGCTCTGAGCATTTTCTGGGCAAAGCCAATTTCGTATTTCCTAATGATCCACTGTTTGTAGGTCATGGGTAACATTTTGACAGAATGCCAGAACTCCCAAAAAACATCAGAGAGCAGGGCATCCTTGAACACCATCAAAAAGTAGCTCTGCAAATGATAATCTGTTTCATAGCTATCTGTCATTCCTAGTATGCCTTTACCATTCTGCTGCAGAATTTCTTGCATGCGTTTTGGATACAATGGTGCAAAAATGCTGTCATTGGTGAGCACGACAACCTCGTATGTCTCGAGTATGTTATCCCTCATATTGAACAGTCCCGTTTTCCAGGAGCCAAAATCAGAGCCTTTATCGGGGCGGAATATTGCTTTGAAGCAAAGTTGTGCGATTCGCGCTTTAGACTCACTATTGAGCTTTGGCGCTGTGCTTACAAAAAGGACATCGTAACCAGCGGCAACGATGTTCTTTAGGAAATAATATACGTATTCCGGCAAATCTTCAGTCCGGCAGTAACTTGCGAATATACACAATCGTTTGTGCCTGGGTTTTTGCACTGGGGAGCAATACAATTCGTCAATTGCAGATTCTGTCCGCGAGATTCTAAACACCAAGGGGAACATAGGGTTCAGGATCAGAAATTTAGCAATTCTGCCCGCAATCGCACGAGGTAGGGCTGTAACTCCATTGCTCTGATAGGCTTGGGCGAGCTTTCGGACAAGTGAGTCGCGTAGCACACTTGGATGATAATTCATCTCATAATCCACCGGGTAAGGTACGCCTTCAATCAAGCCGTGCTCTTGTGTAGCGAGCAGCCCCCAAAAGCGTTCAAAAGCATGTGCGTATGTAGGTTCCGGTGGCGATCCTGGTTCGAGTAGACCCAAAACGCGGTCAATTTTTTCCACGCTAAAAAATTTTTGGATGACGCTGAATTTTAGCCAGAACATGGTACCGGCGACGAAATCGGTTGGCTGAGGCCTTAGAGCAAATATATTGCACAAGGTCATGAACCGTGTAGAGTTACTGTCATTTAAATTATAGCGCTGAATTGCCTGGCTGCAACCCACCATATGGACCGACTTCTGGCTCAGAACTTCCAGCGCGTGTTTAGAGATCAATGGCTGAATGAGAAAATTCCGCCAGGCTGTGCCCATGTTCTCGGGAAACTGGGGACTTTTTTTGGTGTGGCAGAATAGCACGAATTCATAGCGCCTTTGCTCACTCAACAAATAACGTATCACTGGCAGAAATCCTCCAGTATCCCGCCCTATATTCTGAGTAATAAACAATTTTTTATAGAACTTTGTGTCATACTTGTTATCACAAATGGCCTGATGCGCCGGGCTGTCTTTAGGCGTTACCAGGTAGAAATCCACCGGCCGCGGAATTTTCTTAAGGAGGTTTTCGTACTCGAGCAGTATGTCTGGATAGTAGGCGTGCACAATAACGGCTTTTTTTGCATGAATGGGGTCTCCAGGCACCTTGCGTTTCAGACTTTTTTTGTGTTTTCGCGGTGCTGATGGTACAAATTCAAGGATCTTCTGCCAGTGCGCCGCTTTCTTTCGCCCACACATTTGTTCGACAGTTATGGCATACTTATGATCCAATCTTGGCAGCTCAATGAAAAAGGCGTTTTGGACGTCAGGTCGCTCGTAGAAACGGGCAGGATATACCTTATCATTAAGTACTACCCTAAGCGGCCTTTTTGTTGTCGCCCAGCCGACAAGACCAGGTGGTTTGGCATCGAGCATTGCCGGCCAGAAGTACTCAATACGTACATGTTTTGGCCACAAGAGGCTTTTCAACCAGTTGCGAATTTTCTTGTTGAAGTTGTTCATGCTGAATTAACCCACTGAAACTGGAATCATTTTCTGCTTTTTCAGCTCGCTGCATTGAAGCGTCGCGTAAGCTTTTGGTGTCAGCCAGCTGAGCGAAGAATGTGGTTTTATCACGTTGTAAAATTCAATATAGCGCGCGATCGCTGTGTCTGCTTCTTAAGCAGAATCACGTGTTGCTGCAATTCAAAGCTTTCGACAAAACCTATGAAAAATTAGGGCTTTTTCTGTCCATCTTCGCGCATCAGCCCTGACAAATTTTCCTGTGCTTATTATAGCTTTCTGATAATCTCGATAATCTTAGAATGCGCCATTAACTCTTTAAGCATTTAGGCCGGTGATTCGGCCACGGGCGCACGACTTTTTAATTCGACGAATTGCATAGGTTTGCTGTGTCATGCGCTAACGATAGCAGATCTTCAGAAAAAATGAAGGTTTTTTAAAAAGCTCCTTGATTGCTTTATTAGTCTTGATTGGCTGAGTGACAAGGCAAAGCGTTGATGGCATTCTGTGCCTAATAACACGAATGCGTTTTGCTGTGAGTTGTTCATTCCTCTGGCCTACTCTGTAACGAAAAGTTTTTTACCATGGTCACCAGTGTATCGATAATCAATTTCGGCGATCGCGCCGCAGAAAGAGGTAGGACAACTCCCCTATCATAGCCGCTGATGCGCTCACCTTGTGCACCCAAGTCGAATACCAGCGTTGGGAAGCCGCCTTCAATGGCATAGGTCAGCGTGTACATGTAGGTTTCCGGCCAAACCGATGGCAGGAAGATTCCGTGAAGACCCAATTGCGAGATGATTTCGGGAACAGACTCGTCAACGTAGGCAGCTGTTACTGTCACGTTTTCGAGCGCTTCAAGTCTACGGGAGGTCGTATACCCAATCACTACAAACTCAATGTTAAGTTTATCAGCCAAAGCACGCCGAGCGCAAGCAAACAACACGTCTACTCCCTTGTGTGGGCCGATGGCACCAATAATGCCGATACGGATTGGTTCGCCTTCGCTCCAGATTGCTGGTTTCGGGCGGCGCTCTGGAATGAGCCTATCGTTATGCGGTACCACGTCGACACGAATATTGGGGAAATACATGGTAATTCGCTTCGCCGCATCCTTACTCGGGGCCATGACCCGTGCCGCCGATACTAACAACCCGTGATAAGTAGTATGCAGCTGTGCGGGACTCAGGGCGTCAGGTGGAATCGCTTTGCATCTCTGACACCTTTCGGGAGCAGGGCCACCACAATAGAAACCGGAATCGTCGATGAGAGTAATGGTCGGGCAAAGTAGCGCGTAGTCGTGAATCATTATGTCATACTCCAACCCCAAAGCGCGTGTTAACTCTAGAAGGGTCGCAGTTACCCATAGGTTAAAATCCACGAGACTATGAACTTCAATGCGCTCAACGCCCAGCTTTCCAATGATCTCTTTTAGCGCGGCACAGTCGGCTCGTAACTCTAACCCAGAAATATTTGGAAACTTAGAATATACTTCTCCAGGGTGCATCAAGGTAACACCCAGTCCGCCGATCTTGGTCGGTATAGCCCAAAGGGCTCCGATTCCCTGTTCCGCGAGGTTCTTAACACGTTCTTTAATGCACCGTTCAGTCCCCCCACCGCGGTTATGGGAGATTAGCAGGTGGCAGCGGCCCGTTGGAAGCACTCGCAAGAGGCGTGCGAGATCGATAGCAGCTCTTGCTGCTCGTGCCGGGTCTGCTTCATTATATTGGCTTAGCGTGGCTGAATAGGTGGGATGTCGAGCGTTGATTTTCCTCACGGCATCGCGTTTGCTAGCTGTAGCTTGATGGGCAAACGACACCTCGCCAGTGTGGCGTACGAATACATCAGCTGCCAACACGTTAAGCCAGCCAGCGGCAGTTGCTCGCATACAGAAGTCGTTTTCCTCGCCGTAGCCCCGGCCGAAAGTCTTGGCGTCGAAGAGCCCAACCTGATCGAGGCAGGCACGCCGAATGTACATACAAAAACCAACGGCCGTAGGAATTGGTACGGCTCGCCCTTTATTGACGTGCGCGGCGATGCTATCGAGATCTGCAAACGAGAGTTCCAGGTCATTGTGATTGTCGGCGTTCACAACTGGGTAGCTGCAAATGGTGGCGTTATTTGATAACGGCGTGATGGTTCCGATCTTCGTGGACGCCGCGGCATGCGCAAGTATGCGGTCAAGCCAATCGTTGTAGACGACCGTATCTGAGTTCAGTAGTATTACATCGCGATTTGGGTGCAGCAACATGCCGCGGTTTACGGTTTGGACAAAACCGAGGTTTGCGTCATTCTCGACTAGGGTAAAAATACCTGTTGCCGCAAGTCGCCGCAATTCGCTGGTGATGCGCTTATCCGGGCTACAGTCGTTACACACCACCAGTTCGTACTTTGTCCTTACCGGTGCGGTTAATACCGAATAGATGCAAGCCATGGTGTCATCGAATCCCCGATAAACGGGGATGATCACATCAACTGCGGCATCAACTTGACTGGCCCCACGCAGACCAGTTAGTGCCATCCAAGCTCCCTGAGGTGGTGCCTTTGGCTGTGTATAGGATACCTGCCGAGAATGAGGTAGAAGACCCTTGTATTGCCCGATCGTTAAGTAGTGCAAGAGCGGATTGATACCTGAAACTAAGACTTCCGGATAGGTTTCGATATAGAAACGTGTTTCAAAGTTAGGACCGGGATTGCGAAATTCACGAGCCCCGTGACGAATGAAGTGTAGGAGGGGATTTACACCGGCGGATTTAACTTCGGGGTATCTTCGTAGATACCATGCTGAGTCAAACAAAGGATTGGGGCACTTTCCCTCGCGCCAGCCATACTTGCAGTAATGAACTATCGGATCCAGGCCCTTCGCCCGCACCTCTGGATTCGCATCTAAATAATAGTCTCTATCGAACAAGGCTGACTTGCGCAACTCGTGGATAGCCTTGCGGTTTCGAAGCCATTGGATACAGGAGGACTTAAGTCTCCTGAAGATTGTGGCAAACATTGCTTTCGGTCGCAAGAGCAGCAAATGCATGGATTAGTCTCCTTTAAACTATCAACTTTCTGGCATTTTTAAATGATAAATTTGCATGCTTTAACAAACGGAAAACGAAATCATTTTCTTGCTCTCCTTGCAATAATTTGAACCCTTGCGTAAGGCATTGGTGTCAGCCAGCCGAGCGACGAATGCGGTTTTATCACGTTGTAAAATTCAATATAGCGCGCGATTGCTGTGTCTGCTTCTACCAGCGAATCGAACTCAGAAAAATTAACTAGCTTATATTTCACGGTCTTGTTGAGCGATTCTGCGTGTGCGTTTTCAGGAACGTCGCCGCAGATCATCGAAATATTCATGCCTATGTCACGCATACGCGCGACATAGTCGTGCGAACCGTAACGTACATCGGCATCGCTGTGATGAATAGCACCGCGCATCTCTGCCACGATTGCTTCTTTGTAAGATTGGTCGTAATGCTTCCGTTTCACCCTGGTCGTAACTCCTTTTTGCCCCGGGATGTATTCCAGTTTTAGGGGGTTAAACCACAATGAAGATTCAGGAGTTTTTCAATATCCTGCTATGAGAATAGAGAAAACCAACTTTTTAGCCTGATTACAAGTTTGTAAATGAGTGTGTTCTGAATTTCTTGCAGCTTATTCTCTGTATTACGCAGCTTATTCTCTGTATTACGCAGTTGATCAAGAGAATCACGGAATAGTCTATTGCTGCCAGCTACTACAGAGTACATGTTATTAAACAAGTCGGAATACGGAATGAGTGTAGTGGGTTTTTCATTGCGTAATTGACTATATATCCAAAAAGAGATTGCATCGTAGACTCGTGGATACGCATTTTCTCTGTGCAATTTCATGGCCAGTTCTGCAAGGAAAAACAATTTGTTGTTTTCAGTAATTTTGGGCTTTTTAAGGATTTTAGATAATTCGTGTATATCGGTCTTCTCGATGATCTGCAGTAATATCTGTCGAAATTCAAAATCATATCGAATTATGTTCTCTATTGTATGCGCGCTGGTGTTCGCGTTATTATCCAGGATACGAAATTCCACCAGCCCTTCTGGTAGGACATGGATAGGAAATCGCTGAACAAGTCGAATCCAGAATTCAAAGTCTGGTAATTGACGATAGATTGCCTTATAAAAACCAACAGTCTGATAACATTGGCGGCGTATCAGTACTGAAGGATGACAAAGGCAATTACCCTCCCAAAAAAAGTGCCGTAGCCATTCAATTTGGCTGCGATTTTCCTGCTTGAAAATTTTCTGCAGCGCATGTTCGTCATCAGGAATCTTATTGCCTTTTTCATTTATGAGTTCTGCCCTCGAAAATACTGCGCCATATGCAGGATTGTTATCCAAGAAATCGACTTGTTTTTGTAATTTTTCTGGTTTAAATTTATCATCTGAATTGAGTATAGCAATATATTCTCCTCGTGCCATTTGAAAGGCTTTCCATGTATTGAATACCGCACCCGTATTTTTTTTGAGACGCACTTTCTTAATGCGCCTGTCTCGATACTTGCATATTTCACTCCAAGTATTATCTTGAGAAAAATCATCCGAAATGCAAATCTCAAAATCTTGAAAAGTCTGGTTAAGCACACTCTCAATGGCCTCACTCACAAACCGACCATGATTATAGGCCGGAATTAAGACGCTAACTTTAGGTCGCATGGGAAGTTATGTTTTTAAAAAACTGACAATTTTCTCAAGATCTGAATCGGTCAATGCGCCATAAAATGGGAGAGCAAGCATTTGCTGACTAATCTTGTTTGCGACAGGTAGGATTTCCGGTCTTGCGGAGGGTAGGTGGTGATAACAGTTGTAGTTACTGGCCAAAGGAAAGAAATATTTCCGAACATTGATACCAGCACTTCGCATTTTTCGGTAAATTTCGTCGCGATTGAAGCCAGCCTCTTCCGGAATGATGCGAACAACAAAGTACTGATAGCTTGCTCTCGTAACATTAGAATTGTAGCGCAATGGTATGACACCAGGTATGTTCTCAAGTAAATTTGTGTATTTTCGGAAAACTGTTGCACGGTTTTCGTATTCTTGTTCATATAGTTCCAACACACTTAGTCCGAGGGCGGCGTGAACTTCACTCATCTTACCATTTATTCCTGGGAAGATAACTTCTTCTTCATTCTTAATTCCAAAATTCTTAAGGTAATCAATTCGGGATTTCAGTTCAGGGTCAGCGTATCCCAGTGCCCCGCCTTCGGCAGTATGAAAAAGCTTTGTAGCATGGAAGCTCAGCATGGTGACATCGCCATAAGAAGTAATCGGTTTCGAGTCAATTTCTACGCCAAATGCATGTGCACCATCGTAAATCACCCGCAAACCATAGATTTTTGCAATCTCGTGAATCATTTCGACTGCACATGGATTTCCGTAGACATGCACGCCCAGAATGCCTGTAGTGTCTGGTGTGATGACATTCTCCAGTTTGGTTACATCCATATTGTAATCGGTTTCGCTTATATCGCAGAACACTGGTTCTATTCTGTTCCAGACAAGTGCATGTATTGTCGCGGGAAAAGTGAATGGCGTAGTAACAACCTTTCCCGTTAGTCGTAGCGCTTTAATCCCTACAAGGAGTGCGACAGTCCCATTATTAAAAAGCGACAGATTAGTCGTCCTGATTTTCTCACAAAGCCGCTTTTCTAAAATTTGATGTAATTGACCGTTATTAGTTAGCCACTTATTATGCCATGCAATAGCAAGATATTTATTGAAAGTATCCAGGCTTGGCAATAATGGTGATGTGATGTTCATAGTTTGAAGTTTTTCGAATTAAGGAACTTCTGAAAAACCGGGGGTGTTACCGCACCTTTCCAGGCCAATGCGGAGAAATTCGCCTATTCTAGCTGAACTTCTCCGGTAATTTCCATGATTTTTCGGCGCACCATAGCTTGTTTACGCATTTTTAGCCCTTTATGCGGCCGCGAGCGTGCGCCTTTTCACATAGATGTTCACCAGCGCGCAGGTAATCGACAGCCAATGCGTATTCTTCGCCAAGCCTCTATATCGCGTTTTCGTAAATCCCCATAGTCGCTTGATGATTAAGAATGGGTTTTCCCCCAACGCACGCACATATACGCCGAATCTCCGTAAACGCGGCGCTCTGCACCGTGTAGGAGCTCCCCCAATTTTTGCGAGTCGTGCACGTTCGCCGGAGTTGTCGCCATCGAATGGATAATTCCCTCTTTGCTGTCGACACCAACGTGTAGCTTCATTCCGAAATGCCACTGGTTGCCCTTTTTTGTCTGATGCATTTCGGGATCGCGCTTCTTCTGCTTATTTTTGGTCGAAGAAGGCGCAGTGATGATTGTCGCATCGAGCGCGAGGCATAAATTGCTTCTTCCGCAGCAGGGTCTGAAAGCCCAAACCAATGCTGTAGAAAAGGAATGCGCAACATTTTCTCCAGAGCGATTGCTGGCCTGCCATTTTCAGCATTCGGGTAGTGCGGCTTGATCAGCGAAATCAACTCACCCCACGGGATGACGCGATCCATTTCTTCGAGGAAAATTTCCCTTCTTGTTGTTTTTGCATAGCGGTCTAAGTCTGCGATGGCAAAGGTGTGCTGTGTCATGCACTGATTGTAGCATATCTCTGGAAAAAATCAAGAGTTTTTAAGAGGTTGCTTAGTTTTTTGCATCAGAGCACTTTCACGAGATTGTCCATTAAACGGGCATGGTTGTAAGTTATAATACAGCCGCTAACTTGCATTATGGATATGACTCAGCAGATTTATCTATTCTTTTGTTAATTCCAATTTCAAATATATCTTATTCCCAGAATCGTCAATAAAGTAGGCGTTTTTGTAATCGCCATGTGTTAATGCTCTTAGTCTATTAATATGATTTCTAAATGTATCCACGTTATCCAGATCTATTTTGCACAAATCATCAAAGTCTTCCTTTAGGTTGACATTACCTTCTCCTTTGATGACTGTTTTATAATCGCCTGATAGTATTTTCTCGATATTTTCTTGTAATAAATACATTTCTGCATCCAATATCTTATTATAAAGGGTCAGAGAGGTATCCCACATTTCAACCTTAACTTCTTTTTGGCAAATTATTGGTCCATGGTCAAGTTGTTCATCTATCTCATGGATAGTAGCTCCACACGGATAGGAATTTAAAATTGAAAACACAGAAGGAAACCAACCTCTGTTGTAGGGATTTAATCCGGGATGAACATTGATACACTTCACATTATTTGTGAGAGCAGGTGGGAATATTTGTTTGCAATGTAGAGAGATAATCATAGAGTATTTACTTGATAGAAAATCAATCTCATCTTTTACTTTTAGAGGTCTAATCCAATCAAATTCACGAAACTTTTCGATAAATACTTTGTTGTTAAAACTAAAAGCATAATCGAAACTGTATTTAGGATTATTATCCAACGATTTGACTCGCACGAGGTTTTTAAAACGCTTTAATAACTCTTCATTATCAGTCAATATTAAGATTCTTTTCATCATAAATTATGATTTACGAAACTTTTTTAAGCAATTAGGGAATCTCTGAAAAAGCCGCGAGCCGCACCGGGCAGACTCAGACTGCGCGTGAAAACAGGCCATTCATTGCCGTTTTGGGAGTAATTGCGGCAGGCAGTGCCGGTGTTTTCACGCCAAGGGCGATCAGAGTATTCCTAATATTCAGCTTTATCGGCTTCAAAAATTAGTTCGCCGTGGAAAGGTCTGCTTTCTAAATTTTGTAAGGCGGTATATTGGCTATCACGCCATTTAACGGAGCGTACTTTGATAAAACCTGCTTTTTGAATAAGGGTTTGTAATTCATCAGAGTCATAAACAAACTTATGCCCCCACAATCGCATACCTTCATTCACCATTCTGCAAGGCGTCAGTGGTGTCCAGCCTACGTCATGCCATTCTGTTGTACGTTTTTTGTAATATTCATCCAGGAGCTTCCTTAAATCTGGGGTGCTAATTCTGATAACACCTTGCGGCTTTAGAACACGGTAACATTCTCGCAGCAACGCTTCTGCATCGGTTATCTCCAGATGTTCTATGAAATGTTCGCTATAGATATATTCAATTGTATTGTTCGGAATCGGTAAACGCTGCGTCAAATCACACTTAAAACCGCCGACTCCTGGTTCAAGGTCAAGATTAAGCCATCCAGGAAGAACATTCGGTCCACAACCTAGATGCAGCTTGGGCGTTGATACTAACTTTAGGGCTCTTTTGAGATTTATTCTGGACAAAAACTTCTTGATCATTTGACAAGTATGCTATCTGTGTATCCCAGTTGCTGTATGGTCACAGTGTTTGGCCAATGCACAGCTCCATACAAAGCAAAAGGTTCTCTTTTTGCTACTTCGAACGAATAGCTAATTGGTCGAAAATCACCAAACCTAATATCACGAATGTTGTCAATGGGTGAATACGAGGCCATGACGCTAATTACATATATATCCTCTCTTAACGAACAATTAAACTGAAAGGTCGCAGCAATTAAATCGCCAGGCTTACTGTGAATTGGGCTGTTTTCAATTAAGGTATCAGAATACACTAAATCATACATATTTTTGTCTCTTAAGTGGTAGGCAATGTGGCAATATCCTGCGTGAGAATTGTTTCTTATTAAACAATTTAGCCGTACAGATTGCGCAAATGCGGCTTTTTGTATCAAATTACCTGCTTCATCGACTAAACTTACATTCAGAATCTCTAATGTACCATCGCCTGATTTATTGTATTGGCTGATTTTATCAAAAGTTGATTTTCCTACCGTGAATTCAGCAATTTTAAAATCCCGTTTCAAAATGGACGTATCCCAATTTGAGTTATTAGTCAGATGCAAGCTGGCAGTCGATTCACCAAACGTTTGTTTCACTATATTTTGGTAATAGATTTCGGTAACTTGCCCAGACTCTCCGTATTCTTTAAGAATGCCATTTTCTAGCCAAATAGCTTGTTTGCAGAGTCCTTTAACTACATTTATATCATGAGTTACAAATAGAAAGGTAATACCTGAATTCAACATTCTTCTCATCATTGTCATACATTTTGCCTGGAACGCTATATCCCCTACCGCAAGCGCCTCATCGACAATTAGAATCTCTGGTTCTACATTAATAGCGCACGAAAATGCCAGACGCACAAACATACCACTGGAATACGTTTTGACCGGTTGGTGTATAAAATCTCCAATGTCGGCAAAAGCCAATATAGAATCCAGTCGCTTTTCCATTTCTTTACGGCTAATGCCATTGATGGTGCCGTAAAAAAACACATTTTCCATTCCGGTCATCTCAGGATTAAAGCCAGTACCCAGTTCCAACAGCGACGAGACGCGGCCATTAACTTCCACATTGCCAGAGGTGGGAGTTAAAACACCACTGATGATCTTTAACAGTGTGGATTTGCCACTCCCGTTTTGCCCTATTATACCAACGGAATCTCCTTTTTTTATTTCTAAGGATATATCTTTTAGAGCATAAAAATCCGTGTGGTATTTTTTTCGCAGAGGGTGAACGACTTCAAGCAAGCGCTGCCGATTGTGTTTATAGAGCGGATACACCTTAGAGACATTATTGACCCGGATGGCAATTTCAGACATGGTGCTTACGGTCTTGTGCGCGATTGACTTTCCATGGTAGTTGCTTTGTTTCTAGTGATACGATGCGGAATGCTGCATCGATTCCGCGCAGCCACGGTATTAATTTTTGCTGAATATCTGCGAGGTCAATTGGTGGTATTTTACCTTGCGGTTGTTCGATATGATAGAAAACTCGCAATAGTTTCACTCGTAAGAATTCTCTAGCGAAGCTGCTTTCTGCTTCCTCATTACTATTTACGGCGGTGGGCAACAGCATGGCCAGTGTATGCAACGTTTTTGAAAAGAGAATCTCGGGTAATTGTGAAGGCAGCGTGGCTTTCTGACGGCTATAATCTTTAATTTCGATAAGATAGCCTGTTTTATCAGCTATTGAAATGGCGAGTATATCGACCGCTTCCTTTCCGCAAGGGTTATGGGATCTATAGAATTTCCATGCGTCGTAACGAGTTGCTTTCCAAGTTGGCGCAGAGGTAAAATCAAAACCGTCCACATTGCGCAATATGGTCATTTTGATCGAGCCATATTGAGATACCGGTCAGACTGCTGCAGGCTTTCGTCTAATGCAACTATTGTTTTAATGTGGCTCAGAGAAGAAGCGCTTTCCGATCGGGAAACTCCATTTTCAAGGTATAAGCTGATATATTGACAACCTTTTGCTGGTATCTCATCGCTCTGGGCAAGCAAGATTTCCAATTCACGAAGTAAGAATAAGTTATGTGTGGCTATGAAAATTTGCACGCCCGATTTGACCAGTTCGACAATCAGTTTAGCAGCTGCTTTTATAAGGCGTGGATTAAGATTTGCTTCCGGTTCATCCCAGAATAGATAACCTTTCTCGAACAGGGTTCCTGTGACAATCAAACGGGCTATCATGGCAAATTTGCGCAGTCCCTCTGCTAATAGGTGCATCTCGATATTGCCAATGCCTGGTATCCGCAGATAAAAACGACCAGAATTATCCAAAAAAACAGTACCTCCCATAACCTGTTCTATTGGTTCGATCAGTTTACTGATCGCAGTAGCCCGGGGGCCGCGCAATGCCGGTTCACCTAATAATAAGCAGGTGTCATACCAGGTCTGTTCGAGCTCCAAGTGACGTGACTCATAAAGGGACACAAACCCGGGAAATATGGAAAGCAATTCGCGCGGAGGCAAATAGACTGGGGCATCGGGTAAGAATTTTGAGCTCAATTTGTCAAGTTGTACCTCGGTATGGCTGTTGGTTGCGAAACTGAATGCATAACTGTAGGGTGTTTTGTTAAAATCTATTGCAACAGAGGCTCGGTTTCTGCCCTGTTGGCGGCGCACCAGGCGTCCCAGGCTATCGGGCCGAAAGACATTGATTAAGTCTTCGGCAAGGTCTTGCTGTTGTTTGGTTTTGCTGCTTCTGGGAGTACGTGTTTTTGAAGAATTGAAACTATTATGCACAAGAGCATATAATAGTTTCAATAAATGAGTTTTACCAGAACCATTTTCTCCAATAATTACATTTAAGCGCGACCCAAAAAAGAACTCGCTCTTATCAAATACGGTAAAGGATTCAACTTTGAGTTTGTTAAGTGTAATCACTTAAAGTACTTCTATAGCACATCTGCAAAGTGAGGTCGCAAATTGCGAAACAGTATGGCACCGATGATGAAGATTATTAGGCAAATCGGCCAAAAGTAAAGTGTCGTTTCATGTTCCCAAAACCAACGGTTATGAATTAGGGCATTCCTGTAGCCGTCAGTAATGTAATAAAAGGGGTTGAAATTCAGCCAGAAACGATATTTCTCTGGTAACATTTCAGCAGACCAGAATACAGGTGTCGCCCAAAAAGCAAACTGCACTAATACTTGAATCACCTGTCCTAAATCTTTGATGAAGACATTCACTGCAGAAGAGAACCAGGTTAGGCCTAAATTTAGCAAAATTGCTGCTAATAAGTAATAAATCAATTGCAGGCTGTGCCATTTTAGCGGCACACTATATAATCCCAGCAATAAGAGCAGAACCAAAGTCAGGAAAACATGGACTATCAAGGATGCCAAGATCTTTGCTACTGGTAAAATAGAGACTGGAAAAACAACCTTTTGCACTAAGTAGCTATTGTCACGTATGGCTGTAGTTCCCGTAATCAAGCACTCAGCAATAAATAACCACGGAAAGTAGCCTGTCAGTAACCAGAGTATGAAAGGCAGATTGTTTACCGGCTGACTCCGGAAACCAACCGCGAAGATAATCCACATTAAAAAAATACTTATTGCAGGTTGAATAAATATCCACAAAACACCAAGATACGAGCCAATATATCGAATGTTCAGATCACGCCAGGCCAAAGCCCAGAGAGTTTCGCGGCGGGTGTATAGCGTTTTTAAGAAGTTCAGAAAGGCTTTCATACCCTGTTCAATCGTAAAGCCGCGAGACCCCAAAAAACCAGGTTTTTCAGTGCCTTACGGTCATGAATCATTAATACAGGCTTCGTCTTTTGACCTCTGCCGTTACCGGTTTCTCCATTGCACCTGTTTCCTGTGCGTTGCGGATCATTCTGTGGATCCACCAGATACCTGCTTACGCTCTCCGGCGCAACATCTTCCCCTTCAGGCCAGCTAAGCACACCTTGCTCGTCCAATGAAACCATGCGAAAATAACGATCGTGTTTGAGGCGCCAGTACCTCGCGTGGCGCTCAATGAGAGGTGCAAGGTCAATAGTCACCTGCGATCCGTCCTTCAAGACTGCCTCAACTCGCTGCTCACCAATCGGACGTACTGCCTTCAAATACGTAGCTGACGCAAGCAATGGGATCATCATTATAGAAACAACCTTTCGACAGACCTTGGGTTACAGAGTGCAGTCAGACTCATTTTAATCTTACTTTCATTGCCTGCCAGAAGCTACGCGAATCGCGTTTCAGCCAGACTAGTTTTTTTCGCTTTTCTGCAACTATCTTGAAGTCGCTGTGCGTGTTGTCGATCAGGTAAGCAACATCGCAAGCGCGCACGGGTGCCGGCAGGTTTTGCAGCGAATGCGAGTATCTGGCTCGCACCTTATCTTCGGCGACAAAGTCTCTGCGCACCAAAATGCGGATTAGATCGCTAAACCGCCTGAGCTCCCATAAAGGAAAATGCCATAGGCTGCGCCGCGCTGAGATAATGATATCCCAATCCTCGGTATCTGCGGTAGGTTTTTGCTTTATCTGAGTCAAAATTCTTTTCAAAATTTTATGAACGCTCTGAATGGGTTGGATTAACCGATGAAATTGGTCTCATTATGCCGAAAAACAACCGACAAGCCGGTAGAAAGTATGAGATTGTTATAGCCGAGTTTTTCCAGCTGCCGCCAGATTGCAGAACCGACCATGCCGCGGTGGCCGGCGATGTAGATTTTATCGTTTTTCTGCATATCTATGCTTCAGGTCGGAAAAGTCTAAGATTTCGCCCTGTCCGAGTTTGCCGTATCAAACCAAAATCTCCATCGGCAGAAATCAGAGTCAAATTGCAACGAATTGAGACTTCTTTTTCTGAGCAATTCAACAAGCGCCACGACATTGTGAAGTAATTGGTAACGCCGGTTCAACTCTTTGAACAGCATTCGTTGTCTTGGTTGGCTCGAATGCGGGAAAAACGCAAGCTCATATAGATTTGCATCAACAATGGCTCGCATTGACGAGTCACGATTTATATTTGTGAATACGCGACTGCAACTCGATCTCTTCTTTCAGCAAACCCAGGATAAGCCGCTTCACGTCTTTCTTGCCCGACGCCTTTTTTGCCTTTTCCAGAAGATCCGCTGGTAAAACTACCGTAGTCGTTTTTTTGCTACTTGACTGACTTATTTTTTTTTGTGTCGATGCCATGCCTTACCTTCAATTTGTTATAGCTGTCTGCAACTATTTTTCCCTCGCGATCGGCTCAGCATAGCCGTGCTTACGCAGCAGCGCAATTTGTTTTGCCTGTTCGAGGTCGTAGGCCACCATTTCCCGAATCATCTGCTCAAGTGTAGTCTCAGGTTCCCAACCCAGTTTTTGCTTCGCCTTGGTTGCGTCTCCAAGTAAGGTTTCCACTTCAGTTGGGCGGTAATAGCCTGGATCGGTGCGTACAATGACATCACCCGGCTTCACAGCGGGAGCTTTCTCTCCGGAAACCGATGACACCATGGCGTATTCAGCTCCATTTGTTCCGTGCCATTGCAATTGTATGCCGAGTTCAGAATGTGTCCGACCTATGAGATTGTTATAGCCGAGTTTTTCCAGCTGCCGCCAGATTGCAGAACCGACCATGCCGTGGTGGCCGGCGATGTAGATTTTACTGTTGAGTTGCATGTCTTATCGCTCTTGAGTGCAAAGCGAATTATCGGCACCCTTTAGTATATCTGTGGCGATGCGAGAAAGATTGTTCTGAAACATATCCGGCGCATACTCTTTATTCCAGATCACATCGGCCATTCGCGCGATAGGAAAATCCATTATGATTTCGGCGACAAAATCGGCCGAAATGCCGATGTCTTTTTTTCTGGCCTGGTCTATGACTTCTGGCCACGAAAATTTTTTGTGCAGGCAGATTTCGTGAATATCGGCTATGTCTTTCGGTGCAAACCGGTAAATTGCAGAAATTTTATTGGAGAGTATATTTTCCCAGCAATCAATAAACCCGAAATTCACATCGTGCCAGAAAGTACCGACGCGAAAAGCGATATCGTTGACCAGATCGATTTTCAGTTGTACCTGATTTCTAAATACAATGAATCTGTGGTGCGACTCCGATGTGACGGTTTGCGATTCGTCCACTTCAAAATTTGACGTATGGAGCAGATTTTCAAATTCCTGAACATATCTCTTATAGTCCGGCGAATCGTTCAAAAAGTAATCTAAATCGTCTGAAAAACGATGCTGAAAATAAAATCTAGAGATCGCCGTACCGCCCGTGAGAAAAAAAGGCAAACGGGAGATGTTCACCAGCTTCATCACCCCATCCTGCAAGGGATACAGCTGTTCCAGATAAAGTCTTTTTGAGTACTTCATATTTTTTCCTTGTAGAAGGAGGCCACAAATAGCTGATAACTTCATCGTTCAGCCGGTCTTTCATCTCTTCAAATGGTATGATGCGCAGCAACTTATACCAGTCCATGTGCATTAGCAGCCGCGCCAGAACCTGGTGCCGGTTAAACCATTTACTTTCGGGAACGCGCCCCCAAAGAATATCGTAGTACTCCATTACATCCCTTGTCGAATCCCAATTGATACCCGAAAGCAGTTCACGTATTTTTTCCCTGTTAGCCTCTGGTCGAATCCCATCGCGCGTAGAATGGGTTGTAGATTCTGTGTTATCGTTCACCAGAGTTTTAGTGCTCAGTCGGCAAATGGCTTTGGTAGCCGTGCTTGCGCAGCAGCGATACCTGCTTTGCCTGCTCCAGATCAGCTGCTATCATTTCTTCAATCATTTGTTCGAGCGTGATCTCAGGCACCCAACCCAGTTTTTGCTTCGCCTTCGTTGCGTCTCCAAGTAAGGTTTCTACTTCAGTTGGGCGGTAATAGCGTGGATCGGTGCGCACAATAACATCACCCGGCTTCACAGCGGGAGCTTTCTCTCCGGAAACCGATGACACCATGGCGTATTCAGCTCCTTTTGTTCCGTGCCATTGCAATTGTATGCCGAGTTCAGCAGCAGATTTCTCAATAAAAGAACGCACCGAAATTTGCTGTCCCGTAGCGATTACGAAGTCTTCAGCAATTTCCTGTTGTAGCATCAGCCACTGCATGCGCACATAGTCTTTCGCATGGCCCCAGTCGCGCAGTGCATCCAGGTTATAAATTTCATCGGGTTGTGTTTGCTGCACGATTCGGGTGAGATTCGCACCATCCGTCAAATCCCCGTAGTGCAGAAAAAAATTCCTATTCACGGCATGCGGGTCCTGGTAGATGTGATCCACACGGGCGGTATTGAAGAGCGACGCACGGCGTTTGATGCCGTGGACTTCGTATCCCTTTTCGAGCAGAAATTCCGCGAGGTACGAGCCATCCTGGCCGGTGATGCCTGTAATGAGCGCTACTTTCTTCACTGTTCTCTTGCTGCCGATCCTATTATGTACCTGCTTACGCTCTCTGGCGCAACATCTTCCCCTTCAGGCCAGCTAAGGAATACCTGAAAAAGTCGCGAACCGCGCTGAGCAGGCGCGGACGTAGCGTGAAAACAGGCCATTTATGGCCGTTTTGCGAGCGATTTCGACGCGAAATCGCGGCGTTTTCACGCGACGGGCGACTTTTTCAGAGTATTCCTAAGTACCCCTTGCTCATCGACAGAAACCATGCGAAAATAACGTTCTTGTTTAAGGCGCCAGTACCCCGCGTGGCGCTCAATGAGAGGTGCAAGGTCAATAGTCACCTGCGATCCGTCCTTCAAGATAGCCTGAACTCGCCGCTCACCGATTGGACGTACTGCCTTCAAATAGGTAGCCGGATCAACCACTGAGCTCATTCCATTTCTCGATGAGTTCTGATTGATTCATTTGGATAAATTCCTGTATCTTCTTCGTCTGCGCCGGGGGCATTTGCCCTGCCAGCAGCTTGCCATCAATAATCGAGAACGAGCCGGCATATTCACCATAGACTGCATGGCAGTGTGGCACACCATGGTCATCCATGTACATATAGATAGAAATTTCAAAGAAGAATGCAATGCGCGGCACTATGCAATCTCCTCCATCTCTACTTCTTTTTTCAACTCCTCCACCGCCGCCTTGAGCTCATCATACTCGGCCATCTTGCGATCGAGATAGCGCAGCGTGACACGTGCCTTTTCTTTGAGGCCGCTGGGCGTGAGTAGGTACGCATAAGAAAGCTTATTCTTGTTATTCTTAAAGTTCTGCGCCTTGACCCAACCCTTTTCGATGAGTGCTTTAAGGCAATAATTTGCCTTACCAAGGCTTATGCCCAGAGAACGCGAAAGCTCCCGCTGGTTGATGTGGGGATTTTCTGCGATCGTCTTGAAGAGCTTGTGTTGGAGTTCGTCGGTCATCAGGCGATTTTGCGCAGCAAAATTGCACGCCCGCGCCGGAAACCGAAAAAGCGGAAAGCAGCGCAGCGCTTTAGCAGCGATTTGCCGAGGCAAATCGCGGGGCTTTTCGCTTTTTTGGAGATTATTTTCGGCAGCGGGAATAAGCAAAGCTTCGCCGGGTCAGTCACAGCTGACATTTTCTTGCTATAGGGTGCGAACACGGGTGTGTTCAACTGTTGAACACACCCGGGATGCTACTCGTCCTGGCAAGTTTTTTATTAAGGCAGCCGGGATTTCGCCAAGCGAAACCGATTTACACCCGGCATGTCGAAGCACCTGCTACCGCTCAAAGCAGATGACGTGGAAAGTTGAAGCAGTCGTTGGTGCATGCCGCCGACACGATATCACGCGGGAGCTCATGCGTTCTGCTCCGGCCTCCGAAACGCTCCGCTACAAACCAGAGCTCCTTACAGAAACATTCAAATCTGCGCCAGCGCGGTACCTGCGCATCAGCAACAGGGGGCTGGCCCACTGGCGGCCGCTCTTGGTATCGCCTGATTGCAGCTTCGAACTACGGCTAAGCCAGCCCACAGAACTGCGGCAAATTCCGGTTCGCCTGGTCTATTTCGTCAATTGTTATGTCAATCCCCGCTATCTTTATATGGTCACCTCGCAGCTCAAAGAGTTGCGGCAAACGGGCCTCTTGGCTGGCTTACGTGCTACTTTCTATTTGGTTTCGTCGGGTACTGAGACCGATAGGGTGCGCGTGAATAACGAGTTGAAACGCATCTTTGGCGATTCGTCCGCCGTGCAGCACGAGCACACGACCGATAACAAGTTTGAATACCCCGGCATCCACAAGGTCTGGCAGCTCGGCCAGCAAGACCAGCAGGGTTATATTCTTTACTTTCACGCGCGCGGTATCAGCCGCCTGAAGCTCGGGCGCTTTCGCCGCAACCGGCAGCCGCAGGAGAAACGGCTGTTTCGTCGCGTCATCGGGGAGTGGCAGCAGAACCTGACCTGGTTGCAGCACGTTGTCTCAGCTGAAAAGCTGGGAATCAACTGCGGGGGCAACGGCTGGATTTGGTATAATTTCTGGTGGGCTCGTGCGTCTTATATCGCGCATGTCGAAAAGCCAGAAGTGACCGACCGCCGGCACTATTACGAAGACTGGCTCGGTCGCTACCAGCCGCCCGGAGCAAGGGCTGCTGAGTATGCCAGTAATATCAATCAATGCCTGTCGATTGGTTCATCGATCTTGTTCAGAAAATACAACCTGGGTTCCTATTTTGACTGGGCACCTGGAGATTTACATATTGGCATGCCCTTAGGAATATTTAAGGCTCTGGCAGCCCGCATTTTGTTTTGGCTTAAGATCCGGCGCGCGTAAGGTGCGCGACAGGAATCTCCACCTGCACTGATTGGTTGAGCGCAGGAAACGCCACCACTACAAGCGTCTTGCCGTGGATGCGCTCAATAACCGCCTCTTTGCCGGCAAACGGGCCGTCGATAATGCGCACCTTTTCGCCCGCAGCAAGCGTCGAGGTGTCGCGAATGCTGAGCGACTCGGCAAAATTTTCTACGGCGATGCGTAGCAGCGTGAGATCGTCTTCTTCAATAACAGTAGGAGCTCCCTCTGTGCTGACAAAATATACGGCCTGCGGCAACTGCAATACCCGCAATGCATCTTTCTTGAAATCAAGGTGCACAAAAATGTATGAGGCAAAGACCGGCTCTTCTACCCACTTGTAGCGGTCAGACCATTTCTTGCGTTGGCGCAAAAGTGGCAGGTAGTATTCGATGCCAAGCTTTTGCAGAGCTGCGGCAAGTTTCTTTTCGGCGCGGGGGCGGGTGTAGAGCGCGTACCATTCGCGTGTCGGGGCCTGTGGCATTGGGTGGGGATTTAAGTTTTCACTACCGACGTCAACGCCTTAGGCGCGCTGGGCAAGAATGAATTTCTTCCACAAGCATAAAACGGGTGAATCGATTTACCGCCCATCCCGATCCATAGGTTGAGCCCCATGCCCACCCCCCGCAAGATCGTCTGCCTCGGCGCCGGTTACGTCGGCGGCCCGACCATGGCTGTCATGGCGTTGCACAACCCCGACATCCAGTTTTATGTCACCGACCAGAACGAGGCGCGCATCGCCGCGTGGAATAGCAATAAGCTGCCGGTATTTGAACCGGGTCTGGATGAGGTCGTGCAGAAGATACGCGGCAAAAACCTGCATTTCAAGGTTATCAATCCGCAGCTTTTGTCCGAGGCTGATGTAGTTTTTGTCTGCGTGGGGACTCCCACCAAGGAATATGGTGAAGGCAAGGGCATGGCTGCCGACCTGCAGTTCACTGAGCTCGCGGTGCGCGATATCGAAAAGCACTGCAAGAGTGGTACAATCATCGTCGAGAAGAGTACGGTGCCAGTGAAAACTGCCGAAGCGATTCTGAACATCGTCAATACTCAGGATACAGGTAAGCGTTTCGAGGTACTCTCGAACCCCGAGTTTCTCGCCGAAGGCACGGCGATCAAAGACCTGCAGAACCCCGACCGGGTACTCATCGGCCATGCCGAAACCGAGGGGGGCAGGGCGGCGGCAGAAACCATTAAGGCGCTTTATACCGCTTGGGTTGCGCCCGAGCGCGTGCTTTTGACCAATGTCTGGTCGAGTGAGCTTTCGAAGCTTGTGGCGAATGCATTTCTCGCGCAGCGCGTATCATCGATCAACAGCATTTCTGCGCTTTGCGAAAAGA
>Ga0272446_1001858_pt1 | contig 29975 bp, 22 predicted proteins | sample YNPCB0061_FD_194587 | JGI IMG/M metagenome (GOLD analysis project Ga0272446, IMG submission 194587) | Hot spring microbial mat communities from Yellowstone National Park, WY, United States - YNP-CB-006-1 | ecosystem: Environmental > Aquatic > Thermal springs > Hot (42-90C) > Sediment | place...
GAGCCGGAGCTTTCCGGCGATTTTGCGGTTCGTCCGGACGGCAAGATCTCCCTGCAACTGGTGGGCGAAGTGCAGGCCGCCGGGCTTACCCCCGAGCAGCTAAGCGCAAGCATCACCGAAGGCTTATCCAAGTACATGACCAAGCCGGAAGTGACGGTCGGGGTACGCCAGGTCAACAGCAAGAAATACTACATCAGCGGCGAGGTGCTCCGTCCGGGCGCGTACCCTCTGCTGATCCCGACGCCCGTCCTCTCGGCCCTGGTGAACGCGGGAGGCTTTCGCGAGTTCGCCAATACCAAGAAAATTATCATCCTGCGAGGCAACAAACGCTTCTACTTCAACTACAAGGACGTGATCAAAGGGAAGCGGATGGAGCAGAACATCCTTCTGGAGAATGGAGATCAGATTATTGTCCCCTGAAGGGAGTATCCCGGTTTGCGCATCGGGGACTTGCCGAAAGTCCATCAGGATCTGATACTTAAGACAGCGAACGTGAACACGGAGGAGCCAGTCGAACATGCAGCCGTCCCCAGAGAGCGTGAGTATTCCCCGCCGGCCACTGGATATTGAAGACTACGTCGATATCTTGCGCAGGCACTGGGGTTGGATCCTGGGTCCCCTCTTCGCCGGTCTGGTGATCGGGGTCACGGCGGCGTTCTTGTGGCCCGACACCTACCTGAGCTGGGCGACTTTGCGCATCGTCCCTCCCCAGGTTCCCGAGCGAGTCATCCCCAGCAATTTCAACCGCCAGATGGCCGAGCGCCTCGAGGGCATTTACCAAAAGGTGACCAACCGCGACGGTCTGATTGGTATTATCCAGCGGCAGGACCTGTACCCCTCCGAGCGGAAACGGAAACCCATGGAAGACATCTGGACGGAGATGAGGAAAAACGTCAGGGTGGTCGGCCTGGGGCCTCAGCAGGACAACCGCACCACGAGTTACGTCTTTCAGATCTCGTTCCGGTATCGGGACCGGCAGGGCACGGTGAAAGCGCTCGAGGACTTGACCCGGCAGCTCCGGGACACCACCGTGCGGGAGCGCCAGGACGCTTCGGAGCAGACCCGGCGGTTTCTGACCACTCAGCAGGAGGCCGCCGCCCGGGAACTTCAGGCCATCGAGGAACGGAGGACGAAATTCCGCGCGGCGAACATCGGCCGGTTGCCCGAGGAGATGCAGGCGAATTTCCAGGCGATCCAGGCGCTTCAGATGCAGTTGTCCTCGGTCAACGAAGCGATCAACCGGGCAGGGCAGGAAAAGCTGATGCTCGAGACCCAGTTGCAGAACGTCAAAGACCAGATCAAGTCGGCGGGCTCCACCCAGGACGATGCCGGCAACGTGGTGAAGAACGAGCGGCTGATTCAGTTGAACAAGGCCATCCTGGACATGGAGACGTCGATTTCAGCGTTGCGGGAAACCTACAAGGAGGACCATCCGGACATCCGCAGCGCGAAAGCCCGGCTGGAAGTGCTGCGCCGCGAACGCGACCGGATGACGGCCGAGGAAGAAAAGGCGGCTTCGTCGCAGCAGCCCAAGAAAGTCCTCACTCCGGTGGCGGCCAAGGCCCTGCGCGACCTCGAAATGGTCCGGCGGAACATCGAAAGCCGGATCCAGGTGACGAACCTGGATATGGAAGAGCGCACCAAGACCCAAAAGCGTCTGACCGACCAGATCAAGGCGATTCAGGAGCGAATCCAGAGCAGTCCGGTCGGCGAGGGGATCTACAACGAACTGACCCGCGACTACCAGATTGCCAAGGAGCGCTACGACGACCTGACACTGAAGCTGAAGCAGTCGGAGATGGCCAACCAGATGGAGGCGAATTTCCAGGGCGAAACTCTGGAGATCATCGAACCGCCCTTTCCGCCCCAGAAGCCCGTGGAACCCAACCGCTTTGTCATCGTGGGCGCGGGGACGGGAATCGGCCTGATGCTGGGATTGTTTCTCGCCGGTGCGCGGGAGGCCAAGGATACCTCGCTCAAGAATCTGAAGGACGTGCGCGCATACGCCAAGATCCCGGTGTTGAGCACCATTCCACTGTTGGAGAACGCCGTGCTGGTGAAGCGGAAGCGGCGCCTGACGTGGCTGGCCTGGTCGACGGCCATGATTGTGGGCGTCCTGATCATGTCGTCGTCGATCTATTACTACTATTTTGTTTTACAGCGGTCCGCATCCGGCAGCTAGACCGGTCCGGTTTCGAGTGCCTGTTCTCAGGACAGTGCTAGGGAGTATATGAGCCGAGTACATGACGCCTTACGACGCGCCGAGCATCTGAATCCGGCCGAAGCGCCGCCCGTGAACCCCCAGGGCGACGGGCAACCGTTCGTTCCGAGCATCGCCGAAGTGAGCGGCGCCTCGATGGCCGCCGGTCTCCTGGGCCAGGTCGAGAGCGTGGCATTCAACCCGGCGCCGGAATCGCACCTGATCGACTGGCGCCAGCCGCAGGAGACCCCCAACGAGGAGTTCCGGAGCCTCCGCACGCGGTTGAACCACATCCAGAGCCTCCAGCCGATCCACACCGTGGTGGTCACCAGTCCTTCGCCGGCCGAAGGCAAGTCGTTCACTGCGGCAAACCTGGCGCTGGCCGAATCCCACCTGGCCGACAACATGGTCTTGCTGGCCGATTTCGACCTGCGGCGTCCGATCCTGCATAACCTGTTGCAGGTGCCGCGCACGCCCGGGGTTTCGGATTACCTGATGGGACAGGCCCAGTTGACCGCGGCGCTGCGCAAGATCGAAGGAACCAACCTGTACTTTATGCCGGCCGGCACGCCGGTCAAGAACCCGCTCGAACTGCTGAATCTGAAGGAAGTCAAGTCGCTGCTTCAGGACCTGCCGAATTTCTTTAACTGGGTGATCCTGGACACGCCGCCGCTGCTGTTCTCGGCGGATGCGAACCTGCTCTCCACCATATGCGACGGAACCCTGCTGGTGGTCCGGATCGGCTCGACTACCGTCGACACGCTAACCCGCGCCATGCAGTCGTTGTGCGAGAACAACATTATCGGCATCGTGGCCAACGGGGCGAGAGCGGGAGAGTTGTACAGCAAGTACACTTACTACTATTCGCGCTCCGAGTAGGCGCCGCCAGCCTCCGCCTCCGGTAACAGCATCTCCAGCCGCAGCCGGCGCAGATCCGCAATCAGTACGTCCGGTGAATACCCCGCCAGTTCTTCGGGTGTCGAGATCCCGGTTGAGACCGACACAGCCCGCACCCGGTTGGCCTTGGCAGCCAGGATGTCCGCGGGGGCGTCTCCGACCAAAGCCACGGCGGCGCGGCGTCCAATCCAGTTTCCGGCCCGTGCCTCCCGCAGGGCGATCCGCACCAGCCCGGCTCGATCCTTCGCCATTTCGCCGAACGCTCCAAAATGGAAAAACGGCTTCAGGCCCGCGCGTTCCAGCTTCTTCCATCCGATCCGGGTCAGGTTTCCGGTGACGAGTCCCAGGGGAATTCCCAGAGCCGTGAGACGGGCCAGCAGGGCGCGCACGCCGGGGCAGGTCTTCCGGCGGAGATCGGGACAGTTCCGGACGTAAATGTTTTGGGCCTGGCGCAGGATCTCCGGCATGGCCCGGCGAATTAACGCAGGGCTTGCCCCGGCGTTTCGCATCATGCGCGTGAGGATGTCGGGATCAAGCATGCCATGCAGGGGGATGTGGTCCGTGGTCGTCTCCAGCGCCGTCACCGTGCGAATGGCCTCCACCAGGGCGTGGCGGTGGTGGGGACCCGACCGGCGCAGCAACGTGCCGTCGATGTCAAAGAGGACTAGGCCCGGCGCAGGCCGTGAATGTATGCGGTATGTATTCTCAGCGAGGCTCTGTGGGGCTTTCATCTGTTGCATTTCGCACCAACGGGGCTTTTCACCCAGTCGCTACGTGTTATCACGCAGTTGGGCTGGAAGCCGCTGAACATATTTTCGGATATTCGATGCGTAAAATCTTGACAACCGACCGTTTGATTATTCAACATAAGGATTCGGGTTCGTGGGTACCATATTGCAAGCAGTTGTCCAAGCTTAATCGAGGAATGCACTATGCGCAAACGTGTTTTACTGGCCCTGACAATTGTGGTAGGGCTGGCTACGATAGCTTTGATAGCAGCGTCACAGCCGCAGTTCACCATCCATGATCGTGCGTACTACGCCGATCCCAATCTGGTCAATTTTGTCCGTCCCGGACTGGTCATTAAGATTGTTTCGGCCAGTATCGCCCAGGACGGCACGATCAAGGCCCGGGTGCAGTTCCTGGACCGTGCGACCAACGGCCTCGGGCTGGACCGCCTGGGGATTACAACCCCGGGAGCAATCAGCGCAAGCTTTATCGCGGCGGTCATCCCTAATGGTCAGAGGCAGTACACGGCTTACACCACCCGCACGCAGAAGAGCCCCATTACCAACGTGAGTGCCGTGCAGGCTGGCGCCGACAGCAACGGCACGTGGGAGAAACTCGGTGACGGCGATTACCAGTATACTTTCGCCACCAAGGCGCCGGCCGGTTTCGACAAGACCGCGACGCACACCATCGGTGTCTACGGTAATCGCAATCTGACGGAGTTCGACCTGGGCACCAACTATGCCGATGCGACCTTCAATTTCGTTCCCGACGGTTCGCCGGTGAAGGTGACCCGCGATGTCATCAGCACAGCAGCCTGCAACCAGTGTCACTACCAGTTGGCGTTTCACGGCGGTTCGCGCCGGAGCATGGAGTTGTGCGTACTGTGCCACACGCCGCAGACCACAGACCCGGATACCGGAAATACGGTCGACATGCCGGTGATGACGCACAGGATCCACATGGGCGAGGAACTCCCCAGCGTCAAGGCCGGCAAGCCCTATCAGATCATCGGCTTTAATCAGAGCGTGGCAGACTACTCGACGGTAGTGTTTCCGGCCAACTCGATCGCCAATGACCGGCGCGGGTTCAACTGCCAGATCTGCCACGAATCCCAGAATACCGCGGCGAACAAGGATGCCTGGCTGACCCATCCGAACCGCGCGGCTTGCGGGGCCTGCCATGACAACGTCAACTTTGCCACCGGGGAGAACCACCTGAATCTGCCGCAGGTTTCCGACAGCCAGTGCAACACCTGCCACCAGCCCCAAGGCGAGTTGGACTTCGACGCCTCGATCAAGGGCGCGCACATCTCGGCTGAGCTGTCGAACATGCGGAGCGGCGTAGTGGTCGAACTGCTGCGGATTGACGACGGCGTGGCCGGAAAGAAACCAACCGTGACCTTCTCGCTGAAAGACAAGAACGGCAACCCCATTCCGCTGGCGCAGATGAACCGCGTGGGTTTGACCATGTCCGGTCCGACGACCGATTATGGCGCTACGAATTTTGGCGCGACCACGGCAGGGTATTACACCGACTCGGACCTCAGCACCTTTTCCTGCGGTTCTGACGGCACCTGCACGCACACCATGAGCCGGGCCATCCCCGCCGACGCCAAGGGCACGTTTGTGATCGGCATTGAGGCGCGGCGTGTCGACAAGCTCCTGGAGGGCACCAAGGCGGAGACCGAGGGCGAGTACGGCGCCATCAACAAGGTAATGTACTTCTCGGTGGACGGCTCGGAAGTGATGCCGCGGCGCACGGTGGTCTCCACGGCCAAGTGCAACCAGTGCCACTCGTTCCTGTCGCTGCACGGCACCAACCGCAATCAGACCGAATACTGCGTGCTCTGTCACAACCCGCAGGAGACCGACAAGAGCCGCCGTCCGGCCGATAAAAAGCCCGACGAAGCAATCGACTTCCGCACGCTGGTCCACAAGATCCACACCGGTGAGGAACTTCAAGTGGACTACACGGTGTACGGTTTCGGAGGCAGCGTCAACAATTACAACGACGTCCGTTACCCGGTGTTTACGCCTTCCGGCTCGCCCGGTGACCGCCGCGTTTGCTCGATGTGCCACGTGAACGGCTCGGAGAACCTGCCGCTCCAGGCGGGTCTGCTCTCGGTGAACAACCCGCGGGGTTACATCAATCCAACTCCGCCGGTGACGGCCGCGTGCACAAGCTGCCATACTAGCATCGATGCGTCTGCGCACGCGGATATCAACACTTCGCCAAGGCTCGGCGAGAGCTGCACGACGTGCCACGGCGCGAATCGTGACGCCGCCGTCGCCAAGGTTCACGCCCGGTAATCCCGTGAGGTGGTTACCACGGCTCGGCCCCGGAATCGCTCCAGCCCGTCCGGGGCCGTTCGGGCCGATGACTGCGCTTGGGCTAGGGGCCGTGGCTTTGGTGTTCTCGTCGGGGATTCTGTTCGGCCGGCAAGGCGAACAGAAGGCCCCGGCGGGCGCGCCCGCTTATGTCGGTTCGGAGACCTGCCAGACCTGCCACGAAGATATATCCAAAGCTTTCGAAAAGAACCCCCACGCGGTAGTGGGAAAGGACAAGCGGCGGGGTTTTGAAACCAAGGCTTGCGAATCCTGTCACGGTCCGGGCAGCAAACATGCGGAAAGCGCTTCGGCCGGCGACATCATCAACCCATCGAAACTGAAGGCAGCCGAAGGGGACGCGGTGTGCCTGAAGTGCCATCTGAACCAGCCCACCCACGCCGGCCGGCTGCGCGGAGGGCACGCCCGCAACCAGGTGAGCTGCACGGCCTGCCATTCCATCCATAAGGGCATGGAGGCATTGCGCCCGGTCGCCAAGCGCGCCATCAACGAGCGGTGCGGCGCCTGTCATACCTCGGTCTGGGCGGAATTCCGGAGACCTTACAAGCACTTTTTGCCGGAAGGCGCCATGGCATGCACGGACTGCCATAACCCGCACGGGAGCTTCCTGGCGAATTCGATCCGGACCGCTTCGGCGAATGAACCAGGCTGCTTCAAATGCCACGGCGACAAGCGCGGGCCGTTTACTTTCGAGCACGCTCCGATGCGCCTGGAGGGGTGCCGCGCCTGCCACGAACCGCACGGTTCGGCGAATCCTCACATGCTTACCCGCGCGGAAGTCCGCTTCGTGTGTCTGGAGTGCCACGCCAACATTGCCAACCCGGCCACGGCGCGTGCGGGAGTCCTGGGAGGCGTGCCGCCTGCGATTCACGATCTGCGCAGCCCGCGTTTCCGCAACTGCACCATCTGTCACGTGAAGGTCCACGGGTCTTACGTGAACCGGTCCTTACTGCGATGACGCCGAGAGCGCACATGAAATCCCTCATTTTTCTGCTGATCGCCGTGCCGGCGCTGGCGCAACAGGCCGCCGCGCCCGCCGCGCCGCAGTCCGGCAAACCCGAGGAGGCCAAGCCGGCCGCCAAGTCCGAAGCCGCGGCCCCGTCGCCCTCGCCCGCCGCCGAGCAGAACATCACCGGAAATGTCGACATCGGCTATCGCTGGGTCAGCGGGCCGGGCGGCAACTTCAACGCCTACCGCAGCGTGGTGAACCTCGGCGAGGGTCCCAAGCTGTTCGGCCTGGATTTCACGATTCTGGATCCGAAGCGCCGGCTCTTCGACCGCCTCGACATCCGGGGCAACAACTGGGGCGGGGATCCCTATAACACCGCCCGCCTGGATGCGCGCAAGGAGCGGGTCTACAACTTCAGCTTTGACTACCGGAACATCGCGTTCTTCAATTTCCTTCCGTCCTACGCCAACCCCGGCGATGGTCCGCTGCTGCCGGGCCAGTCGCCGGCGTCGCTGCCGGTGTTCCTGAACCAGCGCTCGTTTGATACGCGCCGCCGCCTGATCGACACCGAACTGGATCTGCGTCCCGGAACCCGTGTCATTCCTTACCTGGCCTACGCCCACAACAGCGGCCGCGGCACCGGAATCACGGACTTCGTCTCCACCTCGAACGAGTATCCGGTCGGCACCCGGATGCGCGACAAGACCGACGTCTTTCGGGGAGGCGTCCGCATCGAGCTGAACCGTTTCCACGTGACCCTCGAGCAGGGCGGGACCACCTTTAAGGACGACCAGGAGCTGTTCAACGCGCAACGCAACTCCGGTAACCGGAGCACCACTCTGCTCGGCCAGCAGCTTTTCCTGACCAATCTGAACCAGGCGTACGGTATCCGCGGCGACAGCATCTACAGCAAAGTGCTGGTGACGGCGAATCCCGTCGACCGCGTGGATTTGTACGGGCAGTTCCTGTACAGCCAGCCGCGAACCGACACCAGCTACGCGCAGATCGACAGCGGCAACTTCGTCCTGCTCAACACGCTGCGCTTCTTCAACGGCCAGCAGGACCTGCTGGCCGCCGAGGCGAAACAACCGCACACCTCGGGCAGCTTCGGCGCCGAAGTGCGCCTGACCCGCCGCCTGCGGGTCATCGAGTCGTGGGTAACCGACCGCTATCACAACGCTTCGTCGGCGCTGCTCTCCGAGCAGCTTTTCTTCGCTGCGTCCCCCGCCGATCTGACCCGCGCATTCTCCGCCACGGGCCTGGTTTTCAACTACAACCAGCAGCAGGTGGACGCGCTTTTTGACGTCACCTCGAAGGTCACCCTGCGCGGCGGCTACCGGTACGTGTGGGGCGACGCCAAAGTCCGCGCCTCCTCGCTTGCGGCCAGCTTCGGGCAGCCGGCGGATTTCGAGAACGGCGAGATGCGCCGGCACGTCGGCCTGGCCGGGCTGAACCTGAGGCCGGTTCAGAAGCTGAACGTCAACCTGGACTACGAGGCTTCCTCCGGCGACCGCACCTACTTCCGCACGAGCCTTCAGGATTACCACCGGGCCCGCGCGCGGGCGCGCTACCAGCTCCGGGACGACCTCAGTTTCGGCGCCGTATTTACCGTACTGGACAACCAGAATCCGGCTCCGACGGTGAACTACGCCTTCCGCAGCCGCGACGCCTCGCTTTCCGTCAACTGGAATCCGAGAGGCGGCAAGCGTTTCGGTCTCCTCGGGGAGTATTCCCGGGCCACCGTTGCGAGCGACATCGATTACCCGCTGCCTTCGGCGCTGAATGTGCGCGAGCGGTCGCTCTATCGCGAGAATGCGCACACGGCCAGCGCCCTGATGGACATCGGCTTGCCGGCGGTTTCCGGGGTAACGCCCAGGATCAGCCTGGGAGGGTCGTTTTTTGTCTCCTCGGGAAGCGGCCCGATGCGGTACTATCAACCTCTGGGGCGGTTTTCTTTGCCGCTGGGCAAGCACGTCGAGTGGAACTCGGAATGGCGCTGGTACGGGCTATCCGAGCCGTTCTTTTTGTACGAAGGATTCCGCACCCACCATTTCATGACCGGTCTCCGGCTGTCGATGTGAACCATCCCGGCAGGAGCCGGCTGCGGAGGAGCGCCGAGATGTGCAAGTTGAGAGTGTTCGCGCTGGGCAGTGTCTGCCTGATGGCGGTTTGGGCCGCCTTTATCCCTGGGGACGCGGACCGCGGAGCGGAAGTTTTCAAGACCCAGAATTGCGTGAGTTGCCACGCTGTGGGCGGAAAGGGCGGGACGTCCGCGCCGGACCTGGCCCGGCGCACCGGACGCGACTACACGCCGGCGCAACTGGCCAGCCTGATGTGGAACCATGCGCCCGCCATGTGGACGGCCATTGCCGGGCGGGGCTATGAACGGCCGGTGCTCAGCGAGCAGCAGGCTGCCGACCTGTTCGCTTACTTCTACGCGGCGAAGTACATGGAGCGGCCCGGAGACGCGGCTCGCGGCAAGCAACTCTTTGCCTCGAAGCGCTGCGCGGACTGTCACGGCATCAGCGACCAGGTCGCCGGCGGCGGTCCGCCCGTCGCCAGGTGGCCTTCGCTGAACGAGCCAATCGCGCTGGCCGACCAGATGTGGAACCACTCGGCGGCAATGCGCCAGGCGGCCGCCGCCCGGAAGATCAGGCTGCCCGAGCTCAGCTCCCAGGAACTCACCGACATCCTGGTGTATTTGCAGAATCTGCCCCAGACCCGCGGCCAGAAGGCCGATTTCTCCCCGGCTTCGCCCGAGACCGGCGAGATGCTGTTCAAGGTGAAGGGCTGCTTCCACTGCCATCAAGGGAAGCTGGCTTTGGACCGTTTCTCCGGGCGCACGCTCACCGATTTCGCCGCCGCCATGTGGAACCACGCTCCCAAGATGGGCGAGAAGCTGCCCGAGTTGCGGCCCGAGGAGATGCGCCGCATTGTGGGCTATCTTTGGTCCATTCAGTTTTTCGGGGAAAAGGGCGACCCCGCGCGCGGCAGGCGGGTGTTCACCTCCAAGGGCTGCGCCGGGTGCCACGGTGCGGCGGCGAGCGGCGCCCCCGATCTGGGCGCCGAGAAGGGAAACTACTCGGCGACCTTCATGATGGCCGCGCTCTGGAGGCACGGACCGGCCATGCTGGCCCGCATGAACGCCAACAAGATTCCCTGGCCGCGCTTCGCCGGCCCGGAAATGGCCGACCTGATCGCCTATCTCAACAAGACCTGAACGCTCATTTCCTGGATTGAGCCGTCCTGCCATCCTGCCCGCGAGACCGGCGCCTGCGCCGGCCCGGTCAGGCTGAGTGGCGCGCACTCGCCGCCGGATCCCGCGAATCCCGGCTTGACCGCTCTCCCGATTATGTGCTACATTATGTAGCGTTACAATATGTGGCGTCAAGGAGCGGCGATATGCTCAAAAACGTCTTTAGGTACGGGGCGATTACGATTATGGCGGGTCTTACCGCGCATTTTGCCGCGCGTCTCCTGACATCTCAAACCAGGAAGATTACCCCATTCACGGCCCGGAAGCTGGATCGGATCTACCACGCAGACAGGGGTGAGCTTGTTAGGACGTTCGAAAAGCTCTACGCGGTCAGAAGCGACGGTGCTCACGTAGACATCGTGTACTCTGAAGGGCCGGACGGCCAGGTTCGGGAAGTGAAGAACGTGGTCGATCCGGACTCGCGGCGGACCATCGGAGTGGACGGACACACCCAATCAATCAGCACCACCTACTTCCCGCCAGACATGGCGGCGGAACTGAAAATCCCGGACGCGGGCTGTCTTTCGAGTGCCGCTGCCGAACGCAAGACCATACTCGGCTATGAGGTCGTGAAGCTCGAGCGTGACTTGCCGGCCCCTGCCGGGCGCCAGAAGAAGTGGGTCAAGTGGGCGGCTCCCGCTCTGAACTGTTACGCCTTGGAAGAGACATTTCTGGATGGTCCGCAAGGAGGACCATTGAGGATCTCGAACCATTCCGAGGTGGTTTTCGTGGAGCCCGGCGAACCGCATCCCGATCTGTTTACTGTTCCCGCGAACTTCACGGAACGGTCGCCATCCCAAGTCATGCAAGAGTACTATCGCCGCTACCCTTCAGCGCCGAGATGCGCTGGATGCGCGGGCTATCAAAAAGTGGATGAGGCGTACTACGCTCAGCAACGCCGTTACTGAACCCGCCAGTTCAGTGACCCACCCGGAACCCGGTCAGTCCTGGTCAGTCCTGGCCGGGTTGTTGACGGCCCGGCGGGGATAGAGCTACAATCTGTAGCGTTACAATGTTACGCGCAGGGAAGTCCTTTAAGCCGCTTAGCGGGCTGGAACACCTCGTCTTGGACACCGTCTGGCGGCGGGGCTCAGTGACGGCCGACGAGGTGCGCACTGCCCTGGCCAGGATCCATCCCATGAAGGATTCCACGGTCCGCACGATCCTGAAGCGGCTCGAGGATAAGGGCTACGTGCGCCACCGGGTACAGGACCGCACCAACGTTTACAGCGGCCGGCAAACACCCCGGATTGTGGCGGCCAGGGCGGTCCGCCAGATTGTCGACCGTTTCTGTCACGGATCGGTCGAGGAGCTTCTGCTCGGGATGGTGGACCACGCCGTGGTGGAGGAAGGCGAACTCCAGCTTTTGGCGCAGCGGCTTGCGGAGCGCCGGAAGCGTGGGGAGGGGGCGTGAGGTGGAGATTGTTGCGTACCTGGCAAGTGTGACCGTGCGCTCGCTTGGCCTGGCGGCGGCCGGTTGGCTGTGCCTGGCTCTCTTCGGTTGGAAGGCGCCTGCCGAGCGCCATGCGGTCTGGGCCGTGGTGACCGCCGGCATGTTGGCGCTGGCGGCGATGACGGCGCTACTTCCGCCGGTTCCGGTGCGGGTGTTACCGGCGGCTGCGCCTGCGGCGCTGGTTGCGCCCCTGTTCGATGCGCCGCAGGCCCCTCGGATGGGAACCGGTCCTGGTCCGGCGCCATTGAGGTCCCCAACCACGAGCCGGTTCGAGTGGGAGCAGATCGCCGCAGCGGTCTATGGCGCCGGCGCGTTCATTCTTCTGCTACGGCTCGGTTACGGGTACGCGTTTGTGCGCCGGCTGGCTCGCGCCAGCCGGCCTGCCGGAGAGGTTTGCGAGTCGGACTGGATCGTAGCGCCGATGACCGTGGGCTGGCTGCACCCGAAAATCCTGTTGCCTGCCGGTTGGGTTTCGTGGGAACCGCGCAAACTCGAAGCTGTACTGGCGCACGAAAGGGCCCATGTCCGCCGCGCCGACTGGGCGGTGGCGGCAATTGCCGCGGTGAACCGGTGCGTCTTCTGGTTCAATCCCCTCACCTGGTGGCTGGAGCGTCATCTGGCGGCCTTGGCGGAGCAGGCCTGCGACGACGAGGCAGTGCTGGTGACCGGCGCACCCAAGCAATATGTCCAGGCCATGTGGGATATCGCGGCCGCAGTGCGGGCCTCCGGCGGCCGCCTCAGGTGGGAAGCGGTGACCATGCTGCGAGCTTCCGGCGCCGGCCGGAGAATCGAGCGTTTATTGGACGAGCCCCGGCAGATTCCACGCCGGTTGACGCCGCGCCGCCGGGTCGCCTTAGCGATATGCGGCCTGGCGGTTGTGTGCCTGGCTTCGGTGATTGAGCCCGCCCGGGCGCGGGTGCGGCAACCGGCGCCGGCCGCCGCAAGTGCCGGAACTATCGATTATTTGAGGGCCAAACTTCCCCCCGAAGAGGTAAACCGGCTGGAACGGGCAGTGGCGGAAGATCCGGAGGATTTGGCGGCGCGGACCAAGTTGATCATCCACTACCTGGTGACCGGAGTGAACGAGCCGCGCGCCCGCCACGTGCTCTGGCTCATCGAGCACCATCCCGAAGCGGAGGTGCTGCGCGAGCCGCTGCTGTTTCGCGAGCCCGGACCATTGCAGGACGTCGAAGCTTATTCCCGAGCCACGGTCTTGTGGCGCTGGCAGGCGGCGCTTCACCCGTTTGATCCCAGGGTGATTCTGAACGCAGCCCATTTCTTCTCAATTCCCGGCGAGGACATCTACGAATCCGAATACTGGGTGAAGCGCGCTCTGGAAATTGAACCGGCCAGCCAGCACTGGCGTCTGCGCCTGGCGCTGCTTTATTCGGGTTCGTTGCTGGCCGCCGCCGGATGGCAGGGATACCCGTCCGGGTGGGCGAATCCGGGCTTTGCCCAACATGCCAGAGCGGAACTGGACAACTCGACCGACGGATTTCTGCTTTGGCAGGCCGCCCAGATGCTCCGGCTGCCGCCAAAATGGGCGAAAGATAACGCCCGATTCGCAGCCCTGGCCGAGTACGGCCGCCGGCTTCAGCGGCGGGCGGAGGAAGGACTCGGATACCGGGTTCCGGAGCGGGTCTTGAGGGCGCCGGCCGCCCGGGTGTAGGGACCCCCCTGCTTCGACCGTTCGCCGCCCGTCGAAAGCGGCCACTGATGCCCAATTGTGGGGCAATTCGCACATCCAAGCTGTGCCATATCGCCCAAGCCTCCGGGAACTATACACCGCCGTTTGGTGTATATGGGCGCAATCACGGCTGCGGCCAACTGGCGATGCAATTGCTTACACGTGGTCGCACCTCCGGTAGCCCGAGGGTGGCTATGGCCCACGGGTGTGGGAGGCGCACCGGCGCCGGTGCATGCCGGCCGGTGAGACAATCACGTTGTAAGTCCCGAGGCTTGGGCGCCTCGGGCCAGTCGAAGGGAGGGGGCGCTGGGATGGCTTTTGAGCGGCGCAATCTGATTCGTTGGATGCTGGGCGGAGGCTTCACCGCATCTTTGATTTCCTTTCTCTATCCCGTGCTGAGATTCATAATGCCGCCGGCGACGGCCGAGGCCAGCGTGAACGAGGCGCCGGCGGGGAAGGTGCAGGACCTCAAACCCAATACGGCGAAGATCATCCGCTTTGGGACCCGTCCGGTTCTCCTGATTCGCGTGGGTGAAACCGAGTGGAAGGCTTTCTCGGCCGTCTGCACCCACCTGAACTGCACGGTCCAATATCAGGAGGCGCGGCATCAGATCTGGTGCGCGTGCCACAACGGTTTTTACGATCTGAACGGGAAGGTGGTCGCCGGCCCTCCTCCCAATCCGCTCGAAGAACTCACGGTCCGGGTCCGGGGAGAGGAACTGGTGGTCAGCCGCCATGTCTGAGCACGACGTGTCGTCCGGCTCCCCGGCTGCGAACGGCGGTGGTATCGCCGCCTGGCTCAACGAGCGGCTCGGCCTGGATTCGGTTCGGGAATTCATCGCCCACAAGACCGTTCCGGTGCACTCCGGGACGGTTTGGTATTATTTCGGCGGCATCACCCTGTTCCTGTTCGTCATTCAGGTGCTGACCGGCATCCTGCTGTTGCTTTACTACCGGCCCACGCCCAACGAAGCCTACGAAAGTGTCCAGTTCATCATGACCAAGGTGCAGTTCGGCTGGCTGGTGCGTTCGGTGCATAGCTGGTCGGCCAACCTCATGATCTTCTTCGCGTTCGTCCACATGTTCAGCGTGGCGTTCCTGCACGCCTACCGCAGGCCGCGCGAAGTGACCTGGCTGAGCGGGATTGTGCTGCTGGGGCTGGCGCTGGGATTTGGCTTCAGCGGATACCTGCTGCCCTGGAACACGATTTCCTACTTTGCCACGAAGGTGGGAACCGACGTGGCGGCCGGGGTGCCGTGGATCGGTGAGCATCTGGCCCGGTTTTTGCGGGGCGGGGACGACGTAGGCGGCGCCGCGCTGACCCGCTTTTTCGGGTTTCACGTCGCGGTCCTGCCGGGCATCACCACTCTGTGCCTGTTGCTGCACCTGACGCTGGTCCAGCGTTTCGGCATCAGTTCACCGCCCCAGGTGGAAAAGGCCTGCCGAGAACGGGGCGTGCCGGTTCCACAGATGCCTTTCTTCCCCAATTTCTTTCTGCGGGAGCTGATGGCGTGGTACGCGGCGCTGGGGATTCTGGGCGCGCTGGCCGCCTTGTTTCCATGGGAGCTTGGCGAGAAGGCGGATCCGTTCGCCTCGGCGCCGGCGGGCATACGGCCCGAGTGGTATTTTCTGGCGCCGTTCTACACCCTGAAGCTCATCCCGAGTCACGTCTGGATTTTCGACGGCGAGTTGGTGGGCGTTGCGGGCTTCGCTCTGCTGGCGCTGTGGTGGACCTCGTTGCCGTTCTGGGCCGTAAAGGCCGGCGGCACGCTGCGGACGCGGCTGGTGACGGGCACCGGGGTGGGCCTGATCGCCTATCTCTCGGTGTTTTCGCTATTGGGGTACTGGCGATGACGACTCAAATTGCAGCTACCGTCGGGCTCGCGCTCGGCATCGCCGTTGCGGCGGCGGCGAAGGATTCGTGCCTGGAATGCCACAGCTCACTGGGAGGCCAGCTTCAGGCGCCGGCGCAGAAGTTCCCGAGCGACATCCACCGGCATGCGGGCTTCACCTGCACAGACTGCCACGGCGGCGACCGGCAGAGCGACGACCCCCAGGTCGCCATGAGCCGGGCGCGCGGTTTTCTGGGCAAGATCGCCCGCACCGCCGTGCCGCGCCTCTGCGCGCGCTGCCACAGCGACGCGAACCTGATTCACAAGTTCAAGCCGCAGCAGAGGGTGGACCAATTCGCCCAGTATCAGACCAGCGTGCACGGCAAGCGGTCGGCCGCGGGCGACACTGCCGTGGCCAACTGCGTGGACTGTCACAGCGTCCACGACATCCGGGATGTGAAAGATCCGCGTTCGCCGGTGTATCCCTTGCACTTGCCCGAAACCTGCGCGCGCTGTCACTCCGATCCCAAGCACATGGCCAGGTACAAACTGCCCGTGAACCAGTTCGACGAGTACCGCACCAGCGTACACTGGGAAGCTCTGGCGAAACGCCAGGATCTCTCCGCGCCCAGTTGCGCCTCCTGCCACGGTAACCACGGGGCCACGCCGCCCCAGGTCTCATCCGTGGCGGCCGTGTGCGGTACCTGCCACGCCCTGATGGAGGATCTTTACAACGGCAGTCCGCACAAACCCGTATTCGCTTCGATGGGAATGGCCGGGTGCGTCACCTGCCACGGCAACCATGCGGTCCATAAACCTGGAGACCGGATGCTGGCCGGAGAAGGCTCGGTCTGCGGCGGGTGCCACGATGCGCAGTCTGCCGGCGGGAAGACCGCCGCGGAGATGTTCCGGCTGATCCGGGAATTGGATGCCTCGCTCGCCCGCTCCGGTGAAATCGTCGGTCGCGCCCGGCTGTCGGGCATGGAGATTTCTGAAGCTGTGGTGCGGCTTCAGGAAGGCAAGGACGCGCTCATCAAGGCTCGCGTGGCGGTTCACACGTTTCGCGCGGCTGAAGTGGCCAAACCGGTGGACCAGGGTCTTCGAATCGCCGCGGAGACCTATCAAGCCGGCCAAAGCGCGCTCCGGGAAAGGGACTTCCGGCGAGTGGGCCTGGGGATCTCGCTGATCGCCATTCTGCTGACTATGGCGGGGCTCTGGTTGGCGATTCGGGCTCTCGAGCGAAAGCCGCAAGGCAATCCTCTAGCCTCCGGGAGGTGACTCATGAGGTCTCTCATTGTTCTTGCGGTCCTGGCGGCCTCCGCCGCACAGGCGTCCGAATTGCGCCCGCTGAGCAGCGCCGAATTCTGCGGGCGCTGCCACCGCGCCATTCTGGAGGCCTGGAAGCAATCGGCGCACGCGCGCGCCATGGAGAGTCCGGTCTTCCAGGACGCCCTGGATGCCGCGGCAGCCGATTTCGGAGCGGGAGTACGAAAGACCTGCCTGGGCTGCCACTCTCCCATCGCGGTACACACCGGCGACCTGGCGCTCCAGCAGAAAGTGAGCTGGGAAGGGGTGACCTGCGATTACTGCCACTCGATCCGGGATGTGACGGACGGCCCGTCTCCGAAAGCCAGGCTGGATTACTCGCTGGTGAAAAGCGGGCCGCTCAAGGACGCGGTCTCGGGAGCGCACGGCACGGTATATTCGGCCGTGCACACCTCGGCGCTGGTGTGCGCACCCTGTCACGAATACCGCAATCCCTCTGGCCTGGACGTGCTGACCACTTTCTCGGAATGGAAAGCGAGCCGTTACGCCAAGGAGGGCAAGGACTGCCAGTCCTGCCATATGGCGCGCGTGGCCGGAGACGTTGTAGACCCGCGTATTCAGCGCACCCAACTGGCCAAGATCAACCTGCACCAGATGCCCGGCGGCCACTCGCTGGACCAGTTGATGCGAACCATCAAAGCGCGCATGACGACCTCGCGGCAGGACCACGAACTGCGGGTCTCGATCGACGTGTCGAACCAGGCCGCCGGGCACTACGTGCCGACCGGATCACCCGCGCGCCAGTTGATCCTGGAGCTGGTTGCCGACGCCATGGATGGGAAGCGTTTCCGTGAGGAGCGTGTTTACCGGCGCGCGGTGGTGGACGCCCGCGGCGCGCCTATCCAGAAGGAGCATGTCGCCTTTGTGAAGGGCGCCAAAGTTGCTTCGGACACGCGCCTGGCTCCGGGTGAATCAAGAACCGAGACCTTCGTCTTTCCCATCCAGCGCGGAGTCCAGACCCAGTTGAAGGCGACCTTCTGGTACTACTATTCGCCCATGGCGCGGGTGGAATCGCAGAAGCGGGTTACGTTCCTGAGCATGAGCCGGCTGGTCCGGTAGCCACGGCCCGCATGCCTGCCGCCAGGCTCTCCTGCTCGGAGTGAGACAGCTCGTCTTCGGCCAGCCGGAGCAGGTGGTCTTCTTCGTCCACGATGTGATGCTGGATCAGGTCGTGGAATTCGATTGCCGCCAGGCGCAGTTCCCACAACCAGCGTTCGCCGGGCGGCTCCGGTTCGGCGGCCAGCAGATCCGCGACATGGCGCTCGAGTTCGCGCACGTGCTGGTGCTGCGCATCCATCCCGGCCAGCAGATCCGGCCAGATCTGGCGGAGGCGGGGGTAAAAGATGCCCTCCTCACGGGCGAAATGAATGGCGGCCAAGGCGCGGATCTGGTCCACTCCATCACGGACCTCCGCAACCTGCCCGGGAGTGAGGTGCAGCAGCGCGGCCATCAGGCGATCCAGATGTTGCTCCATGGCGCGGTGATCCTCGCGCAGACAGTCGCAGGCGGCAAAGCGGCTCATGGATGTATTGTGTTCCTCAAATTCAACCCTGGCTGTAACGCTCGTCACAGCGGGGCGCCTGGTCGGAGGCGCACGATGGAGGCGTAGAAACATGTCTGCGCCGCTGCCACCTCAATGGCGGGAAGCCTGTGCCCGGGATGTCTCGGGTGGATCGAGCTTGCCGGATCCGGCGCCCGAGCGCCGCCTGGCGCGCCTTTTGGCGGCCTTCATAGTCGCCGGCCTGGTTTTCCTGGTGCTGCCGGGCACGCTGGTTGGGGTCTGGAATCTGCTGGGCATCAGCTCGCGGCGGCAGGCGGACGCGGTCTCCGCGGTGTGGATACAGGCTCACGGCCACGCCCAGTTGTTCGGATGGGTCGGGACCTTTATCGTTGGGATCTCGCTCTATACGCTGCCGAAGTTCCGTGGCGCGTGGGTGCGATCCGTTCCGCTGGGGTGGGCCATGCTGGCGCTATGGACCTCCGCCATCGGCGGACGCTTTTTCACGGCGGTTCTCGCCGGTGGATGGCGCGCCGCCTTCCCCGTGAGCGCCTCGCTCGAGTTGCTGGTGGCTCTCCTGCTGGTGTGGCAGTGCTCGCGGTCAGGCCCGTCGCACCGCAGAGGAGCCGCCTGGGAGATCCTGATATTCGCGGGTTTCAGTGGATTGATCGCGACGCTGGCCTGGCAACTCGCCCTGCTGTTGCGCCCGCTGCCCGTTCCTGCCGTCCCTGCGGCTGAGGACCGGTTGCTGATCACCGGGGCGCTTTGGCTTTTCTGTTTCCCGGTCGTGCTCGGCTATGCGGCGCGCCTGTTTCCCGGGCTGCTGTTCACGCCGGCGCCGGATCACCGCGGGGCCGTCGTGACCGTGGCCATCCTCTGCGTGGCCGGGGTGTTGTACGCCGCCGGGGCCGCCTTTGCGGCCGCGGCCACGACCACCGTTGCCGTTGCCGCAGGCTGCTGGTCGGCGCGGGTATTCCATCCGGCGCGCCGGCGCCCGAAAGTTGCGGGCGTCGATCCCCGCTATCCGCTATTCGCGCGTTTGGCGTTCGGATGGCTTGCCGTGTCGGCGGCCTCAGGCATGGCCGCGGAGGCGCCCGGCATGCTGGGAGCCTCGCGCCACGCCTTCACGGTCGGGTTCCTGGCCACGCTGATATTCGCCATCGGACCGCGGATCCTGCCGTCGTTCCTGAACAGCCGCGAATTGTGGAGCCCGGCGCTGATGCGTGCTTCGCTGCTGCTGCTGACGGCAGGCTGCGTTCTTCGCGTCACCTCCGAGCCTCTGGCCTATATGGGCGTCGAGGCGGCTGCCTGGAAGGTGCTGCCCGTCTCGGCGCTGGCAGAACTTGCCGCCGTGCTGATCTTCGCCCTCAACATGGCTGGGTCTCTGGCCAGGCCGGCGCCCGCATGGTTCGGGCGCCGGCACGTGAACGACGGCATGACCGTGTACTGGCTGGTTGCGAGCTATCCCGCCACGCGCCGGGTGCTGATCGAAAACGGTCTTGCCACACTGGCCCGGACGCGCCGTATCCCAAAGAGCCTCACGATTCGGGAGGCTGCGGAAGCCGATGGCGCCGATGTTCACCGCCTGGTGAAGGCGCTGGGCGACTTCTTTGAGGCCCGGCTGGCTCGTTCTGTGCGGCAACAGACAGAACCATCTTCGCGGTGACGGAAATCACCGCGCCGGCTGGGGGCTGGACGCTACCATGGGGTTGTGATCAAGCCCGAAACGCACGTCGAAGGGGGCCGCGCACTCGCCGCACCAAGTCATTCGCCTAATTCGACGGCGCGGGCGAGCTTGACGGCGGGATTGGCCCGCAGCTCCGCCAGCACGCTGTCGGGGATTTCCCCGTCGATGGTCACCACCGCGATGGCTTCAGCCGGTTCGCCCGGCGTGACCGGTCCGTTGCGCCGTCCGAGAGAGAAGTTCGCGATGTTGATCCGGTTGCGCCCGAGCACCGTACCGACGTGCCCGATGACCCCCGGCACGTCCTGGTTGCGCATGTAGACCAGGTGTCCGGCAAGCTGGGCTTCGCAGTAGATTCCGTCCACCTGGATCAGGCGCGGCTTTTCCAGCAGAACGGCGCCCTCCACCACGGTCGTGCCCGCGTCGGTTTCCAGTTCCAGACGGATCGAGTCGGTGTGGCCGGTGCGCGCTTCGTGCATCTCGGCGACGTTCCAGCCGCGCTGCGAGGCAATCTGCATGGCATTCACCAAGTTGGCCTTGTGCGAGACCGAACGGTTCAGCACCCCGGCCAGTCCCGCGTTGCGCAGCAGGTTGGTGTTGCTGTCGCCGATCTTGCCCAGGTAAACCAGGCGCACCATTCGGGGATTGCCGGTGGCCACGTAGGCGGCGAAAGTTCCCAGCCGCTCGGCCAGAGTGATGTAGGGCCCCAGGGCTCGATACTGCTCCGGCGTGATGGCCGGCATGTTCACCGCGTTGATGGCCACGCCGCTTTCCAGGTATTCCACCAACTGCTCGGCGATGCGCACGCCCACGATCTCCTGCGCCTCTTCGGTGGAACCGCCGATGTGAGGCGTCGCAATGACGGAATCCAGTTGAAAGAGCGGGTAGTCGCTTGGAGGGGGCTCGCTTGGGAACACGTCCACGGCTGCGCCGGCCACTTTGCCCGACTCGATGGCCTGGCGGAGGGCGGTCTCGTCGATGAGTTCGCCGCGCGCGCAGTTGACGATGCGCACGCCCTGCTTCATGCGCGCAAACATGCCGGCCGAAAGCAGGCGGTTGGTTTCCGGAGTGAGCGAGACGTGCAACGTGATGTAGTCGCTCTCCTCGGCCAGGCGGTCGATATCCACCAGTTCCACGTTCAGGTCGCGCGCAATCTGCGAGGTCACGTAGGGGTCGCAGGCGAGGATGCGCATCTCGAAGGCGCGGGCGCGCTTTACCACCTCCCGCCCGATGCTGCCGAGGCCGACGATGCCCAGCGTCTTGCCGCGCAACTCATTGCCCAGCAGTTTCTTCTTCTCCCACTTCCCGGCCTTGGTGGAGGCCGTGGCCTGGGGGATGTGGCGCGCCATGGCGAGCATGAGCGCCAGGGTATGCTCGGCCACCGACACCGCATTGCCGCCCGGCGTGTTCATCACCAGGATGCCCGCGGCGGTGGCCGCTTCCAGATCCACGTTATCCACGCCGACTCCCGCGCGGCCAATCACCCGCAGCCGCGGCGCCTGGGCGATCACCTCCTTGGTAACCTGCACGGCGCTGCGCACCACCAGGGCCTCGGCCTCGGCGATGTGCTGCATGAATTCCTTGGGGTTGGAGACGATCGTGTTCAGCCCCGGCCGGGACTTTAGCAAGGCGATGCCGGCCTTCGACAGCCCATCCGCAATCAGGACGTTCACAGGACCGCCTTTCGGCCGAGCGCCGCCTCGGCGTACACGTTCTGGGCGGCCCGTACGCCCTTTCCAAACTCGACCGGGATGCCCTGGGCGCAGAGAATGATCTCCAGGCCCGCGATGACCGCGAACAGGTCGGCGAAATCGAAGTAGCCCAGATGCGCGATGCGGAAGATCTGGCCCTTCATGGATCCCTGGCCATTGGCGATGATGGCGCCGAAACGGCTCCGGAACTCTTTCACAATCACGCCGGAGTCCATGCCCTTGGGGGCGCGCACGGCGGTGACGGAGGAGGCGGGATACTGGGGCGCAAACAGTTCCAGACCTAACTGTTTGACTGCCTCGCGGGTGGCCCGCGCCAGCATCTGCGCGTTCTCCACCAACTTGGGCATGCTGATCTGCTTGATGTACTTCAGGGCTTCGGCCATTGCCAGGATCAGCGACGTCGAGGGCGTCCAACTGGATTCGCCCTTGTCGGCGTTCTTCTTCTCTTTCCTGAAATCGAAGTAGTAGTGGGGCAGGTTCGCGGTGTCCGCACGCTTCCAGGCCTTGGGAGAAATGGTCAGGAACGCCAGTCCGGGCGGGATCATGAAGGCTTTCTGCGAGCCGCCCACCACCACGTCGAGGCCCCAGCCGTCGATATCGAGCGGCATGGTGCCGATGCCGGTAATGGCGTCCACCACCAGGATGGCATCGGTCCGCGAAACCGCGCGGCCCATCGCCTGGATGTCGTGCTGCACGCCGGTCGAGGTCTCCGAAGCCTGCACGAATACGCCCCGCGTGGCCGGTTCGGCCTTGAGGGCGGCTTCGACCCGGTCCGGGGTAACCGCATCGCCGTACTCGGCTTTCAGGACGGTGGCTTCCAGCCCGTAGGCTTTTGCAATTTCGACCCAGCGTTCGCCGAATTTGCCGGCCGAACAGACGATCACTTTGTCCCCGCGCGAGAACAGGTTGGAGACCGAACCATCCATCGCCCCGGTGCCCGAGGCGGCAAACATGAGCACATCGCTGGCCGTGCCCAGGACCTCTTTGAGGTCCGCCAGAGCCGAGCGGTACGCATTCCGGAAATCTTCGGTGCGGTGATGAAGGTCGGACGCCATCATGGCGTGCAGAGCCGGCGGGTAGAGCGGCGTCGGCCCGGGCGTCAAAAGTCGTTGTTTCCGTATGTGCATAGTCAGACTGGTTTATTTAGAATAGCAGAGATCATGCCGCTACTAGACCGTATCCAGAAGGACCTGACCGCGGCCATGAAGGCCCGCGACGAAGCGCGGCTGAACGCGCTCCGAATGATCAAGGCGGCTCTGAAAAAGCACGAGATCGACGCCATGAAGCCGCTCGATGAGAGCGCTGAGATGCAGGTGCTCAAGTCGCTGTTGAAGCAGAGGGCCGAGGCGGCCGAAATGTTCCGCAAAGGCGGCCGGCCGGAGCAGGCCGAAAAGGAAGAAGCCGATCTGAAACTGATTGAAACCTACCTGCCTGCCGCCGCCAGTGAGGCTGAGGTGGAGGCCGCCATCGCCGCGGCGCTCGCCGAAACCGGCGTGACCTCCCTCAAACAAATGGGCGCTGTCATGAAAGCCGCTCAGGCGAAGCTGGCCGGCAAACGCGTGGACGGCAAGGCCCTGAGCGAGAAAGTACGGAGCCGATTGCAATGACGCCTGAGACGAGTGAGAAGCGGTACCGCCCTTACGTGCCCGAACACGTCGAGATGAGCGAATTCACGTTCCGGGCGGTTCTTCTGGGCCTGCTGATGACGGTGATTCTGGGCGCCGCCAACGCCTACCTGGGTCTGCGCGCGGGTATGACGATTGCCGCCACCTACCCGGCGGCGGTCATCAGCATGGCCGTGCTGCGTTTGCGCAAGGGCTCGCTGCTCGAGGAGAATATCGCCCGCACGGTCGGCTCGATCGGCGAGTCCGTGGCCGCGGGCGCGATCTTCACGATCCCGGCCTTCGTGATCTCGAAAGCATGGCCGGCGTTCGACTCGCGGCAGGCCTACATTCAGTCGACGATTCTGATGTTCGTCGGCGGCGTGCTGGGCATCCTCTTCGTGACCCTGTTGCGGCGGGTGATGGTGGAGGATCCGGAACTGCCTTTCCCGGAGTCCGTGGCGGCCGGGGAGATCCACAAGGCGGGGCAACGCGGCTCGCACGCGGCCAAGGTGCTGTTTGCCAACATGGGTTTCGGCGCTGTGGTGTACCTGCTCGGGGAGATGAAGCTGTTCAGCTCCAGCAACAGTTTCCTGGTTTCGATCGGGCAACTGGGGCGCAGTTCGCTGCGGCTGGGAGGGCCCGTTCCGGCGCCAACCGCGGTGGGGGCGGTCACCCAGTTCTCGGCGCCGGCGATCAGCCCGGCCTATCTCGGCGTGGGCTATATCATCGGGCCGCGCCTGGCCGCCCTGAACTTCTCCGGAGGGGTGATTGCCTGGGGGCTGCTGGTGCCGCTGCTGCTCTATTTCCTAGGGCCCCAACTGGCCTCCACGGTACCGGCGGGCCCCGACGGATCCGTGCCCTGGCCGGCGCTGGCCACGCGGGTTTGGTTCGCCATTGTGCGGCCCATCGCCGTAGGCGGCATGCTGGTGGGGTCCGCTTATACGCTATTCCGCATGCGCAAGAGCCTGGCGGTGGGCATGCGGCGAGCCGTGGCCGACCTGCGCAAGAGCGGCGGGCAGGCGCATGCCGCCAACCGCACCGAGCGCGATCTGAGCGCCAAGTTTGTCTTCGGGGGCCTGGCCGTCGTACTTGTCGCGATGGTGGCGCTTTACTACTTCTTCACAGGCACGGCGCCCGGCGCCATCGTGGCCGCGGCGGTGATGATGGTGCTCGGGTTCTTCTTCGCCGCGGTGTCCGGCAATCTGGTGGGCTTGATCGGTTCATCGAACAACCCGATCTCCGGGCTGACCCTCTCCACGGTGATCATCGCGGCGTTGTTGATGGTGACCATCGGAGTGTCGGGGCTTACCGGCGTGGCGGCGGTGCTCGGCGTGGCCGCGGTCATCTGCGTCTCGTCGGCCGTGGCCGGCGAGATGCTCCAGGATCTTAAGGTGGGTCATATTCTCGGGGGTACGCCGCGGAGCATGCAGATCGGCGATTTTCTGGGCGTGCTGGCGGCCAGCGCCCTGCTTTACTTCCCGTTGCTGCTGTTGCACCAGGGCAACATCAACGAGGGCGGCATCGGCTTCGGCGATCCGAAGCTCTCAGCGCCGCAAGCCGGTTTGATGGCTTCGCTCTCGCAGGGCATCGTGGGCGGCGAGATGGCCTGGCCGCTGGTGGTGGTCGGTATCATGATGGGCCTCGCTCTGATCATGGTCCAGGTGCGCAGCCCCATGCTGTTCGCGGTGGGCATGTACCTGCCGCTCGAAACCACCTTCGCCATTTTCGTGGGCGGCGTCATCCGCTGGGCAACCGACAGCCTGAGCGAGAGGCGGGGCTTCAACCCGGCTCAAAAAGCGCGCATTGAGAACGCCGGTGTGCTGACCGCTTCCGGATTGATCGCCGGCGAAGCGCTGATGGGGCTGGTCAAGGCGGGCTTCAGCTTCGCCAACCAGCCGCTGCCGGAGATTTTCGCCCGGCCGCCGCTGTTGATGGCCGGGTTGTTCCTCGCGATCCTGGCCGTGGCGATGGTGCGAATTCCGCTCTCCAACGCGGGCAGTCCGGATGAGCCGGCGCCGCCCACGGCGATTATGTAGGAGGCTTCGATGGTATCAAGACGCAGTTTTCTGGGCGCGACCGGGGCCTCGGTGGCCGCAGCCGCGGGCATCCGGGCCTCCGATCTCCCGAACCTTACCATCAGGGAGGTCAAAGCCTACGTCACTTCCAGCGGCAGCCTGGCCTCGGTGGTTACGGAGAGCGGCATCGAGGGCAACTACACCCTGGGCGATCGCTACTGGCATCCGGACTGGAACAACCAGGGCTGGGTCGAATTCGCCAAGCGCGTCCTGGTGGGCAAGAATGCTTTGGACCGGCCGCAGTTTACTTCCCAGTGGGTCGCGCCGAAGCGGCGGCGCGGCCAGAGCTCTTACGCCGCGGCCATTGACAACTGCCTCTGGGACATCGCGGGCAAAGCGGTCGGGCTTCCCGTTTACCGGTTGCTGGGCGGATACCGCGAGCGTGTGCTGGCCTACGCCAGCTCCCAGCACCTGAATACCGTCGAGGAATTCGTCGATTCGGTGAAAAAGTGCAAGGCCGAGGGCTTCAAGGCCTACAAGATTCACCCGCCTGAGGTCACGCGCGACCGGGGCAGTGACATCGCCCTTGACAGGGAGGTCTTGAAAGCCGTCCGCCGCGCCGGCGGCGACGACTTCCTGCTGCTGCACGATCCGGTCGGAGTCTACACCCGCGAGGAGGCCATGAAGATCGGCCGGCTGCTTGACGAGCTGGGTTTCATCGCTTACGAAGACCCGATTCCGACCAGCGACATTGAGGGCTACGTCGAGTTATGCCGGGCGCTGGACGTGCCGATCCACTGCGGGGAGTTTATCTTCTCGCCCTACGACTACGCCGAACGGGTCCGGCGGGGAGCTGTTGACGTGGTGCGCTTCATCGTGGATAACGTAGGCGGCATCACCGGAGGCATGAAGATCGCCGCCATGGCGGAGTTGTTCGGCCTGGAGTGCGCCCCCCATAACTGGGGCGACACGCTGGACCACGCCGTGCACTTTCACTGCGAGCTGGCCATGCCCAACAACGTGTTCTTCGAGATGACGGTTCCGCAAGGCGCCTTCGACCGGCCGTACATGAAAGACCGCATCCGCATTGCGAAGGACGGCTACGTCTACGCCCCCACCAAGCCGGGTCTGGGCTACGAAATCGACCGCAACGTGCTCGATAACATCACGCAGAAGATTGAGCGGTAGACGGCGCTCATCCGGGACCGGCGGGGATGGGGCATATCGCCCACCACGCGAGGGATGGTCTCCCGGAGCCTCTTTGTTTTTTGTATCTTACGGTATGGTCTTCGGAGTGCTCGCATAATATCTGGTTCGATCAGGAGGGTTCTGTGTCCAGTCCCTATGTTCCGGAGTACGCTCAATCGGCCGTGGGGCGCGTTCCGCGCTTTCCGGGCGTGGCCTCGATATCCGACGGCGCCTCCGCCGTGGCATGGGTGGAATCCCATATCTCGCAGGCTGCCTGCGCCGCGCCCGCGGTTCCGGCCGACGCGATCGGCGACGCCTTCGCGGCCGCGGTGAAAGCCGGGCGGCGAAATCTCTGGGGCGAAAGCCTCGAGTACCTGGCCGCCGAAACGGGGCTTGCCGCCGCGTCGGCATGCGAAGGTTTTGCGCTGGCCGGGGGACGGGTCACCAGTTTTCTCTGCGGAGAGGCGCTTGTTCAGGCCAAGGAAGTCCTCGCGGTGATCGCCGGCAAACGCCTGCCCGCCGTGTTCCATGTGGGGGCGCGCGCTCTTGCATCGCAGGGCCGCACCCGCCAGCCCGGTCATGACGACGTGATGAGCGTAGCCGATTGCGGCTGGGGCGTTCTGTTTGCCCGCGACGCCCAGGAGGCGGCCGACCTGGCGCTGATCGCGCGCCGCGCCGCCGAGTACTCGGAAACGCCCTTTCTCTGCGCCCAGGATGGCTTCCTGACCACCCACACGCTCCAGAGCGTCCGCCTCCCCGAGGCCGAACTGATGCGCGAGTACTGCGGCGCGCCCGCCGAACGCCTGCACAGCATCTTCAATCCCTGGCGGCCTTTGATGAGCGGGACCGCCCAGAGCCAGGAAAGCTACATGAAGGGCCGGGTGGCCCAGCGGTTCTTCTACGACCGCGTGAAGCCCGCGCTCGAATCCGCCATGCAGGAGTTCAGCGACCGCACCGGCCGGCGCTACGGCCTGGTGAACGCCTACCGCATGGAAGACGCCCAGTTCGCCTTCGTGGGGCTGGGTTCGATGATGGGCGCGGCTGCCGCCGCCGTGGACCACCTGCGGAAGCAGGACCAGCGGGTTGGGGCTGTCAGCATCACCAGTTTCCGTCCATTTCCCGCCGTGGAACTCGCCGCCGCGCTGGCCAACTGCCGGGCGGTCACTGTTTTCGAGCGCGCCGATACGCCTCTGGCCGGCTCGAACCCGCTCACCATGGAAGTGAAGGCGTCACTAGCCGACGCGATCCTGGGGCGCAGCGGCGCGTCGTTCGAGTGGATCCCCGAGGTGCACTCGGCGATCGGCGGCATTGGCGGCAGCGAAATCCGGCCCGGACATTTCATCGCCGCCGCGGAGAACATGCGCCGGGACGGGGCGCGCTTCCTGGTGCTGGGAGTGAAACACCCCGACGCCCTGCCCGCCGCCGAGGACCCCGTCGAGGAAGATACGTTCTCCGTGCGGATTGAAGCCCCGGCCACGCCGGGGTGGCGAGACCGCATGCGGAGCCTGGCCGAGGCCGCCGCCGGTCTGTTTGGCGCGTCGCTCGAAGCCTGCGAGCAGTTCGAGGCCGAGAAGCGGGGCCTGCCGGCCGGTTTCCATCTGACCCTGGCGCTCGGATCGGCGCGTTGCCGGCTCAGCACGGCGGCGGTGGACCTGGTCGTCGGCACGGGGAATTCCGTCGAGGGCTTGCGATCGGGAGGGGCTCTTTGCCTCACCGAGCCCCGGCCATGGATGACCCTTCCCGCCGGGGTGCGTAAAATCATACGCGAACGGAACATCACCGTCTGGGTGCTGGACGGCCCGCCGCTTGCCGCCTTGTTGCGTCTGGCGCCATGGCGGAAGGATGACGAAGCCGCCGAACAGGCTCTGTTCGCCGCCCTGGCCGCACGGTTGGGTGAGGACGAGGCCGCCGCCGTCCGTCAGGGCTATCGCGGCATGTCCCAGATGGGCATCCCGCCGGCCGATCTGAGTTTCGACATCACTCAACCTCCGGTCGAGTTTGGACTGGCCGAGGGAAGCCTGGCGCCGGCGGATTTCCACGAACGGGTCGTGGGAGCATACTGCTCCGGCGTGCCGGAGGAACTGGAGGCCGATGCGTATGCCGCGCGCGGCCTGGTGCCAGCCTTCACCGCCCTCGAACGCAGCTACCGCCATATCGCAACCGAGTTGCCGAAGTTCTCCTTCGCGGCTTGCGTGGGCTGCATGGAGTGCGTCAACCAGTGTCCCGATACGGCCATCCTGGCCCGCGTGGTGGAGCCTGCCGAACTGGAACGGCGCCTGAGCGCGGTTGAAAACGCCGGCTACCGCGAGGAACTGCGCCGCAGCTTCGCGATCACCAGGAAATACGAAGGCGGGCTGTTCGGGCTGTTCATCGATCCCGACCGGTGCAAGGGGTGCGGCGAGTGCGTCACCGCCTGCGGGCACTATAAGGCGCTGGCTATGGCGCCCAAGTCCGAGCTGGATGTCGCCGCATATGACCGCGCGATGGATCTGTTCCGCAGCCTGCCCGATACGCCCGAGCGCTTCCTGAACGAAAAATCGCTGGGCGACATCATGCTCACCAGCAGGGCGCAGCTTTATTCGGGCGGCGCGGGCAATTGCACCGGGTGCGGCGAGTCGACCGCCATGCGGCTGTTGCTGGCGGCCACCGGGTTTGTCTACGGCCCGGAGAACATCGGTGTGGTGGCCGCCTCCGGCTGCAACTTCTGCACCGCCTATCCCTACAATCCTTTTGCCGTGCCGCTGACCAACTCGCTGGTGGACAACGCGCCGGCCGACGCCATGGGAATCCGCCTGCGCTGGGACCAGCAGGGCCAGACCGCGCGCCGGCTCTGGGTGGTGGGGGGCGACGACGCCCTGGTCAGTGCCGGTTTCCAGCACCTTTCCAGGGTGCTGACTTCCGGCAAGGATATCAAAGTGCTGCTGCTCGATACCCACGCCGGCGAATTGGGCCATCCCGACATCGCCCGCATCGTGATGGCGCATCGCGGCGTGTTCGTAGCCCAGACCACAGCGGCCCACCTGAACCATTTCTACAAGGCCGTGATGGCGGCCAACGCGCACCCGGGTCCGGCGGTGGTGGTCTGCTACGCATCCTGCATCAAGGAACACGAACTGCCCGCCGACAGCGCTGTGTCGCAGGCCAGACTGGCCGTGGAGTCGCGCGCGTTTCCGCTTCTGGTTTACGACCCCTCCCAAGGCGAGAGCATTCGCCAGCGCCTGAGCCTGCAAGGCAATCCCGCGCTGCGGCTCGACTGGTATCAGCGGCCCAAAGCCAGAGAGCCGGTCGATTTCGTCGCCTGGGCCCGCACCGAGCCTCGCTTCCGCGAGCACTTCGACGAAGAGGGACGGCCCGACGAAGAACTCCAGCGCACCCAGCAGGAGCGCTTGATGAACTGGCGGGAACTTCAGGAGTTGGCCGGGCTGCGATAGAATCGTAGCCTGCCGATGCCGGAATTCACGCGCACACTATTCGTCTGCCTGCTGCTGGCGCTCCCGGCGGGACTGGCCGCCCCGCGCCGGAGCGTGCCGCTCGTCCATACCACCGACCTTTACCATCCACCCATGGATCCGGACGACTACGTCGATCTGGCCACCG
>Ga0272446_1001859_pt1 | contig 29964 bp, 26 predicted proteins | sample YNPCB0061_FD_194587 | JGI IMG/M metagenome (GOLD analysis project Ga0272446, IMG submission 194587) | Hot spring microbial mat communities from Yellowstone National Park, WY, United States - YNP-CB-006-1 | ecosystem: Environmental > Aquatic > Thermal springs > Hot (42-90C) > Sediment | place...
CCCCCGCCTGGCGCGCGCCTCAGCCGCCATCGACATCGCCGGGCCTCGCCTCCCAGTCGCCGAACACGCGGGCGAGCACGGCGTCGACGTGGCGGAGATGCAGCTTCGGGTCCATCGCCCGGTCGATCGCCGCGGCGTCGAGATGCGCCGTCACCTCCGGATCGGCGAGCAGGTTCTCGCGGAAGCTGCGCGCCGCGTCGGTGCCGAGCGCCGCCCAGGTCGCCATCGCGTTGCGCTGCACTGCCGCGTAGGCGGCTTCGCGGCTCATCCCGGCTCGGGTGAGCGCGAGCAGCACCTCGCCCGAATGCACGACGCCGCCGAGCGCCTCGACATTCGCCGCCATGCGCTCGGGGTAGATCACGAGCTTCTCGACCATGCCGGCGAGCCGCTGCAGCGCGAAGTCGAGCGCGATCGTCGCATCAGGCGCGATCACCCGCTCGACCGAGGAATGGGAGATGTCGCGCTCGTGCCAGAGCGCGACGTTCTCGAGCGCCGGCACCACCATCCCCCGCACCAGCCGGGCGAGCCCGGTGAGGTTCTCCGACAGCACCGGGTTGCGCTTGTGCGGCATCGCCGAGGAGCCCTTCTGGCCCGGGTGGAAGAACTCCTCCGCCTCCCGCACCTCCGACCGCTGCAGGTGCCGCACCTCGACCGCGAGCCGCTCGATCCCGGAGGCGATGACCGCGAGCACCGCGAAAACCATCGCGTGCCGGTCGCGCGGGATCACCTGCGTCGAGACCGGCTCGACGGCGAGGCCGAGCCGCGCCGCCACGAACGCCTCGATCGAGGGGTCGACATGCGCGAAGGTGCCGACGGCGCCCGAGATCGCGCAGGTGGCGATCTCCCGCCGCGCAGCGGCGAGCCGCTCGCGCCCGCGCGCGAACTCCGCCCAGTGGCCGGCGAGCTTCAGCCCGAACGAGGTCGGCTCGGCGTGGATGCCGTGGCTCCTTCCGATCGTGACGGTGTGGCGGTGCTCGAGCGCGCGCGCCTTCAGCGCGTCGAGCAGCCGCGCAAGGCCCTCGTCGATGAGGTCCAGCGCCTCGGTGAACTGCACCGCGAGCGTGGTGTCGAGCACGTCGGAGGAGGTGAGCCCCTGGTGCATGAACCGCGCCTCCGGCCCGATCCCCTCGCCGAGCCAGGTCAGGAACGCGATCACGTCGTGCCGCACCTCGGCCTCGATCGCGTCGATCCGGGCGATGTCGGCCTCCGTCATCGCCGCGATCCGGGGGCCGCCCTTCTCGCGGATCGCGCGCGCGGCGTCGGCCGGGATCTGGCCGAGCTGGCCCTGACGCTCGGCCACCAGCGCCTCGATCTCGAACCAGATCCGGTAGCGGTTCCGGGGCTCCCAGATCGCGGCCATGGCGGGGCGGCTGTAGCGTGGGATCATCGTCGGTCCTCGTCTCTGCGCGCGCTGTGTGCGCCGGCCGGCGAGGGTTGACAAGCCGCCGCCGGTCGCACGCTATGGATGGCCAGTCCGGCCCGGAACACGACAGCGTCTGATGGACCTCTCGATCTCCAGCTCCCAGGTCTGGGCGCTGCTCGCCGTCATCGGCATCGACATCGCGCTTGCGGGCGACAACGCCGTCGTCGTCGGCATGGCGGCGGCGGGGCTGCCGCCGGAACAGCGCCGCCGCGCCATCATCCTCGGCATCGGCGCCGCGGCGCTCCTGCGCATCGCCTTCGCGCTGATGACCACGCAGCTTCTCGAGATCACCGAGCTCGTGTTCGCCGGCGGGCTCCTGCTCGTCTGGGTGTGCTGGAAGATGTACCAGGAGCTCCGCCAGGTGCGCGAGGCGGAGAGCGAGCATGCCGCCGAGGCCTTCGGCGCCCAGCCGAAGACCTTCGCCCAGGCGATGTACCAGATCACCATCGCGGACGTGTCGATGAGCCTCGACAACGTCCTCGCCGTTGCTGCGGCGTCGAAGGAGCACCCCTACATCATGGCCTTCGGGCTGCTGCTGTCGGTGGTGCTGATGGGCGTCGCGGCGTCCTACATCGCGCGGCTGCTCGACAGGCACCGCTGGATCGGCTGGGCGGGGCTCCTGCTGATCGTCTACGTCTTGCTGAAGATGCTGTGGGAGGGCTGGCCAGGTGTGGCCCGCCATGTCGGGCTCTCGCCGGACCCGACGATGATGATCTCGGTCGCGGGCGGCGCGATCCTGCTCTACGTGGTCGCCGATTTCCTGGTGCTGCGCCGGCGGACGATGCCCTGAGGGTCTGCGCCGCCGGCGGGCGTTACTTGGCCATCAGCATGGTGCGCGGGTCGTAGCCATAGCGCGCCTTCACCGCTTCGGCCGCATCCTCGCGCTTGGTGCCGCCCACGGTGGCGAACAGGGTGTCGATGATCTGCTTCAGCGTCTGCGGCGAGGAGAAGTTCGAGCCGTGCGTCGGGTGCCCCTTGTCGATGATGCCCATCACGCCCGAGACCTCCTTCCGGATCTTGGGCTGATCGTTGATGCTGTAGCTGGTCTTGAGTTCGCCGCTGAGCGAGAAGCCCGGATGCTTCTCGACCTTCTCCGGCTCGGGCTTGGCGAGATCGGGCTTCCACACCATCGGAACGCCGTCGAACCAGCCCTTGGCCTTGTGCTCGTCCTTGTGGCAGCGCGGGTCGCGCCCCTGGAAGTTCGGGTTGGGCGAGACGGCATGGACTGGCCGCACATCCGGCGCGCCGACCGTCATCCCGCAGAGCGGGCATTCCCATTTCGCCATCGCACATGCTCCTCGCTGAACCACACGCCGGCTAGGTGCAACGCACGGCACCGCGCAACCGCGCTGCCACGAGCGGTTGGGATCAGAGCAGCCCCTCCTGGCGGAAGCTGAGCCAGCGGCCATTGCCGACGATCACGTGGTCGTGCAGCGCGAGCCCCAGCGCCTTGGCCGCCGCCGCGACCTCGCGCGTCATCTCGATGTCGGCACGGCTCGGCGTGGGGTCGCCCGAGGGGTGGTTGTGCACGAGGATCAGCGCCGCCGCCTGGAGCTCGAGCGCGCGCTTGACCACCTCGCGCGGATAGAGCGGCGTGTGGTTCACCGTGCCGCGGCTCTGCTGCTCGTCGGCGATCAGGCGGTTGCGGTTGTCGAGGTAGATCACCCGCACCTGCTCCACCGGCTCGCGTGCCAGAGCGGCGTGCAGGTAGGCGAGAAGCCGGTCCCAGGAGGAGAGCACCGGCTTGTCGCGGAGCTCCGCCTTGAGCAGGCGCAGGGACGCGGCGTGGACGACCTTCAGCGCCGCGATCGCGCCGTCGCCCATCCCCTCCACCGCGAGGAGTTCCGCGCGAGGGGCGGCGATCGCGCCGGCGAAGCTGCCGAACTTCGCGATCAGCGCCTTGGCGAGCGGCTTGGTGTCGACGCGCGGCACCGCGAACAGAACCATCTCGAGGAGCTCGTAGTCGGCGAAGGCGTCCGGGCCGGCGTTGAACAGCCGCTCGCGCATCCGCCGGCGATGGTCGAGATGGCCGGGGTCCGCCGGTCGCTCCGGCTCGCGGCCCGGCGGGGGCGCGAACAGGTCGCCGCCGTCCGCCACGCCCTTGCGCCGCGTCACGGCGGGCCGCCTCAGAGGCGGTAGGGCGGCTTGTGCTGCCCCTCGGGCGAGAGCGTGAACACCTCGCAGCCCGTGGCCGTGACGCCGATGCAGTGCTCGAACTGCGCCGAGAGGCGGCGGTCGCGCGTCACCGCCGTCCAGCCGTCGTCGAGGATCTTCACCTCCGGCCTGCCGGCATTGACCATCGGCTCGACGGTGAAGAACATCCCCTCGCGCAGCGTGATGCCCTCGCCGGGGCGCCCGAAATGCAGGATGTTCGGCGCCTCGTGGAAGCTCCGCCCGAGCCCGTGGCCGCAGAAGTCGCGCACCACCGAGAAGCGCTGCCGTTCGACATAGCTCTGGATCGCGAAACCGACGTCGCCGAGCGTCGCGCCGGGGCGGATGGCGCGGATGCCGCGCCACATCGCCTCGAAGGTGACATCGGTCAGGAGCTTCGCGGCGCGCGAGGGGTCCCCGGCCCAGAACATGCGCGAGGTGTCGCCGTGCCAGCCGTCGAGGATCACCGTGACGTCGATGTTGACGATGTCGCCGTCCTCGAGCGCCCGGTTGCCCGGGATGCCGTGGCAGACCACGTGGTTGACGGAGGTGCAGATCGACTTCGGGAAGCCGCGGTAGCCGAGCGGGGCGGGAACCGCGCCGTGCGCGACGATGAAGTCATGGCAGAGCCGATCGAGCTCGCCCGTGGTCACGCCGGGCCTCACGTGCGGGATGATCATGTCGAGCGTCGCCGCCGCAAGCCGCCCCGCGCGGCGCATGCCCTCGAAATCATCGGGGCCGTGCAGCACGATGCGCCGTGCATCGGCCGTGGCACCCCCCGGGTCGCGCTCCAACTGGTTCATGTCCTCTGCGCCTGAGCAGGATGGCCTAGCGCGGCGGCGCCGGGGGCGCAAGCGGCGCCTCCCCCGCGCCGTGCTCCACGGCGCCGACCGCATCGGCGAGCCGCGCCGCCGCGCTGCCCGGTGCGAGCGGCTTCGGCTGGCTCGCGTGCGGGGCCCAGCCGGTCAGCGTCGCCACCACGAAGGGGATCGCGATCACGCCGCCGCGCGCCGCCTCGACAAGGCGCGCGACGGCACGGGCGAGCACCGCGCGGGGGAGGGGGGCGCGGCTGCGCGCGGCCACCGCGTTCGTCTCCCCGAGCGCGCGCAGGTCGGCGAACAGCGCGAAGGGGTCGCGATACTCGACGGTGATGGTCTCCGAATCCGCCACCGGCAGCGCGAAGCCCGCGCGCTGCAGGAGCGCCGCGCAGTCGCGCAGGTCGGCGAAGGGCGAGACCCGCGGCGAGGCGCCGCCCGTCACCTCGGCCTCCGCGGCGAGGAAGGCCTCGCGCACCGGCGCGAGCGTGCCCAGGCCCAACAGCGTCGCGAGGAACAGCCCGTCGGGGGCGAGCGCCTGGCGGATCTGGATCAACGCCCCGGGCAGGTCGTTCACCCAGTGCAGCGAAAGGTTCGACACCACGAGGTCGAAGGCGGCGGGCGCGAAGGGCAGCGCCTCCTCGTCGGCCGCGAGGGCGGGCAGGCCCCCCGCGCCCGCCCGGCGCGCCAGCGCGGGCGAGAGGTCGGCCGAGACGACGAAGGGAATGCCACGCGCGCGGAGCAGCCCAGCCATCAGCCCGTGCCGCCCGCCAAGGTCGAGCGCACGGCCGAAGCGCCGCGTGGTGTCGTCCAGCCGGTCGGCGAGTCGCGCGGCCGTCTCCGCCAGGATCGGCTCGGCCGCGTCGACCAGCCGTGCCGCCCGGTCACGCCTGAGCCGGTGCGCCCGCCTGTCGAACACCGTCATCGCCGCATCCATGCCCGGCATGTGGGCCGGTTGCCCGCCGCCGCCAAGCGGGGGCAGGATGCGCCGCCGCCAGCACAGGGGAGGGCAGCCATGAACGAGACGACCATCCTTGCCGCGCGCGCCGCCGCCGTGGCCGCGACGGTGGACCGCGTCCGCGGCATCGAGGCCCGCATGGGGGTGACGCGCGAGGCGCTCGACGCGATCATGGCGGAGCTGCAGGCGCTCGCCGCGCAGGAGAGCCTCTTTCCCTCAGCCGAGTTCCCGCCGCCGCCCGCCGGCGAGAAGGGCAGCCGCCGCTATCTCCTGCACGAGGACCCGGGCGGCCGCTTCGCGCTCTACCTGAACGCGCTCAACCCGGGCAACGAGACGAGGCCGCACGACCACACGACCTGGGCGGTGGTGGTGGCCGTCGACGGCGAGGAGCTCAATCGGGTCTATGCCCGGCGCGACGGCGGCCTCGAGGTGGTGCGCGAGGTGGTGGTGAAGCCCGGCACCGGCATCGCGCTGATGCCCGAGGACATCCACTCGATCCACACGCAGGGGACGGTGCCGACGCGGCACCTCCACATGTACGGTCTCGCGCTCGAGAAGCTCGACAACCGCATGGCCTACGACCCTGCGACCGGGGCGGCAACGCCCTACAACGCCAACTTCATGAAGCCGACGGTGAACAAGCCCGCCTGATGCGGAGGATCGCCCCCGCGGCGCTGAAGGCCGCGATCCGCGATGGCGGCGAGCTCGCCATCCTCGACGCGCGCGAGGAGGGCGAGTTCGGCGCCTCGCACCTCTTCTGGGCCTCGCCGCTGCCGCTCTCGCGCCTGCCGCTGATGGCGCGCGCGCTCGTGCCGAACCCCCGCGCCCGCGTCGTCGTCACCGATGACGGCAGGGGCCTTGCCGAGCGCGCGGCCGGCGAGCTCGAGGCGATGGGCTTCGCCGACGTCTCGGTGCTCGATGGCGGCACGCCGGCCTGGGAGCGCGCGGGCTACGTGCTGTTCTCGGGTGTCAACGTGCCGTCGAAGGCGTTCGGCGAGTGGGTGGAGCACCATTACGGCACCGAGAGCATCGACGCGGCCGAGCTCAAGGCGCTGATCGACCGCGGCGAGCGGCTGGTGATCCTCGACAGCCGGCCGCTCGACGAGTTCACGCGGATGTCGATCCCCGGCGGCGTCAACGTGCCGGGAGGCGAGCTCGCCTACCGGATCGCCGCCCTGGCGCCGGAGCCCGACACGCTCGTCGTCGTCAACTGCGCCGGCCGCACGCGCTCGATCCTGGGCGCGCAGAGCCTCCGCAGCTTCGGCGTGCCGAACCGCGTTGTCGCGCTGCGCAACGGCACGATGGGCTGGGAGCTGGCGGGGCTTTCCTGCTCCCGCGGCGAGACCGCGCGCTACGCGGAGGGAACGCCGCCCGGGCTCGACGAGGCGCTCGCGCGCGCCGAGGCGCTGCGGGTGCGGCACGGGGTGGGGCTGGTCGGCCGCGACACCCTGGCAGCCTGGCAGGCGGATGCCTCGCGCACGCTCTACCTCTTCGACGTGCGCGACCCCTCGGAGTACGCCGCGGGCCACCTTCCGGGCAGCCGCAGCGCGCCGGGCGGGCAGCTCGTCCAGGCGACCGATGGCTGGATCGCCGTGCGCAACGCCCGCGTGGTGCTGGTCGACGACACGGGCGTGCGCGCGCGCATGACGGCGCAGTGGCTCGCCCAGATGGGGCACCGCGACATCCATGTCCTCGAAGGCGGGCTCGACGGGCCGCTCGAGCGGGGCGCGTGGCAGCCTGCGGTGGCGCTTCCCGAGGTCGAGGCGCTGCCGCTGCGCGCCGTGAAGGCGGCGCTCGATGCCGGGCAGGGCAGGGTGGTCGACCTCGCCCGCTCGATCGCCTTCCGCGAGGGGCACATCCCTGGCGCGCTCTGGGGCGTGCGCACCCGCCTCGATGCGCTCGCACATCGCCTCCCCGAGACCGGCCTCGTCGCCGTCACCTCTCCGGACGGCAACCGGACGGCGGCGCTCGCCGTCGAGGAACTGGCAGACCTCACCGCCGCCCGCGTCGGCGTGCTCGAGGGCGGCGTCGCCGCCTGGGCTGCCGCCGGGCTCCCGCTCGTCGCCGACCGCACCGACCCGCCTGACGAGGCCTGCATCGACGCCTATCTCCGGCCCTATGACCGGAACTCGGGTGTCGCGGAGGCGATGGTCGCCTATCTCTCCTGGGAGATCGACCTCGTGAAGGAGATCGCCCGCGATGGCGATGCCGCGTTCGGCTGAGCCCCGGTCCAGGCTCGCGCGGCTTGCCGGCGGCGTGCTGCGGCGGGCGGCCGACGCGCTGCTGCCGCCCTCCTGCTTCGCCTGCGGCGAGCCCGTGGCGCAGCAGGGGCTGCTCTGCGCTTCCTGCTTCCCGAGGTTCCGGCTGATCGGCCCGCCGCTCTGCCATTGCTGCGGGCTGCCCTTCGCCCATGCCGCCGAGGCGGGGGAGGGCGGGCTCTGCCCCGCGTGCCTCGAGCAGCCGCCCGCCTATGACCGCGCCCGGGCCGCCTGGCTCTATGACGACGCCTCGAAACCGGTGCTGCTCGCCTTCAAGTATGGCGACCGGACGGACCTCGCCCCGGCCTTCGCCCGGGCGATGGCATCGGCCGGCGCGGCCCTGCTCGCCGAGGCCGACGTGATCGTGCCGGTGCCGCTGCACCGGTCGCGGCTGATCGCCCGCCGCTACAACCAGGCAGCGCTGCTGGCCCATGCGCTCGCGGCCATCTCGGGCAGGCCGGTCGCACCGGCGCTGCTGCTGCGCACCCGGTCCACCGCCCCGCTGGCCGACCTCTCCGCCCGGGCGCGGCGGCGGGCGCTCGAGGGCGCCATCGCGGTGTCGCCGCGGCTTGCCGGCCGCGTCCGGGGAGAGCGGGTGCTGCTGGTCGACGACGTGCTGACGTCCGGCGCGACGGCGAATGCCTGTGCCGGAGCGCTGCTGGCGGCCGGTGCCGCCGGTGTGGACGTTCTCACGACTGCGCGCACCCCCGCCCCTGCCGCCGGCGAGGGCCTTGACGGAACGGACGCAGCGGGCGAGGTGCTCGCGCATGGCTGAGATCGAGATCTACACGACCTTCTGGTGCCCCTACTGCGCCGCCGCCAAGGCGCTCCTGACCAGGAAGGGCGTGCCGTTCCGAGAGATCGACGCGCCGTCCGGCTCGCCGGCACGCGCCGAGGCGATCAGCCGCTCGGGCGGGCGGACGACGGTGCCGCAGGTGTTCGTCGATGGCACCCCGCTCGGCGGCTATGACGACCTTGCCGCGCTCGACCGCGCCGGCCGCCTCGATGCGCTGCTCGGGGTTGCCTGATCTTCATCGTTTCTTGGCACTCCCTTGTGCAGAGTGCCAGCAACGCCATCATCCTGTCATCGTGGGCGCGCAGGGTCAGGCCCGCCCGCCGCATGAGGGGACCGATGATCCATTACGCGCTGCGCTGCCATGACGACCACAGCTTCGACGGCTGGTTCAAGGACAGCGCCACCTTCGAGACGATGGCCGCGCGCGGCCTCGTCGAGTGTCCGACCTGCGGCTCGACGACGGTCGAGCGGGCGCTGATGGCGCCGGCGATCGGCGCCGGCGCAAAGGGCAGGGGCAGGGGCAGGGCGGAGGCGAAGCCTGCCCCGGCCGTGGCGGCCCCGGCGAAGGCGGCCGCGGGGCCGATGCCGGCGCAGATGATCGCGATGCTGCAGAAGCTGCGGTCGGAGATCGAACGGAACTGCGACTATGTCGGACCCCGCTTCGCAGAGGAGGCGCGGCGCATCCACGAGGGCGAGGTCGAGCCGCGCGGCATCTACGGCGAGGCGACGCCCGAGGAGGCCGAGGCGCTGAAGGAGGACGGCATCGCCTTCGAGACCATTCCCTGGGTCAAGCCCGCCGAGGGCTGAACCCTCGGCGTGGGGGTCAAGCCCGCCGAGGGCTGAACCCTCGGCTTGGCGGTCAAGCCCGCCGAGGGCTGAGCCGCCCGCCCCACCCCGCCATCATCCGCCCGCCTTCTGGCGGGCGGCGGCGAGCAGGCCGGCGATCGAGCGGGCCATCTGGCTGCGGGTGATCGGCTTGGGCAGGAAGGCGATGTCCTCCATCAGCGTCAGCGCCGGGTTCATCTCGCCGCCGACGAAGCCCGAGACCATCAGCACCGGCAGGCTGCGCCGCTGCTGCTTCGCCCAGAGGGCGAGCTCCTGCCCGTTCATGTCGCCCGGCATCACCACGTCGGTCACCATGATGTCGAAGCCGCCGGTGGCGAGATGGTCCCGCGCCGAGCGGGCATCCCCGCACTCGACCACCTGGGCGCCGAGGTCGCGCAGCGTCGCCGCCATCACCGCACGCACGGTGGCGTCGTCGTCGACGAGCAGGATGCGCGCGCTGATGTGCTCGGGCGGCTCCTCCGGGAGCGGCGCCGGCTCGTGGTCCTGCTCGGTCGAGAGCGGCAGGAACACCGAGACGCGGGTGCCCCGGCCCATCCGGCTCTCGATCCGCGCCGTGCCGCCCGATTGGCTCGCGAAGCCGTAGACCATCGAGAGGCCCAAGCCCGTGCCGCGGCCAGGCTCCTTGGTGGTGAAGAACGGCTCGAAGGCGCGCGCCATCACCTCCGGCCCCATGCCGCGGCCGTTGTCCTCGACGTCGATCACCGCATACTCGCCTGCCGGCAGGTCCTCGCTCGCATCGGGGGGGGTGACGACGCGGGCGCGGGTGCGGACGACGATCCGCCCCTGGCGCTGCATGCCGTCGCGCGCGTTCGAGACGAGGTTGATCAGGCAGGCATCGAGATGGGTGGGGTCGACGCGCACGGGCAGCGCCGCGGGCGAGAGGTCGAGCACGAGCTCGTTGGCCTCTCCGGCAGCCTTGGCGAGCAGCGTGCGGCAGCGCTCCACCTGGCGGCCGACATCGCAGGCGACCGGGAACAGCATCTGCTTGCGCGCGAAGGAGAGGAGCTGGCCGGTGAGGTTCGAGCCGCGCTCGATCGTGCGCAGCATCAGCTCGGTCGTCTCCTGCGCGCGCCGGTCGTCACGGAAGCGCAGCGACAGCGTCTCGGTGCAGCCGAGCAGCACCGAGAGCAGGTTGTTGAAGTCGTGCGCTACGCCGCCCGTGAGCATGCCGACGCTCTCGAGCTTCTGCGCGTGGTGCAGCTGGTCCTCGGCCTTGCGGCGGGCGGCATCGGCCTCGCCGAGGCTCTCGACCAGCGCGGCATGCGCCACCGCCCCCTTGCGCAGCGACCGCGCGAGCCACCAGACGGCGCCGGAGGCGATCAGGAGCACGCCGAGGATGACGGCGGCGAGGCTGTCATTGGCCGAGGCCATCTCCTGCCGGTCCGCCGAGACGACGACGGCGACCGGCCAGCGGGCGAGCCGCTGCACCATCACGAAGCGCCCGGCGGTCCCTGCCCCCTCCTGGATGAGCCTGGTCGCCGACTCCGTGCCGGCGCCCAGCGCCTGCGCGATCCAGGACGGGTCCGCCATGGGCGTGCGCTTCTGCGTCGCCTCCTCGCGTCGGCTCAGCTGCCAGCCGTCGACATCGACCCAGGTGACAAGGAAGTCCCGGAAGGGCCGGACATTGGCGTAGAAGCGGGCCATGTAGTCGGCCGGCGTCGAGACGAGCACCACGCCCGCCGGCCCGGCCGGCCCCGGGATCGCAACCGCCACCGAGAACTGCAGCGTGCCGTTGACGGGGCAGAGATAGGGGCGGGTCAGGATCGGCCCCTGGTCGCCCGCGAGAGCGCGCGTGAGCGCCTCCATCCCCTCGATCCTGACGGGCGCCTCTGGCAGGCCCGAGGAGTGCATCAGCACGGTGCCGGCCGGATCGGTCACGATCAGTGACGCGACGGCGTCGTGCCGGCTTGCGATCGCGGCGAAGCGGAGCGCGAGCGCGGGGTCGGCGGCGCGCTCGGCGAGGTCTCGGCCGGCCGAGCGAGCGGCCAGCTCCTGGGCGAGAAGGCGGGCGATCTCGCCGTTCAGCCCGAGCACGCTCTCGGCGTGGCGCACGGTCACCTCGAGCACGGTCTGCAGCCGCGTCTTCGCATCCGTGAGCGCGGCGTCGCGCAGATAGGCGATCGCTGCACCGGCGAGCAGCAGCGGCACCAGCGTGGAGACCAGCAGGAGCGCGATCGTCCGCTGGCCGAGGCGCTGTGCGGAGGTCGAGACGTCCTCCAGGACCACATAGCCGCCCATCGGCTTTGTTCCCTTTTTGTTCCTGTCGGGGTGGTGGAGCGCCATGCTGTCCTTGTCCTCGGCGAAACCGTGTTGCGGGGGCGGCAGGGTTGGTGCCGACGCGACCCGGGCGCCGCATGGTCGAGGCGGCCGCAAGACACTATACCCAATACTAGGACGAAATGCCTAGAGGCAATCTCGTGCCGGGCGAGAGGGTCAGAGCCGGATCGCCGCCGCGAGATAGTTCACGGAGAGGTCGCCGCTTTCGGTCCAGGTGCAGGAGGGCAGGCGCATCGTCATGCCGGACGTCGCCACCGGCCGGAACCCGGCGGCGCGAAGCTCCCGGCCGAGCTCGGCCGGGGTGACGAAGCGCCGCCAGTCATGCGTGCCGGGCGGCAGGATCCGGGCGATGTACTCGGCCCCGACCTTGGCCACCGCGAAGGAGCGGAGCGTTCGGTTGATGGTCGAGAGGGCGAGCAGGCCACCGGGCCGGGTGAGGGCGGCGAGCGCGGCGAGGAAGGCGCCCCGGTCGGCAACGTGCTCGATCACCTCGAGCGCGGTGACGACGTCGAACACGGCGCCCTCGTCCGCCAGCGTCTCCGGCGGCGCGACGCGATAGGCGATGCCGAGCCCCTCGGCCGCGGCATGGGCGCGGGCGGCGGCGATCGCCTCCGGCGCCGCGTCGATGCCGGTCACGTCGGCGCCGGCGCGGGCGAAGGCCTCGGCCGCGAGCCCGGCGCCGCAGCCGACGTCGAGCACCCGCGCCCCGCGCCAGACGATGCCGGCCTCCAGCGTCCGGGCCATCACCCAGCGCGTGCGCAGCGGGTTCATGCGGTGCAGCGGCCGCATCGGCCCGGCGGGGTCCCACCAGCGCGCGGCCAGCGCATCGAACCGCGCCACCTCCGCCGCCTCGACCGTGCCGCCCGTGCCCTTGCTCACGCCTCGCCCCATTGCCGCCGCATCCCGAGCCCTTTATCTGTCGCCGCTGAGGGCGCGCGCAACCGCGCCAGCCGTGTCCGGTGATCCCCGATGGCCCGTCTCGTGATGAAGTTCGGCGGCACCTCCGTCGCCGACCTCGACCGCATCCGCACCGTCGCCGCCCGCGTCAAGCGCGAGGTCGATGCCGGCCACGAGGTGGCCGTGGTCGTCTCCGCGATGGCCGGGGTGACCAACCAGCTCGTGGCCTGGTGCCAGGCGCTCTCGCCGCTCTACGACGCGCGCGAGTACGACGCGGTGGTCGCGACCGGCGAGCAGGTCACCTCCGGGCTGACGGCGATCGCGCTGCAGACGATCGGCGTCGATGCCCGCTCCTGGCAGGGCTGGCAGATCCCGGTCCTGACCGACGGCGCGCACGGCAAGGCGCGGGTCGAGAGCATCGCCGGCGCCGAGCTGATCCGGCGGATGCAGGCCGGCCAGGTGCCGGTGGTGGCGGGCTTCCAGGGGCTCGGGCCCGACAATCGCGTCACCACCCTCGGCCGCGGCGGCTCCGACCTCTCGGCCGTCGCGCTCGCCGCCGCCCTCGCGGCCGACCGCTGCGACATCTTCACCGACGTCGACGGCGTCTACACGACCGACCCGCGCATCGTGCCCAAGGCGCGCAAGCTCGAGCGCATCGCCTACGAGGAGATGCTCGAGATGGCCTCGCTCGGCGCCAAGGTGCTGCAGACGCGGTCGGTCGAGCTCGCGATGAAGGAACGCGTGCGCATCCAGGTGCTATCCTCCTTCGAGGACAGGCCCGGCACGCTCGTGGTGGACGAGGACGAGATCGTGGAAAAGGAACTGGTCAGCGGCATCGCCTACTCGCGCGACGAGGCCAAGGTCACGCTCCGGCGGGTGCCGGACCGGCCGGGCATCGCCGCCGCCGTGTTCGGCTCGCTCGCCGAGGCGAACGTCAATGTCGACATGATCGTGCAGAACGTCTCGGCCGACGGCACGACCGACATGACCTTCACCGTCGGCAAGGCCGATCTCGCCCGCGCGATGGAGACGCTGAAGGGCAAGGCGGCGTCGATCGGCTACGCCGACCTCTCGGCCGATTCGGGGGTGGCGAAGATCTCCGTCGTCGGCATCGGCATGCGCAGCCACGCCGGCGTCGCCAACACGATGTTCCAGGCGCTGGCCGGACGCGGCATCAACATCGAGGTGATCACCACCTCCGAGATCAAGATCTCGGTGCTCATCCGCGAGGACGCGACCGAGCTCGCCGTGCGCGCGCTGCACGCCGCCTACGGCCTGGACGCCGCCTGATGACGCGCGCTGAGGCACGGGCGCGGCTCGATGCCCTCTGGCGGCGGGGAACGGCGTTCCTCGGCACCGAGGTCGCCATCATGGGCGGCGCGATGAGCTGGGTGAGCGAGCGCCACCTCGTCTCGGCCATCTCCAACGCCGGCGGCTTCGGCGTGATCGCCTGCGGCTCGATGGGGCCGGCCCTGCTCGATGCCGAGATCGCCGGCACCAAGGCGCTCACCTCCAGGCCCTTCGGCGTGAACCTGATCACCATGCACCCCGCGCTCGACGACCTGATCGGGGTGTGCCTGTCGCATGGCGTGAGCCACGTCGTGCTCGCCGGTGGCCTGCCGCCGGGCGGGGCGATCAAGCGGGTGAAGGACGGCGGCGCGAAGCTGATCTGCTTCACGCCGGCGCTCTCGCTGGGGCGGAAGCTCGTCCGCTCGGGCGCCGACGCGCTGGTGATCGAAGGTTCCGAGGCGGGCGGGCATATCGGGCCCGTCAGCCTCACCGTGCTCGCGCAGGAGGTGCTGCCCCACCTCTCCGAGGTGCCGGTGTTCGTCGCCGGCGGCATCGGCCGCGGCGAGGCCATCCTCTCCTATCTGGAGATGGGTGCTTCGGGGGTGCAGCTCGGCACGCGGTTCGTCTGCGCGACCGAATCGATCGCCCATCCCCGCTTCAAGCAGGCCTTCATCCGCGCCGCCGCGCGCGACGCGCTGCCGACCGTGCAGCTCGACCCGCGCTTCCCCGTCATCCCCGTGCGCGCCCTCGTCAACCAGGGAACCGAGCGGTTCATGGCCCACCAGGCCGAGGTGGTGCGCCGCTACACCGCCGGCGAGCTCACCAAGGAGCAGGCGCAGCTCGACATCGAGCACTTCTGGGCCGGCGCGCTCCGCCGCGCGGTGATCGAGGGCGACGTCGAGCAGGGCTCCGTGATGGCCGGCCAGAGCGTCGGCCTCGTCACCCGCGAGCAGCCGACGGCAGAGATCGTCACCGAGCTCGTGGATCAGGCGCTCGCCGCGCTGATCGCGCGGAGCCCTGCCGCCGCGACGGCGGCCGCCGACTGACCGGGCGATCGTGGCCGCCGCCCAGCACCCCGAGGCAGCGGCGCGACGACTGCTGGGCCGCCTGCGTGCGGTGATGGCCGAGGCCGAGGCCTTGCCCGATCGGCTTTCCGCGCTCGTCCGCCTCGTCGCCGACGAGCTCGTCTCTGAAGTCTGCTCGATCTACGTGATGCGGCCGGGGGAGATCCTCGAGCTCGCCGCCACCGAGGGGCTGCGGCAGGACGCGGTCCACCGCACCCGGCTCAGGGTGGGCGAGGGGATCGTCGGCACGGTGGCCGCCGAAGGGCGATGCCTCAACCTCCCCGACGCGCAGAACCACCCCGCCTTCGCCTACCGTTCAGAGACCGGCGAGGAGCCCTTCGCGTCGATGCTCGCCGTGCCGCTCCTGCGCGCCGGCCAGGTGCTCGGCGTGCTCGCGGTGCAGAACCGCGACACCCGCCTCTACAGCGAGCACGAGGTCGAGGCGCTCGAGACCGTGGCGATGCTGCTTGCCGAGCTCGTCGTCGGGCTCCGCTCGGGGCCGGGGGACAGAAGCGAGACGCCGCGCGCCCTCGCCGGCACCATGCCCCGCGTCTTCGAGGGCGTGGGCCTCACCCCCGGCATCGCCCTCGGCCCGGCGGTGCGGCACGGCGCCCGCCCGCCCCAGGCCTCCGTCCTCGCGACCGACCCCGCCGCCGAGCGGGACCGGCTCGAGGCGGCGGTGGTGGCGATGCACGAGGGGCTCGACGCCCTCGTCGCCGGCAGCGCCGGGCTCGTCGCCGGCTCTGCCGAGACGCGCGAGGTGCTCGAGGCCTATCGGCTGATCGCCGCCGATGCCGGGTGGCTCGCGCGGATCCGGGACGCGGTCGCGGCCGGGCTGACCGCCGAGGCAGCGGTCGAGCGCGAGGTCGCCGAGCTCCGCGCCCGCATGCGGCGGGTGCAGGACGCCTATCTGCGCGAGCGCCTGGCCGACCTCGAGGACGCCGCCGGCAGGCTGCTCGACCATCTTGCCGGCTGCTCGCGCGCCGAGGGCCTGCCGCCCGGCTTCATCCTGCTCGCCCGGCGCCTCGGACCGGCGGAGCTGCTCGACTACCACGCCCGCGGGCTTGCCGGTCTCCTGCTCGAGGAGGGCAGCCCCACCGCGCACGCGACCATCATCGCGCGCGCGCTCGAGGTTCCGCTTCTCGCCGGCTGCCGCGGGGCGGTCGACAGCGCCGAGGAGGGCGAGACGGCGGTGCTCGACGCCGAGGAGGGGCGACTGATCCTGCGGCCGGAGAGCGAGATCGTCTCCGGCTACGAGTCCTCGCTCGCGGCCCGCGCCGCACGCCGCGCAGCGCTCGCCGAGAGCGCGCCCCTGCCGCCCGTGACCACCGACGGCGTCCGCGTCTCGGTCCTGATGAACGCCGGCCTGCTCTCGGACGTGTCGCACCTCGCCGCCTCGGGGGCTGACGGCATCGGCCTGTTCCGCACCGAGATCGCCTGGCTCGCCCGGGGCGGCCTGCCCGATGCCGAGGCGGAGGAGGCGTTCTACGCGCGCGTGGTCGAGGGCGCCGAGGGCCGGCCGGTGCTGTTCCGCACCATCGACCTCGGCGGCGACAAGCTGCTGCGGGGCTTCCCGCACGGCGAGGAGGACAATCCGGCGCTCGGCTGGCGGTCGCTCAGGATCGGGCTCGACCGGCCGGCGATGCTCCGGCGCCAGCTTCGCGCGCTGCTTCGCGCGACCGCCGGGCGGACGCTGCGGGTGATGTTCCCGATGGTCACCACCGTCGAGGAGTTCCGTGCCGCCAAGGCGATGCTGCGGGCCGAGACGGCCGCGCTGCGCCGCGCCGGCCGGGCGCCCGAGCAGGTGCTCGCAGGGGCCATGCTCGAGGTGCCGGCGCTGATGTGGCAGCTTCCCGCCCTGCTCGACGAGGTGGATTTCCTCTCCATCGGCTCGAACGACCTGACCCAGTTCCTGTTCGCGGCCGACCGCGGCAACCCGAGGCTCGCCGGGCGCTACGACTTCCTGTCCGCGCCGGTCCTCGACCTGCTCGCGGAGGTCGCTTCTGCCGGCCGGGCGGCGAGCGTGCCCGTGAGCCTCTGCGGCGAGGCGGCGGCGCGCCCGCTTGAGGCGCTGGCGGTGCTCGGCGTCGGCATCCAGGCGGTGTCGATGCCGGCGGGAGCTGTTCCCGCCGTGAAGGCAATGGTGCGCGGCCTCGACCTCGGCGCCTTCACGCGCTTCCTTGCGGGGCTCCGCCGCTCCTCTGCCGGAGGCGGGTCGCTCAGGACCGAGATCACGGCCTGGGCGCGTGACCACGGAGTATCGTTCTAGCCGGGCGTTCATTCCTGCCACGCTTTTCTATCGAATTTTGTAACGTCTTCACGTTAGGGCTGGCAGGAACGGGTGATCCCGCGCTAGACGATTGCAGGTCGGGCACTGGGGCGGGGGGCTGGCGTTGTCCGGCGGTCCTGCCTTGGTGCGAGGAAGTTCTGCGGTGCTGCAAGACGGAAAGACAATGGCGGCCGACGACACGATGTCCGTCCCGGCACCGAGTCCATCGGCGGTCGGCGGCGTGTTGCGCGCGGCCCGGCAGCGGCAGGGCCTGACGGTCGAGGACGTCGCCGTCGCCCTCCGGATCCGGCGCCCGTACATCGAGGCCATCGAGAATGGCCGCGTCTCCGACCTGCCGGCGCCGGCCTATGCGATCGGCTTCGTCAAGACCTATGCCGCCGCCCTCGGCCTCGACCAGGAGGAGGTCGCCCGCCGCTGGCGGGTCGAGACCGGCAACGCCCATGCCCGCAAGCCCGAACTGTCCTTCCCGGCGCCGGTGCCCGAGCGTGGCATTCCCGCCGGGGCGCTGATCGTCGTCGGCCTGCTTCTTGCCATCGGCCTCTATGGGGGCTGGTACTACCTGTCAGGGACGGGTCAGAGGGTCGCCGACCTCGTGCCGGCCCTGCCGGAGCGCCTGGCGAGGATCGAGGTGGTGCCGCAGGCGCCGCCACCTTCCCCGGCCCCTGCCGGCGTCGCCGCCCCGGCGCCGTCACTGCCGCCTGCGGCCGCCCCGCTGCCCGCTGCGGCGCTGCCACCGGTGGCCATCATCGCGCCGCAGCCCGTGCCGCCGCCCGCGCTGCAACCCGCGCAGCAATCGGCGCCGATCGCGGCACCGAACGGGGCCGTCGCCACGAACGGCAGTGCGCCTGCCGTGGCGCCGGCCGAGGCGCGCGTCGCCCTGCCGGCGACCGGACCATGGCCCACCGGCCCTGCGGTCACGCCCGAAAGCCTGCTGCCTCCCCGCGCCGCCCCGAACCCGACCAGCGCCAATGCGTCGCCCCTCGCACCGCCCCCGCCCGCGCAGGCAGAGCCGCCGGCGCAGAGCTTCGGCACCGCCGACGACAGCCGGGTGCTGCTGCGCGCCCGCGCCGACAGCTGGATCCAGGTGCGCGAGCGCCAGGGCGGCACGGTCCTGTTCAACCGCGTGCTCCGTCCCGGCGAGACCTACCGCGTGCCGCTCCGCCCCGGCCTCCTGCTGACCACGGGCAACGCCGGCGGGCTCGAGGTGGTGCTCGACGGCGACGCGCTGCCGACCCTCGGCCAGCAGGGCGTGGTGCGGCGCGACCTGCCGCTCGAGCCCGACCTCCTCAAGCAGGCTGTCGCGGCCCTGCCGCGCTGACGTCTCGGGTGCGATCGGGCCAAGCTGCTCTATCCATTCAGGTTTCCTAGAGCACGACCTGCCGATCGAGTGGGTCCACTCGATCGGAACGTGCTCTAGCGGAACCGGCCGGGCCACGCCATTCTCCCAGCGAGCGGGAGAGCCAAGCCTCATGTCCTATCGCCCCTACCAGCAGATCACGCGGCGCAGGAGCCGGCAGATCCATGTCGGCCGCGTCGCCGTCGGCGGCGACGCACCGATCTCGGTCCAGACCATGACCAACACGCCGACGACCGACGTCGAGGCGACGATCGCCCAGATCCGCCGCGCCGAGATCGCCGGAGCCGACATCGTCCGCGTCTCGGTGCCGGACGAGGAGAGCACCGCCGCGCTCGCGAGGATCGTCCCGGAGGTCGGCGTGCCGATCGTCGCCGACATCCATTTCCACTACCGCCGCGCGATCGAGGCGGCGGAGGCCGGGGCCGCGTGCCTGCGGATCAACCCCGGCAACATCGGCTCGGCCGAGCGGGTGAAGGAGGTGATCCGGGCGGCGCGCGACCATGGCTGCTCGATCCGCATCGGCGTCAACGCGGGCTCGCTCGAGAAGCACCTCCTCGAGAAGTACGGCGAGCCGAACCCCGAGGCGCTGGTCGAGAGCGCGCTCTGGCACGCCGCGCAGCTCCAGGAGCACGGCTTCCACGACTTCAAGATCAGCGTGAAGGCCTCCGACGTGTTCCTGGCCGTCGCCGCCTACCAGCAACTGGCGGAGGCCTGCGACCATCCGCTGCATCTCGGCATCACCGAGGCGGGGTCGCGGCGCACCGGCACGGTGAAGTCTGCCCTCGGCATCGGCTCGCTGCTCTGGGCCGGCATCGGCGACACGATCCGGGTCTCGCTCTCCGACGAGCCGGAGGAGGAGGTGCGCGTCGGGTGGGAGATCCTGAAGTCTCTGCATCTGAGGCACCGCGGCGTGAAGATCATCTCCTGCCCCTCCTGCGCGCGGCAGGGCTTCGACGTGATCCGCACGGTCGAGGCGCTCGAGAAGCGGCTCGAGCACATCCAGGTGCCGATCAGCCTTTCCATCATCGGCTGCGTGGTGAACGGCCCGGGCGAGGCGCTCCTGACCGACCTCGGGCTCACGGGCGGCGGCGCGGGCCGCCACATGGTCTATGCCGCCGGCCGCACCGACCATACGATCGGCACCGAGGAGATGATCGAGCACATCGTCTCCCTCGTGGAGGCCAAGGCCGAGGCGATCAAGGCCGAGGCCGCGCCGGCGAAGGCGGCGGAGTAGCCGGCCCCCTGGCTCCCGCCTGGCCTTGACAGCGCCGCGCGGAGGCTGCGTTTGAGCCTCCGGGCATGACAGTTCCTGGACCAGAAGCACCGTGACACCGCTCCAGCCCGTGCGCGGCATGCGCGACCTCATCGGCGAGGACGCACGCCGCCACCGCCACGTCATCGACACCGCCCGCCGCACGGCCCTGCTCTGGGGCTTCGAGGAGTGGGAGACGCCGGTGCTCGAGGACACGCGGGTGTTCTCCCGCACCCTCGGCGACACCTCCGACGTCGTGACCAAGGAGATGTACAGCTTCGAGGACCGCGGCGGCGAGCAGGTGACGCTGAGGCCCGAGAACACCGCCGGGGTGTGCCGCGCGCTTGTCTCGAACGGGCTGACCCAGAACCTGCCGCAGAAGGTGTTCTACGCCGGGCCGATGTTCCGCTACGAGCGGCCGCAGAAGGGCCGCTACCGCCAGTTCCACCAGATCGGCATCGAGACCCTCGGCGCGGCCGAGCCGCTCGCCGATGCCGAGGCGATCGCCTGCGGGTGGGAGATCCTGAACGCCCTCGGCGTCGCCGGGGGAACGGTTCTCGAGGTGAACACGCTCGGCGACGGCGAGAGCCGCGCGGCCTGGCGGGCTGCGCTGGTCTCGTTCCTGAAGCGGCACGAGGAGGCGCTGTCGGAGGACAGCCGCCAGCGCCTGGCGCGCAATCCCTTGCGCGTCCTCGACAGCAAGGACGAGCGCGACCGCGCCATCGTCGCCGACGCGCCCGACATCTTCGCCCACCTGACGGAGGGCGCGCGCGCCCACTGGGAGGGCGTGCTCGGGCTGCTCGATGCCTTCGGCGTTCCCCACCGCGTCAACCCGCGCATCGTGCGCGGGCTCGACTACTACAGCCACACCGCCTTCGAGTTCGTGACCGACCGGCTGGGCGCCCAGGGGACGGTGATGGCGGGCGGGCGGTATGACGGCCTCGTCGAGGAGATGGGCGGCCCGCCGACGCCCTCGGTCGGCTGGGCGGCGGGGGTGGAGCGGCTCGCGATGCTGCTGCCCGAGGCGCCGAGCCTTCCCGCGCCGGTCGCGGTCATCCCCGTCGGCGCGACGGCGGAGGCGGCCGCGCTCGGCGTGCTGAGCGCGTTGCGGCGCGCCGGCATCCGCGCCGAGATGGCGTTCCGCGGCACCGTGAAGCGACGCATGGAACGCGCCAACCGGGCCGGTGCGCGCGCCGCCGTGATCCTCGGCGAAGCCGAGATCGCGGCCGGCATCGCCCAGGTGAAGGACCTTGCGACCGGCGCGCAGGAGGCGGTTCCGCTCGATCTCCTGCCGCAACGGCTTGCGTCATGAGCCCTGCCTTCTCGCCCGCCTTCGCCGCGCGGCTCGACCGCGTGCTGATGCGCGCGCACGAGCTCGAGGCGATGCTCGAGGGCGGGCTCGACGGCCAGGCCTATGTCGCGGCGACGCGCGAGCAGGCCCAGCTCGCGCCGGTGGCTGCGGAGATCGCGGCGCTGAGGCGCGCCGAGCGCGAGCTCGCCGAGGCGGAGGCGCTGCGCGACGACCCGGCGGCGGATGCCGAGATGCGCGCGATGGCCGCGGAGGAGGCGCGGGCGCTCGAGGCGCGCATCGACGAGCTCGCGCGCGCGGTGCGCATCGCCCTGTTGCCGAAGGACGAGGCCGACGAGCGCAACGCCATACTCGAGGTGCGCGCCGGCGCCGGCGGCGACGAGGCGGCCCTGTTCGCGGCCGACCTGTTCGAGATGTACCGCCGCTATGCCGAGGGGCGCGGCTGGCGGTTCGAGGTGCTCGAGCTCTCCGAGAACGACCTCGGCGGCTACCGCGAGGCGGTCGCCTCCATCACCGGCCAGGACGTGTTCGCGCGGCTGAAGTTCGAGAGCGGCGTGCACCGCGTCCAGCGCGTGCCGGCGACCGAGGCTCAGGGGCGCATCCACACCTCCACCGCGACGGTCGCGGTGCTGCCCGAGGCCGAGGAGGTGGATGTCGCGGTGAACGACGCCGATCTCCGCATCGACGTGTTCCGCGCCTCCGGCGCCGGCGGCCAGCACGTGAACAAGACCGAGAGCGCGGTGCGCGTCACCCACCTGCCGACCGGCATCGTCGTGCAGTGCCAGGACGAGAAGAGCCAGCACAAGAACCGCGCACGGGCGATGAAGATCCTGCGCGCGCGCCTCTACGAGCGCGAGCGCGAGGCGAAGGCGGCAGCGCGCTCCGGCCTCCGCCGTTCCCAGGTCGGCACGGGCGACCGGTCGGAACGGATCCGGACCTACAACGTGCCGCAGGGGCGGGTGACCGATCACCGGATCGGGCTCTCCCTGCACAAGATCGACCGGGTGCTCGCGGGCGAGCTGGACGAGATCATCGACGCGCTGACGGCGGAGGCGCAGGCGGAGCTGCTCGCGGCGGAAGCATGAGCGGCGCCACGGTCGGCGCGCTGCTGTGCGAGGCGGGGGAGCGGCTGCGCGCGGCCGGCGTCGAGGAGCCCCGCGTTGAGGCGCGCCTGCTGCTCGGCCACGTGCTCGGGCGGAGGCCGCTCGCGCTCCCCCTCGAGGCGCATCGCCCCGTGGCGGCTGAGGAGGCCGCGCGGTTCCGCGCGCTCGTCTCCCGCCGCGCGGCACGCGAGCCTGCGGCCTATCTCACCGGCACGCGCGGGTTCTGGACGCTCGATCTCCGCGTCACGAAGGATGTGCTGATCCCGCGCCCGGACACCGAGGCGGTGGTCGCCGCCGCGCTCGACCATGCGGGCGATCGCGCCTTCGTCCGGCGCGTGCTCGACCTCGGCACGGGCTCGGGCGCGATCCTGCTCGCGCTGCTTGCAGAATGCCCCGACGCCTGGGGCGTCGGCCTCGACCGGAGCCTGGCGGCGCTCGCGGTGGCGCGCGGCAACGCCGCTGCCGCCGGCCTCGCCTCCCGCGCCGCGTTCGTCTGCGGCGACTGGGCGGAGGCGGTCACGGGCCGGTTCGACATCATCGCGGCCAACCCGCCCTATATCGACACCGCGACGATCGCGACCCTCGCCCCCGAGGTGGCCGCGCACGAGCCGCACGTGGCGCTCGACGGCGGCACGGACGGGCTCTCGTGCTACCGGGCGATCATCCCGGCGCTGCCACGCCTGCTTGCGCCGTCCGGGATCGCGGTCCTCGAACTGGGCGCGGGCCAGGCGGAGTCGGTCGCCTCGATCGCGGCGACGGAGGGGCTGCGCAGTCTGGAAATACGGCAGGATCTGGGCGGCGTTCCGCGTGCGTTCGCGCTGGCGCGGGGCTGATGGAACGGCTGCGAAAAAAGCGGTTGGCGGGGCCCCTCCGCCGCACTAGGGTGCAGCGGGTTCCGACAACCTCCGCAGCACACGGCCTCCCGCGGCGCCACGGCGCCACGAACGGCGCGGAGAGTGTGAGGGCCCTGGGCACTGGCCGTGCCGGCCATCGCCCGAGCGTCGGCTCCGGCCGGCAAGCGACGCTGCGACAACGATGGCAGACACGAGCACATGAACCTAAAGCGTATGCGTGGCCGCGGCCATCACCAGGCCCCCCGGCACCAGCACCGCGGCGGCACGCCGATGAACCGCAACCACGTGTTCGACAGCAACGGGCCCGATGTCCGGCTGCGCGGCACGTCGCAGCAGCTCTTCGAGAAGTATCTCCAGCTCGGCCGGGACGCGACCTCGGCCGGTGACCGGGTGATGGCCGAGAGCTACTTCCAGCACGCCGAGCACTATTTCCGCATCCTCAACGCCATGCAGCAGGCGCAGGGCCAGGGGCAGCCGCATGCCCAGGGCCAGAACGGCCACCAGCGCCGCGGCTACGAGGGCGAGGGGGTCGATCCGGTCGATGCCGCCGTCGAGCAGGCGATGAACGGCCACGCCGCCGAGCAGCCGCTTCCCGCCGGCGAGGGCGAGCAGCCGAAGCTCCAGCCCGGGGTCGACTGACACCCGTTCCGGCTACAGCGGCTTCCTGAGGGAGCGAACCGTCTTGCCGCGGTCGGCGAGGTGGGCCTCGCCGACCGGGACGAACCCCTCGCGCTCGTGGAAGGCGAGCGAGGCGGGGTTGCGCGGGGCGATGTTCACCTCCGCGACCAGGGCCCTGAGGCCGAGCCCCCGTGCCGCCGCGGCGAGGTCGGCATAGAGCGCACGCGCGACGCCCCGGCCGCGCGCGGCGGGCGCCACCACCACCCGGTCGACATAGAGGAAATCGTCCATCCGCTGCCTGAACCAGCGGACGTTCGGGCCCTCGATCCGCGCCGTCGGGGCGAGGGCAAGCAGGAACCCGGCCTCCGGCTCGGCAACCGTGGCCCGCGTGGCCTCGGCGAGCAGGGTGTCGAGCGCGGCCTGGTCGAGCGGCCCGGTCTCGGTGACGTGCGCGGCGTTGAGCGCCAGCACCCAGCGGTGGTCTGCCGCGGCGAGGGGCCGGATGATCAGGTGGCAGCCTCGTGCACCACGATCGTGTCGCCGACCGCCACCCGCCCGCCGTCCTCGACCCGGCCATAGACGCCGAGATCGGGGTGGCCGAACCCGTCCCACAGGCCCTGCACCGGGTCGCAGTCGCGCCGCGCGGTCATCGGGTTCACCTCGGTCGCCGGGCAGCGGGGGATGCGTTTGGTGATGGTCAGCGTTGCGCCGCCGAGCTCGATCGTCCGCCCCACCCAGTCGAACTCGGCCCAGGCGGGCAGGCCGCTGAAATAGACATTGGCGCGGAAGCGCAGCGGGTCGAGGCTGCGCCCCATCGCCTGCTCCAGCGCGGCGAGCGAGGCCAGGTTGATCAGCGACACCACCTTGTTCCGGTGATCGGAGAAGCTGTGGCCGGGCGAGGTGACGAAGCGCGGCCGCCCCCGTGCCTCGTGGCCGAGGAAGGCCGCCAGGAACGCCGCGATCGCCGCCCGGCCCTCGGCGGTCGCCGTCGAGGCGGTGAGCGCCTCGCCATCGGGCGGGCGGATCACGAGCACCTCGCGCCGGTCGTCCCATGCCGCGTGGAGGGAGGCCAGCCGCTCGTTCTGCATCAGCATCGCGAAGTGCTGTTTCTGGAGCCACGTGGGGGCGGCCTCGTCGAACGGAGCGTCCCCTTGGACGAGCGCGAACTTCCGGTCGCCCGGCAGGGGCTCGCCGGGGTCGAGGTGGACCTCCGCCAGCGCCTCGGCCGAGAGGCCCTTCACCGGGTAGCGGTAGATGTGTTCGACGCGCACGCGGATTCCCCTGCCCTGGACTTGAGGCCCATCAAAGCGTTTCCCATGTCATGGGCGCAACGCTTGGGCTCGCCCGGGCGGTGCCGCGGGGTGCAGCCTTCGGGGGCACCCCGTGCCCGTCGCCTCCCTGAGGGACAGAGAGACATGGACATCGAGAAGTTCACCGAACGCGCCCGCGGCTTCATCCAGGCCGCGTCCACCATCGCCATCCGCGAGTACCACCAGCGGCTCCTGCCCGAGCACCTGCTCAAGGCGCTGCTCGACGACCCCGAGGGCGCCGCCGCCGGGCTGATCCGCGCCGCGGGGGGTGACCCCGCCAAGGTCCGCGCCTCGGCCGACAGCGCGGTCGCGCGGCTGCCGAAGGTGTCCGGCTCCGGCGCCGGCCAGCCGATGCTCTCGCCCGAACTCGTGCGCGTGCTCGACGCGGCCCAGCAGGCCGCCCAGAAGGCGGGCGACGAGTTCGTCGCGCAGGACAGGCTGCTCGTTGCGCTCGCCAATGCCGAGGGGCCGGCCGGCGCTGCGCTGCGCGGCGCGGGCGCGACCGCCCAGGCGCTCGAGCGCGCGGTGGCGGACATCCGCAAGGGCCGCAAGGTGACGAGCCAGGGCGCGGAGGACACCTTCGACGCCCTTTCCAAGTATGCCCGCGACATCACCGCGCTCGCACGCGAGGGCAAGCTCGACCCGGTGATCGGCCGCGACGAGGAGATCCGCCGCGCCATCCAGGTGCTCGCCCGCCGCACCAAGAACAACCCGGTGCTGATCGGCGAGCCGGGGGTGGGCAAGACCGCGATCGTCGAGGGGCTGGCGCTGCGCATCGTCAACGGCGACGTTCCGGAGGCGCTGAAGGGCAAGCGCGTGCTCGCGCTCGACCTCGGCGCGATGGTCGCGGGCGCGAAGTTCCGCGGCGAGTTCGAGGAGCGTCTGAAGGCCGTCCTCTCCGAGATCGAGAACGCCGCCGGCGAGGTGATCCTGTTCATCGACGAGATGCACACCCTCGTCGGCGCCGGCAAGGCGGAGGGGGCGATGGACGCCTCGAACCTGCTCAAGCCTGCGCTCGCGCGCGGCGAGCTCCACTGCATCGGCGCGACCACGCTCGACGAGTACCGCAAGCATGTCGAGAAGGACGCCGCGCTCGCGCGGCGGTTCCAGCCGGTGTTCGTCGGCGAGCCGTCGGTCGAGGACACGGTCTCGATCCTGCGCGGCATCAAGGACAAGTACGAGACGCATCACGGCGTGCGCATCTCCGACAACGCGCTCGTCGCGGCGGCGACCCTCTCGAACCGCTACATCACCGACCGCTTCCTGCCGGACAAGGCGATCGACCTCGTCGACGAGGCCGCGAGCCGGCTGCGGATGCAGGTCGACAGCAAGCCCGAGGAGCTCGACGAGCTCGATCGCCGGCTGATCCAGCTCAAGATCGAGCGCGAGGCGCTCAAGCGCGAGGAGGACGCCGCCTCGAAGGACCGGCTCGCGCGGCTCGAGCGGGAGATCGCCGAGCTCGAGGAGAAGTCCAACGCGCTCACCGCGGAGTGGCAGGCGGAGAAGGCGCGGGTGACGGAGACGAAGGGGCTCAAGGAGAAGCTCGACCGTGCGCGCGCGGAGATGGAGATCGCGCAGCGCCAGGGCGATCTCGCCCGCGCCTCGGAGCTCCGCTACGGCGTCATCCCCGATCTCGAGAAGCGGATCGCCGCCGCCGCGACCGAGGGCCACCTCGTCAACGAAGCGGTGACGGAGGAGCACATCGCCCAGGTGGTGAGCCGCTGGACGGGCATCCCGGTCGACAAGATGCTCGAGGGCGAGCGGGCGAAGCTGCTCGCGATGGAGGACAACCTGCGCCGCCGCGTGGTCGGCCAGGAGGATGCGCTGAAGGCGGTGGCCAACGCGGTGCGCCGTGCCCGCGCGGGGCTGCAGGACCCGAACCGCCCGATCGGCTCGTTCCTGTTCCTCGGGCCGACCGGCGTGGGCAAGACCGAGCTCTGCAAGGCGCTCGCTGCGTTCCTGTTCGACGACGAGCGGGCGATGGTGCGCATCGACATGTCCGAGTACATGGAGAAGCATGCCGTCTCCCGGCTGATCGGCGCGCCGCCGGGCTATGTCGGCTACGAGGAGGGCGGGGCGCTGACCGAGGCGGTGCGGCGCCGACCCTACCAGGTGATCCTGTTCGACGAGGTGGAGAAGGCGCACGAGGACGTCTTCAACGTGCTGCTCCAGGTGCTCGACGACGGGCGGCTGACGGACGGGCAGGGGCGGACGGTCGATTTCCGCAACACGATCATCGTGCTGACCTCGAATCTCGGCTCCGACATCCTCGCCGCGCAGCGCGAGGGCGAGGACCTCGATCTCGTGCGCGGCCAGGTGATGGCGGTGGTGCGGAGCCGCTTCCGCCCCGAGTTCCTGAACCGGCTCGACGAGATCATCCTGTTCCGGCGCCTCGGCCGCAGCGAGATGGGGGCGATCGTCGAGATCCAGCTTGAGCGGCTGAAGGCGCTGCTGGCCGACCGGAAGGTGACGCTGGAGGTGGGCGAGGACGCCAAGGCCTGGCTCGCCGAGGCCGGCTACGACCCGGTCTACGGCGCCCGCCCGCTCAAGCGCGTGATCCAGCGGTCGTTGCAGAACCCGCTCGCCTCGATGCTGCTCGAGGGGACGGTGACCGAGGGCGAGACGGTGCATGTCTCGGCCGCCGGGGACGGGCTTGCCATCAACGGCAGGCTTGCCGAGGCGGCGTAACGATCCCGGGCAGAAACGTCGCCGCCGTTGCCGAGAGGCAACGGCGGCGCGCGTTCATTCCGCCGCCGCGGCGAGTTCTTTGCCGGGCGCGAGCCTCGCGAACTGCCGCTCGGCGCGCCCGCGCTCGCGCTGGAAGGCGGCGAGCGCGGGGCCGGAGAGGCGCTCTGGCGGCATCACCTGCGCGACGGCGGGGTTCATCGGCTGGCGGTTTCGGTGCACCTCGAAATGGAGGTGCGGGCCGGTCGACATCCCCGTCGAGCCGACACGGCCGATCACCTGCCCCTGCCGCACCGCCGAGCCGAGCCTGAGGCCGCGCTGGATCGTGGAGAGGTGGGCGTAGAGCGTCGAGATGCCGCCCGCGTGGTTGATCACCACCGTGGTGCCGTAGCCGCCCCGCGTGCCGGCGAAGGCGACCCGCCCCTCGCCGGCGGCATAGACCGGCGTGCCCGTGGGCGCGGCGAAATCGACCCCCTGGTGCATGCGGCTGAAGCCTAGGATCGGGTGGCGCCGCATGCCGAAGCCCGAGGAGATGCGTGCGGCGTCGAGCGGCGTGCGGAGCAGCGACCGGCGCACCGAGACGCCGTTCTCGTCGAACCAGTCGACGCTCCCGTCCGGCTTGACGAAACGCCAGATCCGATGGGCCTTCCCGCCGGCCTGGAGCTCGGCGAACAGCACGTCGCCATGGTCCATCAGCGCGCCGTCGGGGTCGCGCCAGCGCTCGAACATCACCGCGAAGCGCTCGCCGCCCTGGATGTCACGCTGGAAGTCGACGTTGTTGGAGAAGGCGCGGATGAGCCCCATGACGAGCGAGGGCGGCACCGAGGCGCGCGTCAGGTCCTCGTAGAAGCTCGAGGCGATCACCCCTTCGGCGCGCACCAGGTGGCGGACGCGCTCTACCTCCTCCAGCGAGGCCGTGAAGCCGCCGTCCTCGCGGGCGAACACGGTGATCCGCCTGTCGGGGGAGGGCTCGATCGCGAAGGCAGCCAGCGGACGGGAGGGATCGATGCTCCGGAACACGTAGAGTTCGTGCCCCGGCCTGAGGTCGCGCGGCCTCAGGTGCGGCGTGATCGCTGCGACGGCCGCATGCGCCTCCGTCGAGGCGAGGCCGGCCCGGCCGAGCAGGGCCAGCAGCGTGTCGCCGCGCCTGACCTCGAGGACGACCGGCTCGAGCGCCTCCCCTGGCAGTTCTCCCGCCTGCTCGCTCGCCTCGGCGCTTGTGGCGTCGCCCGCGACGAACGGCCCCTCGAGCTCGATGGCGGCGGCCGTCGTGGCCTCGGCCAGGAGGAGGGCGGCGAGCGCGATGGCCCGGGAGCGTGGCAGGAGAGGCATCCTGTTGCGAATCCATGGGGTTGTTGGCGGGGCTTGAGAAAATCCGCTGCCCGCGATGGTGTGTCAACCGCGCAATGCATGGCCGGCATGCGGATGCGCGCAGGGCTGGCAAGCGGGGGTGAGTCGGGCCTGTTCGTTCCGGCGGCGCCCTACCGCTTGGGTCGAAAAGCGCAGTTTCATCAAGGGATTGATGGCGCGATGCACCGGCGCTGATGAGGCTTGCGGCGGTGCCTGAAACCTGTTTGACATTGCTCCAGGCCGTGCGTATAAGCCGCGCCTCGCCGCCGGGGAGACCTGCTGGCGGGCTGCGGCGGAGACGCCGCGGCGCGGTGGATCGAGGTCCTCCGCACCGCTCTTTGACATGTTCATCGGAGAGGAAGGGATGCGTTGGCGGCGTCTGGCCGCTCCGGCGCGGACCCATGGGTTTCGACCCATGTGTCGGCGCATCGGGGTTCGGCTGGATCGCACGTCGAACGCATCGCTACGATGCTTTGACGCCGAATGTGCGAGACAGTTCGGACCCTGTTCATCGTGCGCCCCCTCGGGGGTGTTCGGATGAACCTGAGAGTTTGATCCTGGCTCAGAGCGAACGCTGGCGGCAGGCCTAACACATGCAAGTCGTGCGCCCCGCAAGGGGAGCGGCGGACGGGTGAGTAACGCGTGGGAATCTGTCCTGAGGTGAGGGATAACCCTGGGAAACTAGGGCTAATACCGCATGATGTCTGCGGACCAAAGCCGCAAGGCGCCGCAGGAGGAGCCCGCGTCCGATTAGCTAGTTGGTGGGGTAACGGCCTACCAAGGCGACGATCGGTAGCTGGTCTGAGAGGATGATCAGCCACACTGGGACTGAGACACGGCCCAGACTCCTACGGGAGGCAGCAGTGGGGAATATTGGACAATGGGCGAAAGCCTGATCCAGCCATGCCGCGTGGGTGAAGAAGGCCCTAGGGTTGTAAAGCCCTTTCGGCGGGGACGATGATGACGGTACCCGCAGAAGAAGCCCCGGCTAACTTCGTGCCAGCAGCCGCGGTAATACGAAGGGGGCTAGCGTTGCTCGGAATTACTGGGCGTAAAGGGCG
>Ga0272446_1001860_pt1 | contig 29952 bp, 25 predicted proteins | sample YNPCB0061_FD_194587 | JGI IMG/M metagenome (GOLD analysis project Ga0272446, IMG submission 194587) | Hot spring microbial mat communities from Yellowstone National Park, WY, United States - YNP-CB-006-1 | ecosystem: Environmental > Aquatic > Thermal springs > Hot (42-90C) > Sediment | place...
AAATTTCTTCTTTGAAGTTTTCTAAGATTGAAAGAAATGCATTTGGACTTGATTGACCCAATCCACATTTCGAAGCAACCTGCATTGTTTTGCCTAATTCTTTTAAATGATTTAAGTAGTTGAAAGTGAATTCATTTCGTTCAATCATTTCAACTCCTTCAAGTAATTTTATATTTCCAATTCTGCAAGGAGTGCATTGACCGCATGATTCTTCAACAAAAAATTCCATAAAATTTTTAAGCACATGCAACATATTTCTTGATTCATTGAAAATAATAATTGAACCACCGGTTGGAACATCTTCGTAACCAAGCTTTCTATCAAATTGTGATTTAGGAATACAAATTCCTGAAGCTCCACCAACTTGAACTGCTTTAGTATTTTTTGCACCAACGATTTCTAATACTTCATTGATTGTAGTTCCCCAAGGTAATTCATAAACACCTGGCTTTTCGCAATCACCAGAAACAGAAAATAATTTTGAACCGGATGATTTATCTGTACCATGTTTTGCAAACCAAGAACCACCTTTTACAACAATGTGTGATACAGAAGCAAATGTTTCTACATTATTTACAGTAGTTGGTTTTCCTAAGTAGCCAGTGTTAACTGGATAAGGTGGACGGTTGCGAGCTTCGCCTCGATTTCCTTCAAGTGATTCAATCAATGCTGTCTCTTCACCGCAAACATAAGCTCCACTTCCAAGGCGAATTGTAATATCAAAATCAAATCCTGGTTTACCACAAATATTTTTCCCAAGCAAATTATCTTTTCTCATTGTTTCAAGATAATCTTCAAGAGATTTAAGCATGTATTCATATTCACCGCGTAGGTAAACAATTCCATTCTTTGAACCAATTGTATAACCAGCTACAACCATTCCATCAAAAATTAATTCAGGATATTCTAAAAGAAGAACACGATCTTTAAATGTTCCGGGTTCACCTTCATCAGCATTGCAAACAATATATTTTTCATCTGAAACTGCTGCGGAAACAAGAGTCCATTTTGTAGCAGTTGGGAATCCAGCACCGCCTCTTCCTTTCAATTTTGATTCGCGTAATTCAAATAAAACATCTTCGCGAGTCATTGTAATTACTTTTTTTATTGCATCTCCTCTTTTGTAAGAAGAGAAAATAACGTTTCCTTCTCTCTTTGTTTTTTCCATTCGGCACCTCACTTAATCTCATTCAAAATTTTTACAGCTATTTCAGGAGTTACTTTTGGATAAACTCTTTCATTCACTAATAATGCAGGTCCTTGGTCACACATACCTAAGCAATTAACGTATTCAAGAGTTATTCTATTATCTTTTGTGGTTTCTCCAAATTTAATTCCTAATTCTCTCTCAATAGCTTTAGCAACATTTTCTTTGCCGGCAAGATCGCAAGTGATTGTTTTGCAAAGACGAACAATATTTCTTCCTTTTGGTTTAGTATTAAGGAAAGCATAGAAAGAAATTACGCTATAAACTTCAACAGGATGAATATCAAGTAATCGTGCAACTTCTTGTTGTGCAAAATCTGGAATGTGTTTATGCTTTCTTTGAATATCTTGAAGGATTGGTAATAACGCAGAGCGATTTCGACCATGTTTTCTAACTAAGTCTTCAATCTCTCTTGTCATATTATTTTTTTCTAATACTAACATTATTATTTCTCCTTCTGTTTTTTGAGAAGCGTTTCAACTTTATCGAGTAATTGATCTGGTGTAATTGGTTTTTCAACAAAGTCATCAACAGGAACCATTTCACTTTTGTCGAAATCCATTCCAACCGCTTTGGAAATTGAAGTGTACATTAAAATTGGTGTGGTAATTTTTTCTCTTCTAAATTTTTGAGCGAGATAAAAACCATCGTCAGGTTCATCCATCATAACATCAAGAATAATTAAATCTGGCTTTTGCTCTGTTACAATTTTGTAACCATCATTTGGATTTGTAGCAGTAACAATATCAAATCCTTTTGATTTCAAGATAAGTGAACTTGCATCAAGAATATCAGGATCGTCATCGATAATAGCTATTAGCGCCATAGCTTTCTCCTTTTTTTTAGTTGTGATTTATTGGTAAGTGAATTGTAAATGTTGTTCCATATTCGTAACGAGAATCAACTTCAATTTTCCCGTTGTATGATTCAACAATTTTTTTCACTATTGATAATCCTAATCCTGTTCCGCTTATACCGCGAGTTTTTTCATTCTTAGCCCGATAAAATTCATTGAATAACTTTTCTTTTTCTTCTGGTTTCATTCCAATTCCGGTGTCACGGATTTTTATATTAATGTAATCATCTTCTTGATGCGCTGTAATGTAAATTGAACCATTCTCTTTATTATATTTAATTGCATTGCTAATGAGATTGGTAAACAAACGAGAAATTTCATTCACATCAGCATAAATTGGAGGAAGATTGGTTTGGAAATTTTTATCTACATTTATTTTCTTATTGGAGATTTCGAACTCAAGGAATTGAATGGTCGAATTAATTATTTCTTCAAGATTGACGGCTTCAATTTCTCTTTGTTTAGTTTTTAATTCCATTCGAGAAATGTCAAGTAAATCATTTACGAGTGCAGTCAAATTTTTTAATCGAACAGATGCTCTTTGTAAATATTCTTTTTCCTTTTCTCTATCGAGGTGAATTGAATCATCTAAAATTATATTGATGAATCCTTGCACTGCAGCAATTGGAGTTTTTAATTCATGAGCTACCATCGAAACAAATTGAGATTTTATGAGCTCAATTTTTTTGAATTGAGTTATATTGCTCAGAATTAAAACAATGCCGGCTAAACTTCCATCTGGATTAGGAACAGGAGTACAAGCTGCTTCAATTACTAATTCATTATTTGGTAGTATTTCAATTTGTTTGGAATAAGTCTTGAGTAAATATTTATCAGCAGAAGTAATTTTATTAAAAAGCTCAATAATTTCTATCGGAAGTTTTTCAAGAACATATTCACCAATCTTGATGGATTGAATGTTGAGATATCTTAAAGCTGCGTAATTAAAATATGAAAGTTCACCATTAAGATTAATTACAAGTACACCTTCATTTATGGATTTAATAATTGTATTGAGACGAGATTTTTCCGAAGCTATTTCTAAAAGTTTTTCTTCGCGTTCTTGTTTTAGTCTTGCTGCTTCAAGAATTAAATTTCTTTGTTTAATTCCCTGTTCAACTTGATAAATTAATTCTTCAGGAGAAAATGGTTTTGGAATATATCCAAAAGCACCAAGACGAGTAGATTCAATTGCAGTTTCATAACTCGCGTAAGCAGTTGCTATAAAGCAAATTGTATTTGGAAATGTTGATTTGATTTTTGATAATACTTCAAGACCATCAACATCTGGCATTTTCAGATCGATAATTGCAATGTCGAATTCGCTCGATGTTCCTAATTCAATTCCTTTATTACCACAATCTGCAACAGAAACATCGTAACCTTCATCTTCTAAAAGAGATTTGGTACCAATACGAATTCCCTTTTCGTCATCAACGATAAGGATTTTTGTTTTCTGTTTTTCAACAGACATTTATTTTTTCAAGTTGTTTTTTAAGCTGTAAAACTTTCAAGCTTTGCAATTAATTCATCAATAACAACAGGTTTGTTTAAAATTCCATCACATTTTAGCCAATCTTTTTCTTCACTTGATGATGAACTAAACTTAAAACCTGTCTCGTAAGTAGCAGATGTTAGAATAAAAACAGGAATTTTCTTTCCATGCTCAGTTTTTTTGATTTTATATGAAAGAATGAATCCCGAATCCATTTGTTCCATAATTAAATCAATGATTGCTGCATCGGGTAATTCTTTTTCAAAAGCTTTGAAGCCTTCTCTTTCACTATCTGCAGTTACAACTTTAAATCCTCTTGATTCAAGTAACAGTTTATTTTGTTCAAGTAGATCAATATCATCATCTACTAATAAGATTTTTTTAATTTCTTTTGGATCCATTTTATTTCCTTTAATTCAAAATTATTTTATTGTTAATTGAAATTGGTAATTTAATTGTGAAAGTAGTTCCTTTTCCTAAAGCACTAGAAACTTTTATATCACCTTTGTGCATTTTGATTATGCCATATGTAATTGCTAAACCAAGTCCAGTTCCTTTTCCCATTTTTTTTGTTGTAAAAAATGGTGTAAAAATTTTGGATAAATTTTCAGGGGCAATTCCGCATCCTGAATCAGAAACATCAACAAAAAGAAAATTTTCATTCTTATAAATTTTTATTTCAACTCTTTTATCAATGGAATTTTCTAATGACTCTACAGCATTGTTAATTAAATTTATAAAGACTTGTTTAATTTGATCAGCATCTCCTTCAATTTCAAAGTCATTACATTCATTTTCAATTTTAAAAACAACATCAGAATAAATCGGATTTATTTTTACTGACTGAATCACATTTATTATTATTTCATAAATATTGAATTGAGATATTCTCAACTTTCCTTGTCGAGCAAAATTTAGAAGATTAGAAACAATTGATTTACATCTATTTGCTTCTTCAATTATCATTTGAATTTCATCAGAAGATTGCAAATTTGAATTCAGCTTTTCAATTTTTCTTTTAAGCATCGACGCATAAAGAATTATTGAGCCAAGTGGATTATTAATTTCATGAGCAACTCCTGCCGCTAATTGACCAATCGAAGCTAATTTTTCTGCCGAATGAAGTTGTTCTTGTGCTTCTTGAATTTCTTGGTTTGCTTTTTCAAGTTTGTCGATGAGATAAGGTAAACACATATCATCTTCTGCCAATCCTTTAGCAATTGCAATTGCATATTCGCGACAAGTTGGATAACCGCACGATCCACAATTTAATTCATCACTAATTGAAAATTTATTTGTTCTTGCAAGAATTGATTTTATTTCTTCTTCGCTTGGTAATGGTTTTCTTTGTGGCTTATAAGAAAAATTTCTGTTGAGATTAATAAAACGTGAATTGAAAATTTCACTTTGCCATTCTCGTTTATCAAATGAATTAATATTTTCATCAATAAAAGAAATTACTTTTTCTCTTCTTGAGTAATAATTCAAATCAGATTCTATAGCTGGACCGTTGATGCAACCTTCACAAAATAAAATATCAATAAATTTTGATTGAATTTTTCCAGCAGAAATTTCCTCAAGAATTTCTTTTACCTTAGTTCTTCCTTCAACAACAATTATATCTTTTTCTAATACATCTTCAGAAATGTTTGCTGTTTTAAGAAGCCCACCAACAAGTGGAAATGATTTGCCAATATAAGCATGTGGAGGATCAAAATTAGATTCTTCAAGTTCATCAAAATTTATATTTGCTTCATAAAACCAGTCTTTCAATTCTTTGAAAGTTAGAACTGCATCGATTGCACCATCAACTTCTTCATCTAAAATTTCACTTTTCTTTGCAACACAAGGACCGATAAAAACTACTTTGGCGTCTTTCCCAAAATTATTTTTTAAGTATCTTCCCATTGCAATCATTGGAGAAACAACTTTCGCAAGTTTTGGAACACTCTCTTCGTAATATTTTTCTATCAGGTTAACAATCGCTGGGCAAGGTGAACTAATTATAGTTTCTTTTCTATCTTTTTGATGAAGAAGATTGTACTCATTGCTAATTAAGTCAGCACCGAATGCTGCTTCAGTAATCAAAACAAAACCAAGCTTCCTTAAAGCAGAAGCAATTTTAGAATAATCATTTGGGAAAGATGCCGGGAAAGATGGTGCGACCATTGCAATTGGTTTTGAAGAATGAATAATTTTACTTTTTACAAAATCCAAATCGTTTTTTACTGCTTTTGCATTTTGCGAACAAACCTTAACACAATGGCCGCAACTTATACATCTTTCCTCAATAACAACAGCTTGGCCATCAACCACGCGTATTGCGATTGCAGGGCATTCTCTCACACAAGAATAACATCTCTTGCATCGCTGACCAATTGTTGTTACTATACCGGCAATCATATCAATTATTTCTTAATATTTTTTTTCTATCAACATAATGAGTGTGTAAAATTTCATGAGCTAAATGTCCATTCGGCTCACCAAAAAACTCTTTGTATAATTTTTTAACTGATTCATTTTCATGTGATTTTCTATGCTTCATTTTTGAATCAATTTCATAAAGAGTCTGAATACGTTTTCTAACTTTATCTGGTTTTTGATGAATTGGTTGACCGCCACCATTTATACATCCACCAGGACAAGCCATTACTTCAATAAAATGATATTTAGATTCACCTCTTTCAATTTCTTCAAGAATTGGAGCAACGTTTCCAATTCCATTTACAACTGCAATATTAACTTCAAGACCATTAATTGGAATTGTTGCCGATTTAATTCCTTCCAAACCACGAACTGCTTGAAAGTTAACATTTTCTAATTCATGTCCTGATAATTTTTCATAAGCAGTTCTTAAAGCAGCTTCCATTACTCCACCGCTTGTACCAAAAATTGCAGCTGCGCCAGTCGATTCACCAAGTGGATTATCAAAATTATCTTCTGGCAAATCATTGAAATCAATACCCGACATTTTAAACATTCTAACAAGTTCGCGAGTTGTTAATACAGCATCAACATCTTGTAAATGATCTTCAGAAAGTTCAGGGCGATCAGATTCAAATTTTTTAACGGTGCACGGCATGATTGAAACTACAAAAATATCTTTTGGATCAATTCCCATTTTCTTTGCATAATAAGTTTTTAGAACAGCTCCTTCCATTTCGTGTGGTGATTTACAAGTTGATACGTGTTTTAATAAATGAGGTCTATTTTGCTCTATATATTTGACCCAACCCGGACAGCAACTTGTAAACATTGGAAGATCGCCATTATTCGTTACACGATTTATTAATTCTGTAGCTTCTTCAATGATTGTTAAATCTGCAGCGAAGTTTGTATCAAATACTTTTTTGAAACCTAATCTTCTTAATCCAGTTACTAATTGCCCAGTTGCATTAGTTCCTAATGGTAAATTAAATTCTTCACCGATACTTGCTCTAACTGCTGGAGCAACCTGTGCAACCACAAATTTCTTTTTATTTTGAATTGCATTCATCACTTCTTTTGAATGACTCTTTTCGCGAAGTGCAGCTGTTGGACAAACTAAAATACATTGTCCGCATAGAATACAATCACTTACGTTCAATCCTTTATTGTAAGGAGTGGTCACAATACTTTTAAATCCACGATAAGTGAAATCAATTGCACCAACTTTTTGAATTTCATTACAAGTACGAACACATCTTCCACACAAAATACATTTTGCAGGATCTCTTTCCATTGAAGCACTTGAAATATCTATCGCATGTTCTTTCTTTTCACCAACATAACGGTGTTCTCTTATATTATATCTTTCTGATAAATCTTGCAATTCACAATTCTTGTTACGAACACATATCAAACAATCTTGCGGATGGTTTTCAATCAGTAACTCAACAATTGTTTTTCTTGCAACTCTAACTCTTGGTGAATTGGTTTCTACTTTCATTCCTTCAACTACAGGATAAGCACAAGAAGGTGTTAAACCACGCATTCCTTCAACTTCAACAACACACATTCTACAAGCACCAGTTGGGAACATATCTTTCATGTGACAGAGTGTTGGAATATGAATACCAACAGATTTAGCTGCATCAAGAATTGTCATTCCTTCTTCAGCTTTAACTTTTATATTGTTTATTGTTAATTCAACCATTTTAATCTCCATTAATTAACTTGAACTGCATCTAAGCGACAAGTTTCAAAACACATTCCGCATTTTGAACATTTGACTTCAATAATTTGATGAGGCTGTCTTTTCTCACCGAAAATTGCTTCTGTAGGACATTTTTTTGCGCATAATCCACAACCTGTACAAACTTCAGGATCAATTGTGAAGGTAAGAATATCTTTACAAACTTTTGCTTTACATTTTCTTTCGTATAAATGTTCTTCATATTCATCTCTGAAATATCTTAATCCAGATAGAACTGGATTTGGTGCGCTTTGTCCTAATCCACAAAGTGAAGTATCTTTAATAACTTCTGCTAATCTTTGTAGATGCATGATTCCTTTAAATCTTTGCAAAGGTTCATATTGAATTTTAGTATGATTATAACTAACAGGAATTCTTTCAATAATTTCAAGCATTCTTTTTGTGCCTTCGCGACATGGAACACATTTTCCACAAGATTCATTTTGAATAAATGTTAAAAAGTATTTTGCAACGTCAACCATGCAAGTATCTTCGTCCATCACAACAAATCCACCAGAACCCATCATTGCTCCAATACTTCTAAGTGAATCATAGTCAACTTCAGTTTCCATAACTTCCATTGGTAAACATCCACCGGAAGGACCACCGATTTGAACAGCTTTAAATTTTTTATTATTTGGAATTCCGCCACCAATATCAAAAACAACATCTTTTAATTTTATTCCCATTGGAACTTCAACTAAACCACTGTTTTTAATTTTGCCAGAGAGTGCAAAAACTTTTGTTCCTTTACTATTCTTAGTTCCAATCGATGAAAACCATTGCGAACCACGATTAATAATCGCAGAAACATTTGCAAAAGTTTCGACATTATTAATTACTGTTGGTTTTCCCCAAAGACCAGCATCGCTTGGATATGGTGGACGTGGGCGAGGCATTCCTCTTTTTCCTTCGATTGATGCAATTAATGCTGTTTCTTCACCACAAACAAAAGCACCTGCACCTTTTTTAATTTTTAAATCAAAATCGAAGTCACTATTCAAAATATTTTTCCCAAGCAAACCATATTCTTTACATTTTTGAATAGCTCTTGTTAATCTTTCAATTGCAAGAGGATATTCAGCACGACAATAGATATAACCCATTGAAGCACCAATTGCATAAGCACCAATCAACATTCCTTCAATAACACGGTAAGGATCACTTTCCAAAACAGAACGATCCATAAAAGCACCGGGATCTCCTTCATCTGCATTACAAATAATATATTTTTGGTCGGCAACTTTTTTCTGAGCTATTTCCCATTTCAATCCTGTTAAAAATCCTCCACCGCCTCTTCCCTTTAATCCACTTTCTTTGATTTCTTTAACAACATCTTCTGGACTCATCAAGCGAATTGCTTTATCCATAGCTTTGAATCCACCAGCAGCAATGTATTCATCAATTGAATTAGGATTGATAACACCACAATTTTCAAGCACAATTTTCATTTGTTTTCTAAAAAACGGCGTTTCATTTATGTTGGGAATTTTTGCAGATGAATTTCCAAATGTTCCAAGAAGTTTTTTATCATAAATTCCACCTTTAACAATGTGAGTATCAATTAATGCAGGAATATCTTTTGGTGAAACTTCACAATAAGAAATTCTATCTTTACCAGGCATTTTGATATCAACAATTGGTTCTCTTGCACACAAACCAATACAACCGGTGGGTATAATTTCAGCGACAATATTTTTGGCTTTAAGTTCATTTTCAATTGCTGTTTTAACTTTATCAGCACCTGAAGCTAATCCACAAGTACCCATTCCAATAAAAATAACTGGAACTTCATTATTCTTGTATTTCAAATTATTGTGAAGAGTTTGATGTTTCTCTTTACAATTTTCATCTTGATGGCATAAAGGACCTTCTAAACTGCAAACAATAAAAAGGTCGCACGGATTTTCTGAAGAATGCCAACACTGATCGCAACATTTATCGATGTAAGTTTTCATTCGTTACTCGCAATTTGTTCAACTTTATTTTTTAGTTCTTCCTCTTTTTTATACCGTTTTAGGATTACAGGAATTTCTTTAACGGTAATTCTGCCAAAGTACTCATCATTAATATTTACAACAGGTGCAATACTGCAAGCACCAATACAAGCAACTGTTTCAAGAGTAAAAAGTTTATCTCTTGTTGTTTGACCAGCTTTGATTCCTAATTCAGTTTCAAGAGCGGTGAGAATATTTGCCGAGTTTTTAACATGGCAAGCCGTTCCTCTGCATACGCGAATAATATTTTTTCCAAGAGGATTTAATCTAAATTGATTGTAGAATGTTGCTACTCCATAAACTGTTACGAACGGAATACCAACATAATCAGCAATTTCTCTTAATTGTTCTTCAGGTAAATAGCCATAAGCTTCCTGAACATCTTGAAGGATTGGAATTAAATAACTTCTTTCCTTTTCGGGATATTTTTCTAAAATATGATTTTTCATCTTATTCTCTCTTTTTGAACATGTCATTATCTATTATTCCATAATCAGTGCCAAAAAAAACGAGGTTTTTGAGGAATAAAAACATTAAAATTTTCTTTTTTTCTAATTGGATAGAAAATCAGAGAAAAATTTTATTAAAGTTAAGAGAAGAAGTAAGTCACTTCATTAAAAATTATATTGAAAATATTTTTAATTTTGAATAAACAATTTGAGAAATGAATGAAAACCGAAATTGAAAAAAATTTTTTGATGAAAAAGCAAGCAGCTTGGCTTTCGTTAATTATTGGTTTTTTGATGTTTATCTTCAAAACACTTGCTTATTTAATTACAGATTCTACAGCCATTTTTTCTGATGCAGCAGAATCAGTTGTTCATGTTGCAGCAACTGGAATGGCTCTTTATAGTATCTACTTAAGTGCAAAGCCTGCTGATGAAGATCATCTTTATGGACATGGAAACGTAGAATATTTTTCTGCTGGTGTTGAAGGATTTTTAATTATTCTTGCTGCTGTTACAATTATTTATTCATCAATAAAAGATTTGATTTTTGGTGTTGAAACCTCAAGTTTGGATGTTGGAACAATTATAATTGCAATAGCAAGTGTTGTTAATTTACTGCTTGGATTATTTTTAGTTCGTAAAGGCAAAAAAACAAATTCTTTAATTTTAGTTGCTGATGGAAAGCATGTTTTAACAGATTCATTTACAAGTTTTGGTGTTGTCTTCGGTTTGATTTTAGTTTTAATAACCGGTATCAAAGTAATAGATCCAATCATTGCAATTTTTGTTGCTGCAAATATTTTATTTACTGGGTATAAACTTGTACGTGAATCAATTGGTGGTTTAATGCACGAAACTGACAAAGAAATGTTGAGCATGATTGTTGAAAAATTGAAAAGCATAAGAAAAGATTATTGGATTGATATTCATCATTTAAGATTTTGGAAATCGGGAGAACGTGTGTTTATAGATTTCCATTTAATTCTTCCTTATTATCTTTCAGTAAAGGAATCACATCTTGAAGAAGAATTTATTGAAAAAAATCTATTAGAAATCATTCCAAATTCTGGTGTAAGAATTCACATGGATTATTGTAAACCGGAAGTTTGCAAATATTGCGGATATGAATGTGATAAAAGAAGTGAGGATAGAAAAATTAATTATGAATGGAATGAAAAAAGATTTTTAGGCGATCCAATTTATATGATTCCACACGACTAATTATTCATTAGATTTTTATCTTTTGAAATTACCTCTTCTTCCATCTTCTTTTTATAATCTTCTAATTTTTTTTGAAGATTATTATCGCTTGTTGCTAAAATTTGAATAGCTAACAATGCTGCATTTTTAGCTCCATCAATTGCAACGGTTGCAACTGGAACTCCCGATGGCATTTGAACAATGGACAAAAGAGAATCAAGACCATTCAACGAACCACTTTTTAATGGAACACCAATTACTGGTAAAGTTGTATATGCTGCAATTACTCCTGGTAAATGAGCTGCTAAACCTGCCCCAGCAATAACAACTTTTATTCCTCTATCTTTAAATCCAACTACATATTCTTTCAAGTGAGATGGAACTCTGTGAGCTGAAAGGATTCTCATTTCAAATGGAATATTAAATTCTTTCAATGTATCTGCAGATTTTTGCATAACAGGAATATCAGAATCGCTGCCCATTATAATGCTAACTAAAGGATTATTCATTTTGTGTAACCTTTTTCAATTTTGTTACAAATATAGAGAATAGATTGTGAACTGAAAAATTGTAATATCTCAATTCAATCATTTGCGATTAATTGATCCAACGCCTGAAATATTCGTTTTTATCTTAGCTGGATTTCCATAATAATCAATTGAACCAACACCAGAAACAGAAGCATCTAAACTTTCTTTAGCAAATACAGATGCAGAAGCCGCACCACTAACAGAAATATCAACATCGTTTGCTTTTAAGTTTTTTGCATTAATAGTTCCTGCACCAGATAAATCTGCAATTAATTTATTTGTAGAACCATTTAAATCAATTGTACCAGCACCACTTAAATTAACTTCAAATTCATCTTCATTAACTCCAACAATTTCAATATCATTTGCACCGGAAGCTTCGACAAAATTTAAATTTGGTGTTGTTATTAAAATTTTAATTTCTCTTCTAGGCGATAATCCTTTTTTTGAATCAATAACTAAAGTTCCATCATTAATTTTCGTTCTTATTAATGGAAGTAGATTTTCCTCTGCGGAAATTTTTATAGATGGAGATTTTCCAACTTCAACTTTTACTACGAAAGCTCCGCCAATTTCAAGACGATCAAATTCTTCGATGGATCTGTTTTGAAGTTTTACTTTTCCATTTCCTCGAACTCCCCAAAAGTTACAAGCATTAAATAATGCTAAAGAAACAAACAAAAGTAATAATGTCTTCTTTTTCATAGTGAATTACTCCTTTTGGAAATTTAGACGAAGGATGAAATAAAAAGTTTTGTTTTTATTTTTATAGTGAACTTAACTTCTTATTTTAAACTACGAAAATAATATAACAATTTAATTGAAGATGGGATTTTTTACTAGCGATCAAGATTTGAATAAACTTCAGCAAGAAGCATTCGATCATTTATGGAATGGTCGGTTTAGAATTGCTTTACAAATTGCTGAAAAAGTTTTCCTTTCAAGACCTGATGATAGTGATGCAGCGATTTGCTATGCTTGGGCTTTATTAGAAAATGGAAATCCAATCAAAGCAATGGAGTTGGCTAACCTTGCAGTTGAATTAAAAGGTGATTCAACTAAAGCAAGAATTTACCGAGCATATATTCTCTACAGAATGAGCATCTTTGAAGGTGCTTTAGCTGATTTAAATATTTCAATTAATTCACAAAAAGAAAGTTTAGCTTGGTCCTACCTGAATAAAGCTCGTTCACTCGCTGGCTTGCAAAAATTTGATGAAGCAAGTCAATCGCTCGATTTAGCTTTGATTATTGATGATAACAATCATAAAAATTGGAAAGAACTAAGACAATGGTTAGAAAAAGCAAATGAACTATCAAAAACGAAAATAACTGATAAGAATTTAAGTTCACTAATTGAAGAAGCAAATCAAGCAATTAAATCAAAGGAATATTGGTATTCACTTTTTATTTCAAAAAAGATTTTAGAAAATGGACAAAATGATGAAGCTGAATTAATAGAATTAGAATCAATGCTTTATCTTTTTCAAGTACGTCCTGCATTAAAAAAAGCTGAAGAACTTAAAAAGAAATTTTACAAGAATGATCGTTTTGATAAAATTTATTTAAGTCTGAAAAAATTTAAAGAGCTTGAAAAAGAAGATGAAGCAGATTTTCCAAAAAGAAAAACCAAATCGACAAAAACAATAATTGAAGAACCAACGCCTAAAAAAACAGAAGCCATTTTTTATCCAAATGAATATGTGGATCTTTTCTCGCTAAGAATTTTCGATGTTGATGAAGAACAAAAAACAAACAGCCGAATTTTTTACAAGCAATTTGATTCATTGACTAAAATTTTTGGCGCTGAAGTTATTTTTAACAATCTTTTTTATAAAAAGTCAGATAAAAATTTTAATGGGTTAGCAATTTGGTATTTCAATGATTTTGAAGTTTATCGAAATTCATTTCAAATTAATGTTAAGAAAGATTGGGATTCAGTAATTTTTGTACAGACATTTGATAAGAAAGAAATTAATTTCAAAAAAGGACAAGCTAAAGTTGAGATATATGTTCAAAATTTCAAAGTAGGTGAAAAATATTTTTTAATTAATGATATTGAAATTGAAGAACAAGAAGAAAAATTAACTTCAAATTCCAATCAGCTTGAAGAAGAAACTCATTCAAAAACAAAAACAATTCAACAAAGAAATGTAAAACCACTAAATGAACTTTTAGAGGAATTAAATAGCTATACTGGATTAGCAAGTATAAAGGAAGCAATTAAAAATTTTATTTCTTATTTGGAATTTTTAAAAGAAAGAAAAAAACTTGGATTGAAAGCTGATGAAAATATTTCAATCAATGCTGTTTTTCTTGGCAATCCAGGAACTGGAAAAACAACAATAGCAAGAATGCTCGGAGATATTTTTTATGCAATGGGAATTTTGCCGAGCGGTCATGTAGTTGAAGTTGACCGTGCAGCATTAGTTGGTGAATATATTGGACAAACAGCACAAAAAACTGAAAAGAAAATTAATGAAGCAATCGGCGGTGTTCTTTTTATTGATGAGGCATACACACTTGTTAAAAAAGGTGCACAAAATGATTTTGGTCAAGAAGCAATTGACATTCTACTGAAAAGAATGGAAGATCGCAAAGGTGATTTTGTTGTTATTGTTGCCGGTTATCCTGAAGAAATGGAATCATTCTTAAATTCAAATCCCGGATTAAAATCTCGCTTCACGCATACTTTTACATTTGATGATTATTCTCCAGATGAATTATTAAAAATCTTTGAAGATATGATTTCTAAAGAAGATTATGTGATTACTGAATCTGCAAAGGAAATATTGAAAAAAGAATTAATTGATCTTTACAGAAAAAGAGATAAATCTTTTGGCAACGCAAGATTAATAAAACGTTTATTTGAAAATTGTAAAATCAATTTAAGCAAGATATGTCTTCAATTGAAAGAAGATGAAAAAACAAGAGAAGTATTAACAACATTTACAGATGAAGTGATACTTCAAAGTTTTTCAAAAAGTAAAATCAAAGAAGTTAAAATTCCAATTAATGAAGAAGCTCTTAACGAAGCTTTGCAAGAGCTTGATCAATTGGTTGGTTTGAAATCTCTCAAGAAAGATGTCAATGATATGGTGAAACTTGTTCGTTACCTTCAAGAACAAGGAGAAGATTTATCAAAAATATTTAGCGAACATATTTTGTTTTTAGGAAATCCCGGCACAGGAAAAACAACTGTTGCAAGAATATTTGGAAAAATTTATTCGGCACTTGGAATTTTACCAAAAGGTCATTTGGTTGAAACTGATCGTCAAGGATTGGTTGCTGGTTTTGTTGGACAAACGGCAGAAAAAACAACACGTATGATTGATATGGCAATTGGTGGTATGCTCTTTATTGATGAAGCATACGCATTAATAAAACATGGTGATACTGGAAGTGATTTTGGGAAAGAAGCAATAGATATTCTTCTTAAAAGAATGGAAGATGATCGTGGTAAATTCATTGTGATTGCTGCTGGATACACTGATGAGATGAATAAATTTGTTTCTTCAAATCCAGGAATTCAATCTCGCTTTAGTAAATCATTCACTTTTGAAGATTATAATCCTGATGAATTGATTGAAATTGTTCATCGCTCATTAAAAAAAGAAAATAAAGTTTTACATCCCGACGCAGAAAAACTTCTAAAAAAACATTTCGAGTTGATTTACAAAAACAGAGATAAAAAATTTGGTAACGCACGAATTGTTAGAAATATTCTGGAAGCAGTAAAACAAAAATTACTTTTAAGGTTAGCAGAAATTCCAACAAGTCAAAGAACTGAAGAAAAAACTATTACGATTGAAGTTGAAGATATTCAAGAAGTTCTTAATCGTGAAGTTGAAGCAAAGAATTATCAAGTCAAAGGTGATTTGTTAAAACTTCAGGATGAAATTAATGTGCTCAATAATCTTGTTGGATTGGAAAACATCAAGCAAGAAGTTTTCAAATTAATAAGCTTTGCAAAAATTTCAAGATTGAAAAAAGAAAAAGGTCTTGAATCGCCTGAAAGAAATCTTCATTCTATTTTCATTGGAAATCCTGGAACGGGCAAAAGAACAATTGCAAAAATTATCGGAAAAATTTTGAAGGAACTTGGTATTCTTGAAAAAGGTCATTTGATTGAAGTTGATAGAAAAGATTTCGTTGCAAGCTATCAAGGACAAACTGCAATTAACACAGATAAAATTATTCAACAAGCTTATGGTGGAATATTATTCATCAAAGATGCATCTTCCCTTTTTCGTATGCATGATGATTTTGGTGATGAAGCAATAGAAACAATTCTAAAGAGAATGGATGATTGGAAAGGAAAATTTATTGTTATGCTCGAAGGTAAACCATCTGAGATGGAAGAATTATTAAAAGTGAATGTTGGATTGAAAGCTTACTTTCCAAATATTTTTAGATTTGAAGATTATTCACCTCGTCAGCTTTTAGCTATTGCTGCAAACTTAGCTGAAAATATTGGTTATATTTTAGATGAAGGAGCTTTGCAAGAAATGCTGGATAAGTTCAACGAATTATATTCAAATCGAAATGAAAATTTCCAAAATGGAATTCTTGCAAGAAATATTTTATTTGCAGCAATTACAAATCAGGAAGAAAGAATTTTTAACAACTACGAAAAAGAAGAAATCGATTTGAAATTAATTACACTTGAAGATGTTGAAAAAATCAAAATTGAACAGAGTTAATTTTTATAGATTGATTCTGAAATTTTTCCAGCAAGTGTAATTGAAATTTTTCTACTAACAAATCTATTTGATACAGCAAGAATTTTATTAAACAACCCGTCAATCACACTTGGTTTTTTGCCTAATGCTTTCAGTGTTGATTTAACAACTTGTTCGCTTGTTCTTGGAAATGGTCCCATTGTTGATTTTGCAACTTTATGAAATTCTGTTTCAGTTCCTCCAGGATTTACTGTCACAACATCAATGTTATATTTTTTTAATTCATACCAAAGTGCATCACCAAGAAAAGCATCAAAAACTTTTGTTGCTGCATATACTGCTGTAGTTGGAGTAGGTTGAAAAGCAACTAAACTTCCAAGAAAAATTAAAGCACCTTTTTTTCTTTCAACCATTTTTGGAAGCAAATAGTGAGTTAAAATTGTTGGAGCTATACAATTAACTTTTATCATGTTAATATTATTTTGGGAATCAGAATTAATAAATTCATCTCGATATCCAAAGCCTGCATTGTTAATTAAGATTCCAATTTCTTTTGAATCAATTACTGATTTTATTTCTTCTAAAAAATTTTCATTTTGTAAATCAACTTGCAAAGGAATTACTTCGACATTGAATTTATTTTCTAACTCGGATTTTAATTTTTCGAGTCTATCGATTCTGCGAGCAAGAACAATCAAATTAATACCATAGCTTGCAAATTTTCTTGCAAACGATTCACCAATACCAGATGATGCACCGGTTATTAAAGCCCAAGCACCATATTTTTCTTTAAATGAAATCATCATATCATTTCACTCAACAGTTCTTGTCTTGGTTGAGGAATTACAACTTTATTAACCAACAAACCTTTATCAGCAATTAATTTTGCACCAGCATCAACAGCACTTGTTACAGCAGCAACTTCACCGGTTAAAGTGCAAAAAGCTTTTCCGCCTAAAGCCATTGCCAAACGAATTTCAATAATTTTAACATTGGCAGATTTCACTGCTGCATCAGCACCTTCAATTAATGATGCGACAGAAAAAGATTCTATAATTCCTAATGCTTCTAATAAATCAACATTTGAATGTCCAGATAAAGCTGGAAAAATATCTTTATGAACATTTGGAATAACAAAAGTATCGATTACGGCAAATTCAACTTGTTGAGCGGCTCTATCAACTGCAGCTTGAACTTCTGCAACATCGCCGCCAATTAAGACCATATATTTTCCACTACAAATTGTTCTTGAAACAACTAATTGAACATTTGAAGTTTTCAACATTATATCTGCTGCATGCATTCCAGCTGCAATGCTTGTTAATTCAATTAATCCGAGTGAATTCATTTCCATATTGAATTTTTCCTATGATGATATTTTTATAAATTCTTCTGAGACGTGAATAATTTTTCCTGAAATTGATGCATGAATATTTGCACCTAATTTTCCTTCTTCAATTTCTGCAATTAAATATCCTTCGTTAACATAATCCCCTAATTTTACTTTTGGAATTGCAGGAGTTCCAACATGTTGTTTGAGATATATTTTCACTTCGTTGGGTTTAGGTGAATCTTTTGTAAATGGTGTATGAACATCAAACTTTAGCAAGTCCAATCTTTTCATTAACTGTTTTAAAGGAACTCTTCTTCCCTCTTTCATTGGATGAACTTTAACTTCTTTTTGCTGATTATATTTTATTCCAAGTTTTTTTAATTCTACTTTTCCTTGATCACATGCTTCACGTGGATACAAATCTTCTGGACAAGCATACAATGAACATAAACCACAAGAACAACATAAATCCGCATATTGATTCCATACTGCTTCGCCTGTTTTTGTGAATCCTAATGAACGCATTACTTTATGTGGTTGAACATCATAACCTAAAAGATAACGAGGACAAAATTCAGTGCAGTAACTGCATTGATCACAAGCAGATTTTCCAATTCTATTTTTATCTTGAATTGATCTTTTTGTTCTATTAATTAGATAATGGTCATTTGGAAGAATAATAATTCCAGCTGTAGTTTTAGTTACAACTTCATTGAGGTCAAATGTTAGTTTACCCATCAATATACCACTAACAAAAATTCCATATTCAGAAGTTGTAACTCCACCGACATGATTAATTAAATCTTTGAAAGTTGTTCCAATAGGCACAAAAAAAGTAGAAGGATTTTTTACAGCACCAGTTACTGTTACAAATTTTTTAGTAACTGGTTGATCATTCAAAGCATTTGAAATATTGTAAAAAGTTTCAACATTATTAACAACACATCCAACATCAAGCGGTAAACCATGAGGTGGAATTAATCTTTTAGTCGCTGCATAAACTAATTCATATTCATCACCGCTTGGATAAAAATCTCCAAGTTGAGTTATTTCAATTTTTCCATTTGAAATATTTTTTTCAACAGCATCAATAGCTTTTTGATTTTTAGCTTTAATGCCGAAATAACTTTTCTTTGCAGAAGTTTGTTTCAGCATTTGTTCAACGCCATCAAGAATTTCGGGTGCAAAATTGCACATCAGCTCAAAATCTTTATGAATCAAAGGTTCACATTCAGCTCCATTAACTAAAACAAATTCAACTTTGGATTTAGCTTTAATATGAGTTGGAAAACCAGCACCACCGGCTCCAACTATTCCTGCCTTAAATATTTTTTCAGTTATGTCCATATTTATTTTCTTTTTATTACCACAATAGTTTTATCATCTTGATATTGGCTTTCAGAAGTACTGAATTTTATAATATCTTCTAAAATTAAAAGCGCAATCTCTTTTGGAGTTTTATCTAAACTTTGCATAAATATTTTTGCTAATCGCTCTTCACCGTAAAATTCAAACTTATCATTAGCTGCTTCAACAACACCATCAGTATAAATTAAAAGAACATCACCACTTCTAAAATTAATATGATCAGTTTCAAATTTTGCATTTGGTGCTGGACCTAAAAGTGGACCAGTAGCATTAAGATAAACAATATCATTCAATTTTTTTCTATAAAACATTGGCGGGTTATGACCTGCATTTGCAAACAAAAATAATCCTTTTTTGTCATCAGAAATTTCTCCATAAAAAAGAGATGCAAATTTATCATCGCTAAAAATTTTATTTACAAGTTGATTCATCTGTGCCATCATAGGAGAAATTTTAATTTGGAAATTGCTTGCCATTCTAATTGCACCAGAAATGTACATTGCTTCAGCGGCTGCACCTAATCCTTTTGATGCTGCATCACCCACAACAATTCCAATTCGATCTTCTGCCTCACCAATTTTTAAATAATCATAAAAATCGCCACCAACAATTTGAGCTGGAACGGTCACTCCAAAAATTTCATATTGATGAAATTTATACTCGTGCTCTGGTAAAATACTTCTTTGAATTTGTTTAGCTTTATCAATATCAGCAATTAAATTTTTACGAGATTGACTCAGAAATCGCTCATTAATTTTTGAAGTTAAAACAGTTGCAACAATATTTAATGTATCACGTAAATCATCACCCATCATATCACTATTGACTGCAAGCAAATACTCATAATATTTTTTTTCACCAACTTTTATCTTTCTTCCTACTCCACTGGCAGAATATTTTTGTATTCCTTTGCTGATTAATGTTTTATTTGTCTCTTCAGCAAGGATAGTTCTTTCGTTACTAATCTTGTCTAAAAATGGATAATCCTTGAATGGCAGAAGAAAATCATCATTAATTTTTTTCACTTTACCGGTTTGAAATAAAAGTCTATAAGCTTTTTTCTTTGGATCTAATTTCCAAATTCTTCCACCGGTAAGTTTTATTTCTTCATTCTCTATGATTTGTTTTAAAACTTCAGTTAATAATTCTGTGTCAGAGTTATATTCCTTTGATGCAATACTTGCTATGGTACGATATAATTTTTTTTGTTCCATTATTCAGAATAATAGTTAATAAATTTTTGTAAAACATCTTTGCAAACTTGGTTAAATTCATTCGAAGTAAAAGAATTCATAATACTATTAAATGTTGGACGATAAACACCTTTCGCAACATAACCACCTCCTTCAAAAACACCAATTACATTTTTGTATTTATCTTCATTTGGTGTTGGAATTGGAGTTTCAGGACTTACAAGTTTTTTCCACTTGCTTTCAAAATTGACTAATGTTGTTAAATTTGGTTCCCAAGGTTCTACATCTGTTGGATACATATCTTGATATGTGTTATCATTTCCATATTCATCAGCTAATCCGGCAAGTCCATGTCCAAACTCATGAATAAAAATTTGATGAGCTCTTTTATCATATGCACTTGTCATCGAATAAAAATTATAAATTGCACCGCCACCATATTTTTCTGTATTGACCAAAATAAATATTTGATCATACGGAGCATTTGCTGCAATATCACGAACACGATGATAGTCTTCTGTCATTAAATACCTTTCACTATCAAATGTGTAGAAATGAGAATTTAATGCAGTTTGTTTCCAGATGTTTTTACCAGGAATGTCAGTTCCACTTTCTTTTGATGGAGCTTCAATTCCCCAAACATTTATTTTATCTTTATTTTCTTTGAATGGAGAATAATCGAAAAGATAAGATGCAAATCTTTTACAGTCATCTTTGAACTTTTGCATTTCATTTTCAGAATATCCTTCAGGTAAAAAAACAATATCTAATTTTTTAGATGATTCACCGGAATAATAAACTTTGAATGAATTGTATGGTGCAACTTTTTCTTTTATAATAAAATAGCTTGATGGATTAATTTCTGTTTCAAATAATTTTTGAAAAATATTTTTTCTATCTCTTCGAAAAATTTCCAATCGAACCTTTTCTTTTGGATATGGAAATAATACTGAGCCAGAAAATGATTTAACAACTTTTTTTGGTTCTTCAGTTGTTTGCCATTCTTGAAATAATGTCGAAAATCCTTTTGAATAAATTAATTCATCTTTTAAAGAAAATATTTTCAACATATAGTTTCCATAATTGAAGGGATCAATCAAATATTTTGGGTTGCCACTCCACTCTCCTTCTTCAATCAATTTATCAAAGGAAATAATTTCACTATTTTTATCTCCAGTATGATAAAAATCAAATCTCAAAGTTTTGTTGATAAAATAATCATCAAACTTTGGTTGCGCATTAATGCTTATAAAGATTAGAAGCAAGAAAACTATTTTTTTCATTTATTCATTCCAGTAAATGTTCGTGAACCAGGTTTTGTAATTGGCAAGCCATCTTTACATAGAGGGCATTCTTCAGGCGAATAAGAAATTACATCTAATTGGAGTGTACTGAATTGAGGGACACCAAAATTAACTTTGCCATTGCTTCTATCAACTATAAAACCAACTCCCGAAACCAAACCACCACCATTTCTAACAATATCTATAACTTCAAAAACAGAACCGCCAGTAGTTACAACATCCTCACAAACTAAATATTTTTTCCCTTCTTCAATTTGAAATCCTCTTCTAAGTTTTAAGATTTTATCTTCCCGTTCAGCGAAAATGAATCTTTTACCCAATTGTCGTGCAACTTCTTGACCAACAACTATTCCGCCAATAGCTGGAGCAATAACATAATCAATATCAAAATCTTTAAAGTTATCTGCAATTTTTTTACAAATAAGTTCGTTGTACTCAGGATATTGAAGTACCAAAGCGCATTGAAAATATTGATTGCTATGTCTTCCACTTGTTAATAAAAAATGCCCATTGAGTAGGGCATTTGTTTTATAAAAAATTTCCAGCAAGTTTTGATTTTCCATTAATTTATTTTCTCAATTTGTTCGGCTAAATTAAAATCTTTTTCTGTTAAACCACCTTCACTATGAGTAGAAATGATAATCTTAACTTTATTCCAAGAATGAAGGAACAAGTCAGGATGATGATCATGTTTTTCTGCGAGAAATCCAATTTTCATTAAAAAACCTAATGCATCGACAAAATCTTTCAAAGTGAATTCCTTCTGGATGGAATTATCAACCAAACTCCATCCAGGTAAATCTTGCAATTTTTTATTTATTTCTTCTATGTTAATTAGTTTCATAAAAACACTTTATAAGAATGATCAAACTCTTTCTTCGCTATCTTTATGAATTTCAGGTTCTCTATCTTTTCTATTAATAAATGCAAGTTCATCTTTAGCAGAATCATAAGTTACAATTATTGTATCGCCTTCTTTGAAGTTTCCAAGCAACAATTCTTCAGCGAGAGGATCTTCAACATATTTTTGAATTGCACGTTTTAATGGTCTTGCTCCAAATTTTGGATCGTAACCTTTTTCAGCCAAAAAGTTTGAAGCTGCTTCATCAAGAACGATTTCCATTTTATTGTTATGAAGATTTTTAATTAAATCTTTCATCTCAATTAATGTAATCTTTTTGATATCTTCTTTATCAAGACTTCTAAACACAATTGCTTCATCAATTCGGTTTAAGAATTCAGGATTAAATAAACGCTTCATTGCATCTTCAACTGTGTTTTTTAATTGAGTATATAAATCAGCTTCAGATTCACCACCAAAACCGAATCCGCCAGAAGTTCTTATATCTTTAGTTCCAACATTTGAAGTCATAATGATAATTGTATTTTTAAAATCAACTCTTCTGCCTAAACTGTCAGTAAGAATTCCATCATCAAGTACTTGTAAAAGTAAATTAAAAACATCAGGATGAGCTTTTTCAATTTCATCAAAAAGAACAACTGAATATGGTTTCCTTCTAACACGCTCAGTTAATTGACCACCTTCCTCATAACCTACATATCCTGGAGGAGCTCCAACTAATCTTGAAACAGCAAATTTTTCCATATACTCGCTCATATCAATTCTTATTAATGCATCTTCACTATCAAATAAATAACGAGCTAATTCTTTTGCTAATTCAGTTTTACCAACACCTGTTGGACCCAAAAAAATAAAAGTGCCAATTGGTTTTGTAGGTCTCTTTAAACCAGCTCTTGTTCTACGAATTGCTTTGGTCAATTTCATTACAGCTTCATCTTGACCAATAATTCTTCCTTTAAGAGCTTCTTCCATTTTCATAAGTTTTTCAGATTCAGCTTGAACTACACGAGTTACAGGAATTCCAGTCATCATTGAAACAACAGTAGCAATATCATCTTCTGTAACATCATAAATTAAATCTTTTGTTTTAGCATCCCATTCTTGTTTTGCAATTTCTAAATCTGATTGTAAAGTTCTTTCTTTATCACGAAGACGGGCGGCTTCTTCATAATCTTGCTGTTTGACCACAAGAATTTTTTGTTGTTTAACATGTTCAATTTCTTCTTCAAGTTTTAGAATTTCTTCAGGCACAGTAAAATTTCCCATATGAACACGAGAGCCAGCTTCATCGATAACATCAATTGCTTTGTCTGGTAAATATCGATCAGTGATGTATCTTTCACTCATTCTTACTGCATGTTCAATTGCTTCTTTTGAATAACGAACATGATGATGTTGTTCATATTTGAATTTTATGCTCTCAAGAATTTGAATTGTCTCTTCAGCAGAAGGTGGATCAACCATTACTTTTTGAAAGCGGCGATCCAGTGCACCATCAGTTTCAATATATTTGCGATATTCATCCAATGTAGTTGCCCCTATACATTGAATATCACCACGAGCAAGAGCAGGTTTAAACATATTTGAAGCATCAAGTGAACCGGATGCGCCACCAGCTCCAACAATTGTGTGTAATTCATCAATGAATAATATTACATCGTCAGCTTTTTCTAATTCTGTCATTAATGCTTTCATTCTTTCTTCGAACTGTCCACGATATTTTGTACCAGCAACCAAACCTGCTAAATCTAAAGTTACAATTCTTTTTTCCTGAAGAATGCGCGGAACTTTTTTCTGAACTATTCTTAATGCTAATCCTTCTGCAATTGCTGTTTTACCAACTCCGGGTTCACCAATTAAAACTGGATTATTTTTCTTTCTTCTACTTAACACTTGTGCGACTCGCTCAATTTCTTTTTCTCTACCAATTACAGGATCAAGTTTATCTTCAAGTGCAAGTTTTGTCAAGTCTCTACCAAAATTATCAAGCACAGGAGTTTTAGTTTTTTCTGGTTTCTTTGCAGTTTGAAATTGAGGTGGATTAGCAAAATTTTTTCCTGATTCTCGATTTGCTAAAATATCGTTTAATTCTGATCGAGCATTATCATATGTAACATTAAACTGATGCAAAATTTGAGTTGCGATATTATCTTCATCTCTCAACAATGAAAGCAAAATATGCTCTGTTCCAATAACATCAGATTTATAAATTTTTGATTCGATTTGAGTGATCTTCAAAACTTTTTCTGCTTGTTTTGTCAACGGAATATTTCCAATTGTTAAAGTTCCGCCTGAAGAACGAACAGTATCTTCAATTGCTTTTTTTAATTTCACAAGATCTACATCTAAATTGCGAAGAATTCTAACAGCAACTCCTTGCCCTTCTCGAATAATTCCAAGAAGAAGATGTTCCGTTCCAATGTAATCATGTCCAAGTCGTAAAGCTTCTTCTCTACTAAGCCTGATTACTTCTTGCACTCTTTCTGAAAAATTTCCTTCCATAGTATTTCCTTTTTTCTTCTTTTAACAAATAAACTTGTTAAATAGTTGCTCAAATATAACTACCAAAGATGCTCTTATCAAGAAAAGTAAAAAATAGGTTTTTCTTTGATGAATCTTATTGATATTTTAGTATTAGAATAAATTAGTTGGAGAAAAAATGGAAGCGTTAACAGGTTTATCAATAGTTGTGATTTTTGCTGCAATATTTGTCCTCTTCTTGATTTTGTACTTCGTTCCAATTGGACTTTTTATCACAGCATATTTTTCAGGTGTGAAAGTCAAAATTTTCAGAGATTTAATTGGAATGAGATTAAGAAAAGTTTCTCCACAAGTTATTGTTAGAAATTTAATTTCAGCGACTAAAGCAGGAATCAATTTAACAACATCTATGTTAGAAGCTCATTACTTAGCTGGTGGAAATGTAACGAATGTCGTCAATGCATTAATTTCTGCAAACAAAGCAAACTTGGATTTACAATTTGAAAAAGCTTCAGCAATTGATTTAGCTGGACGTGATGTTTTAGAAGCAGTAAAGATGTCAGTTAATCCAAAAGTTATTGAAACACCATTAGTTGCAGCAGTAGCAAAAGATGGAATTCAATTAAAAGCAATTGCAAGAATTACTGTCAGAACTAATTTAGAGAGATTAGTCGGTGGCGCTGGCGAAGCAACTATTCTCGCGCGTGTTGGTGAAGGAATTGTTTCAACAATTGGTTCAAGTGATTCACATAAAGAAGTTTTAGAAAATCCTGATAAAATTTCAAAAGTAGTTTTGTCCAAAGGATTGGATGCTGGAACTGCATATGAAATTTTATCGATTGATATTGCTGATGTTGATGTTGGTTCAAACATTGGTGCAATTCTTCAAGCAAATCAAGCAGAGGCAGATTTAAAAGTAGCAAGAGCTAAAGCTGAAGAAAGAAGAGCTGCTGCTGTTGCTTTAGAACAAGAAATGATTGCTGAAGTAGCTCGTATGCGTGCAAAAGTTGTTGAAGCAGAATCTGAAGTTCCTCGTGCAATTGCAGAAGCTTTCAGAAATGGAAAACTTGGTGTTATGGATTATTACAATTTGAAAAATATTCAAGCTGATACTGATATGAGGAATTCAATAGCAAAACCAGACGATAAGAAAGAGCAAAATCCAAATGGATGATATAATTAAAGTACTATTTTTTCTATTCTTTCTTTGGAGTTTGATTGGACCAATTTTCTCTAAGAAAGAAAAAGATCAAAAACGTGAAAGACAAATTCCCAAAAGACCGGAAGGCAATGCCAAAAGAACTTTGCCTTCTAAAAAACCTTCGAATGAAGTTTTAGAAGAATTATTTGGTTTAAAATTACCAAGCCAAACAGAAAGTTATAATTATGATTTTGAAAAAGAAGATTTAGAAAAAATTAATAAACCATTGGAAGATAGCTTGACTAATCAGCAATGGAATATTGATTATGATAAAAGTTCATCTTTGGAAAATGATGCGAAAATTTTAGTTGAAGAAAAACCAATTACTGCATCTCCTCAAAGAAATTATGCAACAGATATAAAAAGAAAAATCAAATCTAAGTCTTCATTGAAAGATGCAATAATCATTTCTGAAATTATTAACAAACCGAAATCTCTGCGTAGATAATGGCTAAAAAATATATTCTAAAAAAAATAAATAACTCATCAATTGAACAAAATAAAATTGATGAGAAAAATTTTATAATTAATTATCAAGAGCAACTAAATGCTGCACAATATGAAGCTGTTTCATCAGTTCATGGTGCTTATCTTGTAATTGCTGGTGCTGGAAGTGGAAAAACAAGAACTTTAGTTTATCGAGTTGCGAGATTAATCGAATTAGGTTATGAGCCTTCATCAATTTTACTTTTAACTTTTACACGCAAAGCAGCAAAAGAGATGATGGATAGAGCATCACTTCTTTTAGATAAAAGATGTTCAAAAATTAATGGTGGAACGTTCCACTCTTTTGCAAATTTAACTTTGAGAAAATATGCTAAAGCTGTTAATCTTGATAATGGATTTACAATTTTAGATCAAAGCGATAGTGAAGATGTAATCAATTTAATTCGCTCTCAGTTAAATCTTTCACAACACAAAAAAAGATTTCCAAACAAGAGTACAATTTTTTCTGTATTAAGTTTGAGTGTGAATACAGGAAGAACAATTGAAAATATTCTCGAAGAAGATTATCCTCATTTTGCTGAGTACACTGATAAGTTTTTAGACTTTCAAAAAATCTATACTTCATACAAAAGAAAAAACAATTTATTGGATTACGATGATCTTCTTCTTTATTTAAGAAATTTTCTTTTTGAAAATTCCCCTGCTACTAAATCATTCTTGCAGCAAATTAACTTTGTAATGGTTGATGAGTATCAAGATACGAATAAAATTCAAGCGGAAATCATTCAAGGATTAGCTCAAAGAAATAATAATGTAATGGTTGTTGGTGATGATAGCCAATCAATTTATTCTTTTAGAGGAGCTAATTTCAAAAACATAATGGATTTTCCAAAACTTTTTAAAGATGTAAAAATTATTAAGCTTGAAGAAAATTATAGAAGTACACAAGAAATATTAAACTTTGCAAATCATATCATTGAACGAGCAATTGAAAAGTATCCTAAATTTTTATTCACAAAAAAAACAAGTGGAGAATTACCTGGAATAATTTCTGCAGCTAATCAAAATATGCAATCACGTTTTATTACAGAAAGAATTTTAGAATTACGAGAAGAAGGAATTCCACTAAATGATATTGCAGTTCTCTTTCGTAGTTCATATCACTCATTTGATTTAGAAATAGAACTGAATAAAGCAAATATTCCTTATGTGAAATTTGGTGGAATGAAATTTATAGAGACAGCTCATATCAAAGATGTGCTTGCATTTTTAAGGATTGCAGCAAATCCAAATGATTTTGTTAGTTGGTATCGAGTTTTACTTTTGCATGAAGGAATTGGTCCAAAAAAAGCTCAACAAATTATTGATGCAATTAACACACAAAAAATTTCAATTGCGATTCATACAGAAAAATCATTAACAAAAAAAACGGATGATAAAATTTTCAATCTATTTGCTTTGCTTCATGAAATACATACAAAACAAAATTTACCAGCAGATAAAGCTGAAATCATAATCAAATATTACGAACCAATTTTTGTTTCAAAATATGATGACTTTAACAAGAGGAAAAAGGATTTAGATATTTTCATCAACATTGCAGAAAATTATAAAAGTCTAGAAAGTTTTTTGACTGACATGGCATTAGATCCTCCGCAAGATAGTGTTGCTGATGTTGAAGGAACAGACAAAGAAAAAGAATATTTAACACTCTCAACAATTCATTCTGCAAAAGGATTAGAATGGCATTCTGTTTTTATAATTCATGCAGCAGATGGATTTTTTCCTTCAAGTCAATCATTTGAAAAATTAGAAACACTCGAAGAAGAAAGAAGATTAATGTATGTAGCTACAACAAGAGCAAAACAAAATTTATATGTTTGTTATCCAATGCAGATATTTGATAGAGTTCAAGGATTTACAATTGCGAAACCATCGAGATTCATAGAAGGAATTAATGAAGAGATGGCAGAAACTTGGTTACTTGAAGAAGAATAAATCTATCAATTATTTCTTTTCATCAGAGCCAGTTACATATTTTATGATTTCAACTTTTTCCATCGTAATTAAACCACCACATTTTGCTTCTTCAAATAAGTCATGAAGAATTGGGAGAAAATTTTCAATTTTTTCTACTTCGTCAACAATTTCAATAACGATAGGCATATCTTCAGAAAGTCGAAGAATTTTTGATGTATGAATTCTGCTATCTTTGCCAAATCCCATCACCCCTTTAAAGACAGTTGCACCGGCTAAATGAGCTTTCTTAGCTTCTTCAACAATTTTTTCATAAAAATTTTTATGATGAACAATATCAGATTCACCAATGAAAATTCTAACTAACTTTGCTTCTCCTTTGATTTCCATTTTTTCTCCAAAATTAACTGATTAGTTTTGCAATTTTATAAACAACAAATAAGGAAATTAAAGTCAACATAACATTTGCGATGATGTTCAAGCCAGCGAAAAGAAATTCTTTCTCTTTTAAAAAGTTAATCGTCTCAAAAGAAAATGTTGAAAAAGTTGTTAACCCACCACAAAACCCAACAGTTAAAAACACTCTCGTGGTTGGTGATATTAAACGATTTTCATTGAAGTAGTACATTATAATTCCAATAATCAAACTACCCAAAACATTAACAAATAAAGTTCCGTATGGAAAATCGGGTGATAAAAATTTATATACAAAGTTTGAAGCCCAATAACGCAACATACCTCCTAAACCGGCTCCAATAAAAACAACGAAATAATTATTCAATTTTACTCTAACATTTTTGAACACTTCTAACTTAGAAAAATTAATAGACTTAATCAATTATTAGCATTTAGTGATTTGAAATTAATTTATCTCATCTAAAATTTGAATTAATCCGTCGATCAATTTATCAATGTAAACAGATGACTCTTTGGATAAGTCTCCATATTTCCTTAGCGATTTTGATTTACTATCATGTAAAACTGTCCATAAAAAAGTTATTCTACTTTTCACTATTTGAGATTCAAGAACTTCTGAAGTAGTCAAATCAAGCTCATTAAAAATTTTTTGATTTTCATTTTTTAACTTTTCAATTTTTTCAAGTAAATATTTTCTTTCAGAATCAGAATATGTTGCAACTATTTTTTTTAATTGTCCTGAATTATTTTTTTTCGAAAGTACAGATTCTAATTCCAATA